>Ga0105046_10006338_pt1 | contig 18663 bp, 14 predicted proteins | sample MAT03_FD_78385 | JGI IMG/M metagenome (GOLD analysis project Ga0105046, IMG submission 78385) | Freshwater microbial communities from Lake Fryxell liftoff mats and glacier meltwater in Antarctica - MAT-03 (megahit assembly) | ecosystem: Environmental > Aquatic > Freshwater > Ice > Liftoff...
CAGAAAATCCCGACGAGTCACGCCGTTGCAGTGATGAGACCGGCCACGTCCGGTAAGATTAAGCATCGAAGACTCCAAAGGTTGGTAGGTAATGTCGCCACCGATAGTTTAGCTGATCGAGACACCGCCACCATGAGTTAGGGGCTACAATTTCCAGAACGGTTCGCATTGACCGTCATTTCAACCCCTGCTCCTGTCCACCTGAACACCGCACGAAAGTGAATCATGACCAGCGAATCTATTGTTTGGCGGGGCGGCCTTGTCCTAATCTGTGCTCTCTGCTCGGGATACTCCGGATCGTTGCAAGCGGCTGACGACGCGGTGACGGTTGTTCAGAAGCAAGAACCGCTGCTGATTTGGGACGGTTTGGCACCCGGTGAAACCGTCGTGTCTTTCGGAGATCCGCTGCCGCCACGCGACAGCGATGTTCCAACAATTACACGCGTTGAGAAGGTCCGAACCCCATCGATTGACGCGTTCGTTCCTGAAAACCCAAATGGTACCGCCGTCGTGATCCTGCCGGGCGGAGGATTCAAAGTGGTTGTTCCCGACTTGGAGGGCTCCGAGGCAGCCGCTTGGTTGAATCGATTGGGAATCACGGTTTTTGTGCTCCGATATCGCACCAATGAAGTGACTCCGATCAACGAGTCGAACTTCCTTCGCCCACTCCAAGATTCGCAACGAGCGGTTCGCTGGGTACGTTTCAATGCAAAGCGTTGGAAGCTGAATCCAGACCGTGTTGGCGTGTTAGGATTTTCCGCAGGCGGGCAGGTCGCCAGCATCTTACACACGTCCCATGAAGATGCTGCATACGAGCCAATTGACGACATCGACAAAATTTCTTTCCGGCCTGATTTTTCGTTGTTAATTTATCCTTGGAATGTTTTACCGCAGAACTCCGAAAGTCTCTTGCCCGAGCTGCAGTTTAGGAAAGGCCTTCCGCCCGCATTCATCGTTCACACCTCCGATGACAACTCGTCAGCTGCAGGTGCAGCCATGATTTACATCGGCCTAAAGAAAATGGGCGTTCCAGCGGAATTGCACATCTACGAAAACGGAGGGCACGGTTACGGCGTTCGACCGAGACCAAACTCTAACATTGGAAGCTGGACCGATCGTGCGACTGAATGGTTAGCAAGACGCAGCGATACCAATTCGATTGCTCTAAATGAACAATAAGCGGGGGCGATTGCTAGGCTCTGCAAAACGCATATGTAGACGATACAATCCGTATCCAGTTAGCACTCACCTGATGGAAGCAAGACGTTGACCGAAACACTGCATGGCATCGATCTTTTCGTCCTCATCGCTTACCTGGTATTCGTGATGCTGCTGGGGGTCTGGATGGGCCGCGGACAGCACGAATTGAGCGACTACATGCTGGGCGGCCGCGATCTTCCTTGGTGGGCAATTCTTGGGTCGATCGTCGCGACCGAGACCAGTACTGCCACGTTCTTGAGCGTCCCCGGAATCGCGTTTCTCGGTGACCTGCGATTTCTGCAGTTGTCATTCGGATATATCATTGGCCGTACGATCGTCGTTTACGTTCTGTTGCCACGATACTTTGAAGGCAACCTCTTCACGGCTTACGAAGTGCTCGATAAACGTTTCGGCTTGGCCACCAAACGCACGGCATCACTCGTTTTTCTAGTCGCGCGAACCTGCGCCGATGGCTTACGGCTTTTTCTCGCCGCCGTTGTGCTCGAAAAAATCCTAGGATGGTCGATGCCGTCTTGCATCGTGATCATTGGTATCGCAACCATCTTCTATACATTTTTTGGTGGGATCAAATCGGTTGTCTGGACAGATTGTCTGCAGTTCGTCGTCTATGTCGCCGGAGGCGTGATCGCTGGCCTCGTGATCGTTTCGCGGATTCCCGGAGGATGGGCAGAGTTAGCTACTTTCGCCGAGGAGAATGATAAGCTGAGGCTATTTGACTTCAGTCTCAGTTTCACCGAACCGTACACGTTTTTAGCTGGCTTGGTGGGTGGCACCTTCCTGACGATTGGGACGCACGGCACCGATCAAATGATGGTCCAACGCTACCTATGTGCCCGCAGTCAACGCGACGCAGGCCGCGCGATTGTGCTCAGCGGATTCGTGGTGATGCTACAGTTTCTACTGTTTTTATTGGTCGGAGTCGCGCTTGCCGGTTTCTACGATCGTTTCCCGCCATCTGCGGAATTTAGGCCAGATGCTGTGTTTGCGTCGTTCATTGTGACCGAGTTGCCCAAGGGAATTGGCCTCGTTGGGATTACCTTGGCGGCCGTTTTCGCTGCCGCTATGTCAACCCTTTCCAGTTCGTTGAATTCTTCGGCATCTTCAGCGGTCAATGACCTCTACATCCCGTTTCGTCGAACCGAGGCGTCATCATCGCACTTGCTGTTCATGAGTCGAGCGTCAACGGTATTTTTTGGGATCGCTCAGATTGCCATGGGCATCGTCGGCATCTATCTCGCACGAAGTGTCGTGACCAACGTGCTTGATATCGCTAGTTTTACCGCAGGCTTGTTGTTAGGACTATTCGCCCTGGGCGTGCTTACCACCCGCGTCGGTCAGCGCGCGGCACTCGTCGGGCTAGTCGTCGGATTGGGTGTGTTGATCGCCGTCAAGTTCACGACAAGCATCGCTTGGCCCTGGTACGCCCTGATTGGCGCATCAACCACGTTCGCTGCTGGCCTAATCGGTAGTCTATTTGCAGAAGCAAAAAAACCCGATTGATGTCAGTCTCCCTTTGAATGAATAGCGATATTCCTATGTCTTACAACCCTGTTCGTATCGGTTTGGAACAAATCGCCGACAATCCGCCGTCTGTGATGCGTGGTGCGAGATTGGGACTGCTGATGAACCAAGCCTCTGTCGACGACCGCTTGAGATATTCTTGCGATGTGCTGGACGAAGCGTTTCCAAGACAGCTCACCACGTTGTTTGCGCCGCAGCATGGTCTGTGGGGTGAACAGCAAGCAAACATGATCGAGTCGGCGCACACCGTTCATTCGCAGCTTGGTATTCCGGTCCACAGTTTGTACAGCGAGACTCGTAAGCCGACCGCTGCGATGCTAAAGGATATCGACTGCTTTGTAGTCGACCTGCAGGACGTTGGCACTCGCGTGTATACGTTCATTTGGACAATCTCGCATTGCCTGGAAGCCTGTGTCGAAGCCGGTATCCCCATCGTCGTGCTCGATCGGCCTAATCCACTGGGAGGTGAACGACTCGAGGGGCCAATGCTTCAAGCAGGTCAAGAATCGTTCGTGGGACGGGCGCCAATCCCGATGCGGCACGGGCTAACGATGGGCGAACTGACGTTGGTCGTAAATGATCTGCTGCAAATCGGTGCGAACATTCATGTGGTACCGCTTCGTGGATGGCAGCGTGAGATGACTTGGCAGGCGACACACCGACATTGGATTTGGCCATCCCCCAACGTCCCGCGACCGGAGAGCGTGACTGTTTATCCGGGAATGGTGCTACTGGAAGGCACCAATCTTTCGGAAGGTCGCGGTACAACACTGCCTTTTGAATTGTTCGGAGCGCCGTATGTCGACCCTTATCTCCTGGCCGCGAAGCTGACGCAATATTCACTTCCAGGTGTCGTGTTCCTGCCCTTGAGATTCGTACCGACGTTCGACAAGTGGCGTGGCGAAAGTTGCGGCGGTGTATTGCTGCAAGTAACCGATGCGAACATCTTCAGGCCCGTGCTTACGAGTGCCTTGTCGCTTGCCGTGGTCCGTTCGCTGTGGCCAGATCAGTTCGGTTGGCTTCCCCCACCCTATGAATACGAGGCCATAAAACCACCGATCGACATTATCGCCGGGACATCGCAAGTACGCGAGAGAATCGATGCAATCTCGCCAGGCGAGTTGCCCGATCGCGATGTATTCGAGCAAGTGATTGCCTTCGATCAAGATGCATGGTTGGGGCGTTGCCGGCAGTACATGCTTTACTAAGGATCGAGCGTGAAATAAGTTGTCATTCGTAGATCAGGAATGGTTCACGACGTTGTTTGAATGCATCGAGGCCTATCTCAGACTTTGACACAACAACTTCGATCGATTCGCCGGTCTCAAGGGCTTTGAAAACAACGTCGCTGCCTAGTAATTCATTGACTCGCTTGGTTTCCCAATCTTCTCCATGGAAACGGCGTAGGCCGCTCGCGATCGCTAAGCCAATTTTTACCGGCTGGATCGCTGCGCGATCAGTGATCAAGATTCGCACCCCCTCACAGGGCTCGTTTTCGAACTTGCTCGCGTTGGGCGTGAATTTTTCGGGAATGAACGCAGCTCCCGGCAAGCCCAACCCATTCAACCATGACGCAAGCTTACCCGCGTTGATCCAGGGTGCACCGAAGTGTTCAAACGGCGTATCGGTTCCGCGTCCGACAGAAATATTCGTGTATTCCAAAACCCCGACACCAGGATACAAAATGGCTTGGTTCAAGTTTCGCATGTTCGGCGACGGATTGATCCAATACAAACCGGTTGCATCAAAGTAACTATCGCGCTGCCAACCTTCACACTTGATCACTTGTAAATTGACATCCGGAAATCGTTCGGCTTTGAACATTTGAGCGAGCTCACCGATCGTCATTCCATGCCTGAGCGGCAGCGTGTGGAACCCCGTAAATGTTTGCTTGCCATCGTCAAGAATCGGCCCGGCGACGTCGATGCCGTTGATCGGGTTAGGGCGATCCAGCACAACAAACCGGAGCTGGTGCTCTTCGGCGGCTTGCATCGCTTCACCCATGGTCGCGATATAAGTGTAAAAGCGTGTGCCGATATCTTGAATATCAAAAACGATCGTATCGATTCCAGATAGCATCTCGGCGGTTGGTTTTCTTGTCTTGCCATACAAGCTTCGAACGCGGGCGCCCGTCACTTCGTCAACCACATCGTCAATGTTCGATTGGTCAAGCTTTCCCGCGATGCCATGCTCAGGACTAAACAACGTCACCAGTTCAACGTTCTCCGCCTGGTGTAGCAAAAGAGATGTCGGCATCAAACTTCGATCGACACCGGTCTGGTTGGTGATCAAGCCGATCTTTGCACCCTCCAGCTCACGAAAGTGATCGCGAACCAATACATCGATTCCGCACAACACTTTAGTCGCAACTTCATTTCCCGCAGCCCCAGGGGAAATGCCAATAAGTAAGATAAGCGAAACCAAGCGATACGAAATAGCGGACATTGAATCACTTACTCGTCGGAGGACTATGGCTAGCAGCGACATACGGCTTACAATCATAATCGAAGGGCTTTGAAATTGTAGACTACCATGAGAATACCATGCGGCATGATTGGGTCACCGAGAGTGGCAATCCGGCATCGACTGAAATTGATTCGCTTTCAACATTAGAAATCGTACGACTGATCAATAGCGAGGACGCTAAAATCGCGGCTGCGGTCGCTCTCGAAGAATCAAACATCGCTGCTGCGGTCGCACTCATTACTGAAAAGTTACGCGACGGCGGTCGACTCATCTACATCGGTGCGGGGACCAGCGGACGCTTGGGAGTGCTTGACGCCAGCGAGTGTCCTCCGACATTCAATTCCGATCCACGCCAAGTCGTTGGGCTTATCGCTGGCGGTAGCGGGGCACTGACTCGCGCGATCGAAGGTGCCGAGGATGATTTGTCGGCAGCCCCCAGAGACTTAACGGCAATTGACTTTTCCGCAAGCGATTGCCTCGTTGGAATCGCGACCAGTGGCCGCACTCCTTACGTAATCGGTGGAGTTTGCTGGGCACGTGAATTGGGAGCCAAGACGATCGGGCTGGCCTGCAATCAGGACAGCGAATTGGCTAAGCACGTCGATGTCATGATCACACCCATTGTGGGGCCTGAAGTCATTAGCGGTTCCACTCGAATGAAAGCGGGAACTGCAACCAAGCTGGTGCTAAACATATTGACCACCGGCGCCATGGTTCAACTCGGCAAAACGTATGGTAACCGCATGGTTGATTTACGGGCATCCAATAGCAAACTGATCATCCGCGCCCGGCGACTCGTTGCTTTTTTGTCAAACGTCTCCGAAGAAGCCGCGGAAGCCATACTATCGCAGTGCAGTGGTGAAGTGAAAACGGCAATCGTCATGCAGCGATTGGGAGTTGATGCGACGACCGCCCGACAACAACTTAGCGATGCCAACGGACACCTTCGCAAAGTGATCGGGTAACGTCGTGGCACTCTCCTTTTCAGACGAGACTCAATACGTCGTCGGAGTCGACGGAGGCGGCACCAAGACAGAAGCGGTGCTGGCTGTTCTCGATCCCGACTCGCCCTTCCCTCAGATTCTTGCCACCGAGGTAACGGGGCCGAGTAACTTGCAACGTCAACCGATAGAAGCTTCACTGCATGAAGTTTCGATAGCGTGTGATGCATTGCTGGAACAGCTTCCCAGCAAAAACAAAGTGATTGCCGCTGGTTGTTTCTCGATGGCGGGCAGCGGCAATGAAACCATCAAAGCGCAGTTTCAGACTTGGCTAAACACAAAGCACTGGCTGACGTCGTCCGTTGTGACGCACGATGCGCGGGCCGTCCTTGCTGCCGGTACGCTTACCGATTCAGGCATCGCGTTGATCGCTGGCACCGGTTCGATCGCCTACGCTCGATCGCTTGATGGAGTAGAATCTCGCTGCGGCGGTTGGCAAGCACTTGTCGGTGATGAAGGGAGCGCACACTGGGTAGCCAGACAGGGATTCCGTCATGCACTAAAGGCATTTGACGGCCGCGGCCCCGCGACTCAATTGGTCGGCGATTTAGGTGCCTGGCTCGGCACCTCTGTACCGCAAAATTGGCCACTCCAACTTTCACTGATGCAACGCGAGCAACTCGCCGGGGCGGCTCGCGTCGTTACTCATGCCGCAGAGAGCAACGACGCAGTTGCACTGTCCATCATCGACGCTGCCGCGGAGGAGCTTGCGATTATGGTCGCGTCATTGGCTCTCCGTCAGTTCAGCAATCAGCCCGTTGAAGTCGCCATGGCCGGCGGGCTTCTCTGTCAGTGCTCGTTGCTTCGCATCAAATTGCTCGAAGCGTTGGCGAGTCGATCGCTAACGCCCGCTCGCTTTGAATGCGTGACGAACCCTGTCCTAGGTGCCGCACGGATGGCGTTACAGCATCTCCGAACAGTCCGCTGAATATCGCTGCCTCGATCGCGCGGCGCGTCTCTGAACCGGGGCCAAGGCAATCACCAGTGGTACGGGACACTTGTTTCACGCTCGATTCTTAGCTCACGGTCGCTAGATTCGTCGAGACCTAGCGATTCCAACGGGCGGCGGTCTCGGAAACTCGCTTGCCCAACGCGATGGCCGTTTGTCGGTCGCCAACGCCGATTTCAGGTTGATCCATATTGGATTGCGCCATCGCACCCATGTAACTGCTAAGGCGGTTTATCTTGTCCGGCGTCGCGCCCTCGGTCATGATGCCGGTACCGACCCAAATCATGCTGTGTTGCATGCCGTTAATCAATAAACCTGACAGCGTATTCAGCTTGTCGCCGGATAGTCCCTGCGAGTGTGTGAAGCCAGCACCAATCTTGTCTTTCCAGCCTTGATTATACCAGATGCCGCCGCAGGCATCGATGAACGTCTTGAACTGGGCAGCGTATCCGCCCATGTAAGTTGGGGTCCCAAAAACAATCGCATCGGCGGCGTTAAGGGCCGCGATGATTTCGTCGTTCTTCCAACGCGCACCATTGATGTCTTCGCTGACGATTCGATGGAGTGTTACTTTTGAACCGGCGACCGACTTAGCGCCTTCGGAAACGGCTTCCGCGACTTGCTGTGTGTGGCCGCCTGCCGAAAAATAGACGATTGCAACGGTTGCCATCTTTAAATGCTTCCTGGTGCTGGGCGATAAACTGAAATCTGGAAAAACGAATTGAGTTAGCAATGAGCGGGAAATAAGTGTCCGGTACCATTTGTGCGAAGCACCCGAAGGACCAATTCCTGGCAAATGGTACCGGACACTTATTTCCCGCTCGATCCTTAGTGAAAATCTTCGCGTCAGCCGCTGGGCGACGGTTTCGTTGGATTGATTTCCCCATCGGTGGTCGGACTAGCTGTTCCAAGAAGGACATCAAATGCATCCTTGTAAAGTGCCTTGCCATAGGTTAACTCACCGCCTTGGTGGCCAACGGCACCCACCATTCCAGCGATCAACAATAAGCCGATTCTCCAGTACTTGCCAAGCCGCTCCTCGTGGCCACGCAGCGAGAGAAACGCTAAAACCGAAGTGCCTAGTGATGAAAGCATGACGATCACGGCAGACCATCGATGCCAAAAAATTTCGGAGTCTGTATCGATTCGATCCCAACTACCAAATCCTCGAGTTTCCGCAAACGACCAACCCATCATCGTTGCAACGACGGACGATACGGTGCCCAGAAAGAGGCAAACAAGAGCGACATTGGTCGCCCACGATGGATATTTCAAGCCAACAATTACAAACAAGCCACCGACCGTGAGCAAGGCAATAGGGAAATGAACGGTCGCAGGATGAAGATACCCTTGAAACGCCCACACACGCCCCACAAGCGATGTCGGTCTCGTTATCGTTGGGTTAGGTGAAGTGACCACCGGTGCTGCGGTACTGCTAATGATAGATCCATCGGGCCAAGCCGCACCTTCGTTGATCCAAACGCTGATTAAAGCCAATTCGCTCGCTGATAGAGGGCCGCCGTGTGCGGTCGGTGGCATCTGCATGTCAGTGTCTTCAGCTCGCAAGTAATCACTCCAAAGCGAACTGGCCGCTAGATCGCCAGGTTCAATGAGCCCGAGGACGCTGTCTTTGTCATCGACTCGAAAATCGTTCTTGGCATCATCTGGACCGTGGCACTTGACGCACCGAGCGACAAGCACCGGAGCAATATCCCGCTGGAAATCGACCAGTTGCAATTCGGTTCCCCGGGAACGATGGGGGAAATTTAGAATCACCATGGCGATGATAATCTTGCAAAGCAGCGATATTTCTGGACGCACAGCGGCACCTACACGGCAACGGGTTCAGAGGAAAGGGCGAGGGTGGGGCAGTCTGTAACCGAACCGATGCCAATAGGACCAGACTGCATTATGAGCCGAACGCGTCAACCCATGATCTTTCTATTATCGCTCAATGCAAACCGGAGTTCTAGCGGTTAACCTAACGCTTTTGCATCGCAAGAATCCATTAAACCTTGGCTTTTGATCGGAAGTCTAAAAATGAGAGCCTCGCTTCTCCTCTCCCCCCACTCAATTGTCATCTGCGCGTTTGTTTGTTCCGCTGCGTTTGGGAACGATGCAGGACGCCTTGAAGGATCCAAGCCGAACATTTTGCTGATCATGACCGACGACCAAGGCTACGGTCCGATCGGACGACATGGTCATCCGTGGATCAAGACTCCTAACCTCGATTCGTTGTACGACAAGAGCATCCGTTTCGATCGCTTCATGGCAAGCCCAACCTGCGCACCCACTCGGTCGGCGCTGATGACAGGCCGTCATCCGATGCGAAATGGCATCACGCACACGATTTTTGAACGGGAGCGTTTGACGCTCGATGCAACAACACTGCCGCAAACACTCAAGTCCGTTGGCTATACAAGTGGGATCTTTGGAAAGTGGCATCTCGGAGATGAAGATGCTTACCTGCCTGAGGCTCGTGGGTTTGATGAGTCGTTCATTCATGGCGCTGGTGGCATCGGCCAGGAGTACGAATGCAGTTGTGCCGATGCGCCTAACAACAAGTATTTTGACCCATACGTCCGACACAACGGGAAGTTTGTAAAGACTAAAGGGTTCTGCACGGACGTATTCTTTCGCGCAGCGATGAACTGGATCGACAAGCAATCAGAAAGCGATGAACCTTTTTTCGCTTACATCGCAACTAATGCTCCGCATTCACCGTACATCGCGCCGTCAAGCAACACGAATCGCTTCATAGACCTCGGATTGGACGATAACCATGCTGGCTTTTATGGCATGATCGAGAACATCGATGAGAACATTGGTCGCATCATGACGGCGATGGAATCTCGTGACCTTTTGAAAGACACGGTTGTGATCTTCATGTCGGATAACGGGATGGCTGGAATTCCCGGAGACCGCAAAAAACCGATCGGACATGCCTCTGACGGCACCGAATTGTCTCGATATAACGCGGGGATGAAAGGGCTCAAGGGATCGGTTGACGAAGGCGGAGTTCGCGTGCCATTTTTTGTTCGTTGGGACGGCAAGCTCGAACCGGGTCGCACACTTTCCCAGGTCGTCGCTCACATCGATGTCTTTCCAACGTTGGCAGCGATTGCCGGCGCAGCCTTACCAGTCCATCAAGTCGAAGGAAGAAGCCTGCTTGGGCTTCTCGCAAATTCAGATGCTGCTTGGGAGGATCGTTATCTGTTCGACCATACAGGTCGATGGCCCACCGGCGCGGAGCCAAGCGACTTTCAAAGGAAGAATTTTACGGTTCGAAATACACAGTTTCGAATGGTAGGTGACGATGCCTTGTTTGACATGCTGGCGGACCCTGGACAAACCAAGAACTGCATCGATCGGTATCCGGTCGTGGCGGTGGCGATGCTCGAAGCGTATGACCAATGGTGGAAAATCACTCGCCCGATGATGGTCAACGAAACGGCCCCGATGTCACCGACAAAACCGTTTCACGAAGCGTTCGATGCTCAAGAGCGGACACAAGGGATCCCGGAGTGGGAAGGAAATCGCTAAGACAGAGCCTACTGCTTTGTACGTTCCGAACTGCGATCAAGATAACGCTGAGTATCGTTCGTAAACGTGACTTGGCGATCATCGCTGAGAAATCGGAAGCGTTCTTCCGGTGATGCTTCGATCCTGCGTAGTGAGTAGACCTCCAGCAAACTGATGATTCGGCCCGCAGGCATCCCTGTGGAAGAATTCGAAGACGCTGCAGATTGACCATCCGAGTCCGCCGCTTGCTCACCATGATTACTGACCGTGGATATCGGCAGAGAACTGGCCGGCTTTATGTTTGCCGGAGGGGCACTATAGAACTCGATCTGCAACGGAATCCCAGCTCCGAAACCTGTCGCATCCGCAGTTGCGGCGATCGCGACTCGCACTTCAACAGGGCATAGCTCGGGCAGCATGTCACGCCCTGTCGTGGCGACGATTCTGGATCGAGCTGCCTCACGCAGTTGTCCATGCAGAAACCAAACCGGTTTCCGTTCAACAGTTCCCTTCTTCAATTTCAGCACGTAGTCGAAACCGATTCGCTCGAGCAGCTCAACAAGCCCACCAACAAGCAATCTCGATGGCAAAGGGTCAGAAGCATGCGAGCTAGTAGTGGCGGGCCCAAATGGTGTTGGGTTTGTGGAGTTTGCGGTGCTTTGCGACATCAGCCATTCACGCTCAAACTCGTCGATGCGACCAAGGTCAACTCGGCGAATTGCGATGGTTTCTCCGATCTGCGAGCGATGCCATGCCAGCTTCCCGTCTGAAATTTGCTTCATCGTCTGGCGGGTATCGCCGTCGTGAATGGTCATTTCGAGGCTATACCGGCCAGTCCCGTGCCCCGATTGTTCGTAGTGTCCAACGCCAACAATCGCTCGATTTCCGACCCAAACGCGTTGTCGAAGATTGGCGTCGAAGGCGTCACCAAATGCCAGATGCTCGATCGAACGCCGCAATAGCGTCTCAGCGTTCTGATCCGACCTCTGACTTGTGGTCTTTGCGTCCGATATTCCGGGGAGGTCTGCGTGGCTGGGTACCGAAATCGCAATAAAAACGGCCACGCTGAAGCCCAGCCGACATTTCAAACCGTGACTTTGCCAGCGGTGACGAATGTGGCGATCGAACTTCATGGATGAGTTGTACCGGTTTTATCAAAGAATCCGATGGTAACGAGCCGATGGATGACTCGGGAGCAAGTGTGTGACATTCGCCAGACGAATCGGTCGTCCGCGATAGTAGGCACTTTTGCAGCGGTAAGTCCAGATGGAACCGCAGTCAGCTTTCACGGCGGATAGAACGATTCGATCCGTCTCAACTTGATCAACACGAAATGCGGCGACCGCCAAGTTTCACAAGGATGGCCAACCGAGGCCGGGGGAAACGAATGAGACGCCCAGTCACCCGATTGACGATGCTGGCTGCTGCGGCCGCCATGGCCACTACTGGTTGTGTGCCAATTCGCCACAACCTGCCGCCAGAACAAAGACTTCTTGAGCCTGGTCCAGGCGTCGGAGGCCCCGGTCCCGGGGTTCTCGGCCCAATGGCGACCGGATCCATGATGGGCGGTGGTCCCATGATGGGCGGTGGTGCCATGATGGGCGGTCCTGGAATGGGCGGTCCTGGAATGGGCGGTCCCATGATGGGTGGCCCTGGAATGGAAGGACCGATGATGGGCCCTGCTATGAGCGGCCAAATGATGACGCAGCCGGGGATGCAAATGTATCCACCAGGGGCACAAATGGTTCCTCCAGGTGAGCCGATGCCAACGGCCATGATGGCCGGCGAAGAAGGCGAGCTGGCGCAAACAGCCTATGCCCAGTGTGGTCCGGACGGTTGTGGCCCGGGCGGCATGGGAATGGGCGGCATGGGAATGGGCGGCGGCAGTAACATTCCGATGGGCGGCGGTGTTCTGATGACTGGCGGAATGATGCCAGCGGTACCACCAACGGTCCAAGTCACGATGGGCTCACCGCAAGCGATGCAAGTGCGTTACGACGCGACCGGCGCTGGAATGTTTGACAGCGAACCGCTGATCGTGCCTGCACGTCAAAACTTCCCTCAAGGCGGTTTGTACCGCTTGAAACTTACCAACATTGCAAATCGGGAAGGGGTCGAGTTGTATCCGACGCTGGAACTGGCCTATGCCAATCCACGTACCGGTGCTTACTTGGCTCACAACTCGATTCCAGTCCAATTCACCGAAGAGGACTTCGATCAGGTTCTGACCGGCAACTTTGTTACCAAAGTGCTTTACCTTCCAGATCCCGATTACCAGGGTCCCGCTTTGGCAGGCATCGATACGCTGGTCAGCACTCGGCTCGATCCAGGCATTGATCCGATCACCGAAGCGGACCGCCGTGGTTCGATCCTGGCGATCATTCGTCTAGGTGACAAAGACATCGAGATGGCTGGCGGTTCAGATGGCCCCGGTGCAGCGATGGCAATGGCGGGTGGCGTCCCAGGACTTCCGATGGCATTTGCTCCCGCGATGACCGAAGGCTGCGGGGCAGGTGATTACGGAGCTTGTGGTCCCAGCGGAGCACCAGGCGGCAACGGCAACGGCAACATGATGCCACCGAACCTGCCCGGTATGATCTCTGGCGTCACAGCACCGCAGTATGGAATGCCAATGAGCGGAACACCGATCGGACTGCCTGGCCCTCCCCACATCCCATTGGGTCATCCAGCAAGTTTGAAGAAGCATGTGATCAAGAACCACACGCAGATGAACATTCCGCAGCCGGTTGAGAAAGTGAAAATCGGAGTTCGTCAGGCCCCGGGTTACAGCTATCCGAATCCGGTCAGTCGAATTCATATGACCGAGCAGAACATTCATCCAGGTGTTCCGCAAGGTCGACCGAACTTCGACAAAGCCAGCCAACGAGTTCGCTAATCTGAAAAGCTTTGGTCCGCGAGCAGCCATCACCGTAACGACCCGGTGGTGGCTGCGTCGCGGCCTTTGCGTTTGATGTTGGAGGGTGGCGTTGATCTTCAGTCCCCATTGTTATTCGCTCACAATCGTACTCAATCCCTCCGTGTAACGCTGATGCGATCCGCTTTAATCAACCTGACCAAGCCGATAGCCGCAATCGCTTGTTTGACTTTGGCAACGACGACTGCGACGGCTCAAAGCTACTCGGGAAACTCGCCGCTTCCTCATCCGTATCCCAACGGCAATGTGCATCGGCTATTCTCCGGTGACGCACCTCCAGGGATGATCGGCGGAGCAAGACTCCAACGATGGGGCGCCGTCAGCGGGCACTTTCAAGGGGTTGCTTTTCGTGGCCCCGGTTCAACGCAATTTTCGCTTGCTGTCGATGGTGTCTTTCAACCACCTAGTGCAGGACCGTTGTGCGCTGGATTACTCATCGGTGGAGTCTATCGATTCAAGATCACAGCCATCCCCGATCATGAAGGCGAAGAACTTTTCCCAACCATTGAAGTGATTGATCGAACCTATCCGCCAGAAAGTCTTGCGGCACGATTTCCAATTCCGATCAATCTCGAGATCGAAGACCTAGAGGATGCACTTCAAGGACGACTTGTGACACGCGTGATCTATCTCGAAGATCCTGGGTATGCAGTGCCTTTGGCAGAGACCCCCGAATCATCGCGAGCACTTGATATTCCAGGTAGCCAAGATCCCCTCGCGATCGCTGATGAACTAGGTAAACCGGTCGCAATCGTACGAATTGGTTCCCTTGCACCACCCAGTTCAGAAGCGTTGATGCCACAGTTTTTCCTGGGATATCCGCCTTGGATGCCTGCGACGTTTGCAGCCGAGCCTGACGTACCTTCACCATCGAATAACGCTGGCTTGTAATAGCGCAGTTTGCCACCACGGTAGGTAGAAATGGGAATGCAACGATACACAATGGTTACCAATCGAATGCGATGGACCGCAACGATCCTATTGATGCTTGTCGGTACGGTTCCATGGATGACCGGCTGTAGCGCACTGAGAATGTTTGGTCTGAATGAAAGTGTTGTTGTCGCTGCGAAGCAATCGTCAACGCAACCTGAAATCGCATTCGTTTCAGATCGAAAAAGTAACATTCCATCTCAAGGCGTTGAATCTAACATCACACAAGTCACCCACTTTGATTCCACCATCTGCCAAGAGGACTCCGTCGTGGACGAGGCCTGCGTCCCAACGACGTTGTCACCTGGCTCCTGCCTCAACCATTCCTGTACCGGATGTCAAAGCTGCAACGTTCCGCCTAATGGCTATGAACCCATCTCGCCGTACTACTTCAACCCCTACTTGATCGACCCCAACGAGTTCATCTGTGATGGTGGTGACAACGCGCCGAAGGCTCGGGCAAAAGCGGGTGATATGATCGTCGGTGTCGATCTTGAGGACACGGTCGTGCGATATACCACCGACGCTGGTGATGTACACGTTCAACCAAGCAACAAGGTCTGTCTGTACGCACCTCGCTTTGCCGCGGTCCGCCGCGTTGTTGGTGCAGAATCCGGCGAACTTGCTGTCGGAGCTATTGGGGTTGAACGCCCTCAAGGCCCGATTCGCGTCCAGTTGAACGAACCGGGACTTGCGGTCACGGGCAGGGACGATCTTGGCCGTGGGACGGCTGTTCGGGGCCCAGATGCGATGCGCTCCCGAGACCGAAGTGTGCCGGTCGAAGTCGTGCTACAACCTGAAGTGGCAGAAGACGTGCTCGCGATTCTGGCGAATCTGTCTTACCTGAACCAAGGTATCCTCCGTGACACCGATAAGCCTTGGATTAGCAAAGCGGCGATAGCTGCGATTACTTGGTCGATCGACGAGGAAGTTGCGGTAACGGTGAACAGCGTCGCACCAGTGACTCTTATCAGGGATCAAAGTGTCGAGGAAATGGTGGTTTATGACTTCCCAGACGCCGGACGTCTGCGAATTTGTAAGATGGCAGATAAATCGAATGCACTCCCAGGCGACATTGTCACGTTCATGATTCGAGTCGATAATGTAGGTGACTCAGCCGTTCATGATATCGTGATTACAGACAATCTGGTGACTCGACTCGAATACGTTACCGACAGTGAAACCTGTACCACCAACGCAGAGTTTGAAACCGAAGCCAATGACGGCCAATCGCTTCGGTTAACTTGGAAACTTACCAAGGAACTCAAAGTTGGCGAAGGTGCGACGATCGAATTCAAATGCAAAGTACGTTAAAAACAGATAAGGATCGACCGGGAAATAAGTGTCCGGTACCATTTGCCAGGAACTGGCCCTTCGGGTGCTTCGCACAAATGGTACCGGACACTTATTTCCCGTTCCAATGCTTAATCATATGTGTTGCTTGCGGTGTCATCGGTTGTCCACAGTTTCGTGATGACCTCGAATACGAGCATTCAGTCGAGTATTCGTGGAACGAGCCACAGGTCACGCAAAGCTTTTCACTTTTCGAGGGTGTGGCCTGGGACCCGGCAATCTCTCATTCAGTGACGTCGCTGATCCGATCCCAATCACTAGTCGCCAACCAGCGAGTGCTCGATCTGTTCAGCGGCCCAGGCGTCGTTGCGGTTCTGGTCGCGTCGGAATCGCCGAAGCAAGTAGTTTCCCTTGCCGAAGACGAAATCTCGGAAGCATGTACAAAGTACAACGTCGCCGCTCACGAACAAGATTCGATCGTGAAGGTTCAGCGGCTCGATCCCTGGGCCGAGCAAGCTTTGCCACCGACTGAACGATTTGACGTCATTCTGGCGTCATTGAGCAAGCAAGCCAGTACTGCAATCACGCCGGATATCCGTATCAAACTGTTGCTCCAGAGCGTTGACTCCAACCTTGAACTCAGCGGGCGTGCGTTTGTCATCTGTGAGCCCGGCGACATGACCGACAGGCTAAGAGCGGCATGTGAATCAGAGATGAAAGAACTGATCGATGCAACCAAAGAACCAACCATTTGGAAGGTCTTTGAGATCAAATCAATGGCTAAGTCCACAACAAACCTTTGCTACCACGGCAACGCAGGTCGACCAAACCGGGTTCGGAACTGACCGAAGTCAACAAGCCCAACCCCTAGACCATCAAAGTCGAATGACTCGTTATAGCCTTGCTGGCCGGGAGTCTTGCCGAGACTTTGGCGAAATTGACCGAACTCAGGAAGGCCAACCAATCGATCGCCGTCGGTATCGCCGTACAGTCGGAAAAAGTTATCGGCTGGTTGTTCGCCTCGCACGAAGTTGCCGCCAGCTAGATTATCATTGTCTCCATCGAGGTTAATCCCGTTGCCCCGAACTAGTCCGGCTTGAATCACCAATCGATAGTTGCCATCTGCAAGCGATCCACCGACGATTGCAGTTCCCGCGAAGGTCAGCCTGGCCAGCGTCGAGACTGCGGTTCCAATGTCATTTACGGCCACGGTAACTTCCGTTGCCGGAATCGCGACAAAGCTGCCGCCGACGCGTCGCTCCAATACAAAAGCGCCTGGATCGATCGTCACTTTCGCGTCAAACGCAACATCGATGTTGCGAATCACCGAACGGCTAGCAGTTCCGTTACCAAACGTTACACCAGTGACTTTTGGTGGTGCCACGGTGATCGTAACCGAGGTGGTGCTGATCGAAGACAGTAGCGGACTACCGTTGTCGATAATACGAAGCGCGATCGTAAAGGGGCCAGTCGCCGCAAAACTGACGGAGGGGGAACTGCCTAATGCATTGATGTCGAATTGAATCCCGTCGTAATCAAGATCCCATTGATAGGTCAACGTCTGGCCAATATCAGGATCACTACCACTTCCCAATAGACTGAAGATCTGCGATTGAACCGCCACGTAAGGACCACCTGGTGCGCCCGCTGGAGCTTCGTTGACGTCTAAAACACCAATCACAAAAGAACTGCTAAAGCTCAGCCCACCTTGGTCAGCCACGCGGAGGCGAACGCTGTAGCTTGATTGGCTTTCAAAGTTAAAAGTGCTTTGCGCGAACAACTGGTTGCCAGTGATCGAGAACAGACCATTGTTCGTGTCACCCGCGCCGGTGACAAACGAGTACGTCAAGCCGGCAGTTCCTTCAGGGTCCACGCCTGAGAGTAGTCCAACCAATGACGGAGCCCCAAGATTTTCGGCAATCGTCAGATTACTTAACGACAGACCGGTAGGAGCTTCGTTAACATTCAATACCTGGAGCGTGAATTCACGATCAAAGGACCCGTTTGCTCGGTCGGTCGTACGCACGCGGATGAAATACGACGACTGTGCCTCGAAATTAAATGCAGCCGCGGTTCTCAACTGGTTCCCGATGATCGAAAACTGTCCGTTATCAGTCGCACCGGTCCCTGAAACGAGCGAGTAGGTAAACGTATCGGCAGAATACGTATCAACGCTGCTGAACGTTCCGACCACAGTACCGGTTGCAAGGTTCTCGTTAACCGAGGTTCCCGCCAAAAGAAGGCCTGTCGGCGGGTGGTTGAATTGATAATCAACCACTAATGGAAGGTGATCCGACACCGTCGTCAACAAATTTAGGATCGTCGTGCGGTTGGCCAAGTCGGCAAGCGCCGTGTTCGAAGCGTTGTTGATATCGCTGTTAACTGGCAGGCTTCCATTGTTACCAAACACGCGATAGGAGCCGGGGCGATATTCAAGCCCAACACCGTCGAACCACTCACCGGTTAGCAATTGAAAATCGAAACGATCATCAAGACCGCCACCTACAAAACCACTTGGCGGATTGTTTGACGGTGCCTGAGTGAACACATCGCGAAAAGTCGCGCTGGTACTGCGGCTCCAATTTCCAGGTTTGTTGACTGGATCAAAAGCTTGGCCGTTTCCTGCCGAAACAAGCGTTTGAAACGATCCTTCAGAACTTCGATATGTGTTAAAATCGCCCGCGTAAATAATCGATGTGCCTTGTCCCAACGCATCGGCGTTGGCACGAATCGCTGCGGCCTCGACCTGGCGTCGTGCAGCGTCAGCCGTGGTATCGTTTGCTTTGTAGTGACTGTTATAAAGGTAGAAGTCGTTGCCGAGCCCA
>Ga0105046_10006339_pt1 | contig 18662 bp, 12 predicted proteins | sample MAT03_FD_78385 | JGI IMG/M metagenome (GOLD analysis project Ga0105046, IMG submission 78385) | Freshwater microbial communities from Lake Fryxell liftoff mats and glacier meltwater in Antarctica - MAT-03 (megahit assembly) | ecosystem: Environmental > Aquatic > Freshwater > Ice > Liftoff...
CCAAGTTTTGCCGCGGGAGACAGCCAGTTTAGCTCAGTGGTAGAGCAACGGTTTTGTAAACCGTCGGTCGTCGGTTCAAATCCGACAACTGGCTCCAGTCTTGGATGCTTGGGGAGCAATGGTCGGGGCAGCCAGGATCGCAAGTTCCTCCACGCTGGGTCGGGCCGACGGGAGACCGATTTCATTTGCGACCTGACTCCTTCGGCTTTGCCGCTCTGATCGGAAGGCACGGCGTTGCCTCCACTGCTGGCGCCGGGCTTGCGGCTGCCGGGTCACACGACGGACTTGCCCCCAGGGATCACCCGCACCGAATCCAACGCCGCCCGCCACTGGGCGACGCGCTCCTTGAGTTTCTTTTCCACGCCTTGCTCGGTGGGCTCGTAGTAGTGCTTCACCGCTCCGAGATAGTCCTGCGCCACGAAATGGCCGGCGTGGTTGTGCGCGTATTCGTAGCCCTGGCCGTGGCCCAACCGCTCCGCGCCCGCGTAGTGGCCATCGCGCAGATGCTCTGGCACTGGCAGGGTGCGCCCGGCGCGGACGTCCTCCAGCGCGGCGTCAATCGCGGTGATCGCGCTGTTGCTCTTGTTCGCCGTTGCGAGGTAGATCGCCGCCTCGGCCACCGGAATGCGCGCCTCCGGCCAACCGACGAACTCCGCTGCCGTGTGCGCCGCCACCGTCAGCACCAAGGCCATCGGGTCCGCCAGGCCGATGTCCTCCGCGGCGAGAATCATCATGCGCCGCGTGATGAAGCGCGGGTCTTCGCCGGCGTGAATCATCTTGGCCAGCCAGTAGAGCGCCGCGTCCACGTCGCTGCCGCGCACCGACTTGATGAATGCGGAAATCGTGTCGTAGTGCGCGTCGCCGTCGCCGTCATAGACCACCGCCTTCTTCTGAATGCTCTGCTCCGCCGTCGCGAGGTCCACGTGAATGCAGCCGTTGGCGCGCGGTTCCGTGGTCAGCACCGCAATCTCCAGCGCGTTCAGCGCCTTGCGCGCGTCACCATCTGCGAGCCGCGCGAGATGGCGCAGGGCGTCCTCGTTCGCCTGCACGCGCTGATGGCCCAGGCCGCGCTCGCCATCCGACAGGGCGCGTTGGAGCAAGGGCAGCAAGTCTGCCTCGGTGAGCGGCTGGAGTTCGAAGATTTGCGAGCGCGAGACGAGCGGTGAGTTGACGAAGAAAAAGGGATTGTGCGTCGTCGCGCCGATGAGTTTGACCGTGCCGCTCTCCACGTCCGGCAAAAGGACATCCTGCTGCGCTTTGTTGAAGCGATGGATTTCGTCCACGAACAGAATGGTCGCCTGACCGGTGTTGGCGAGGCGGTTGGTGGCGGCGGCAAGCACGCGGCGCATGTCGGCCACATTGGATTCCACGCCGCTGAGGCGCTCGAACTTGCTGCGCGTCTGCCGGGCGATGATCTGTGCCAACGAAGTTTTGCCCGTGCCGGGCGGCCCGTAGAAAATCAGTGACTGGATGCGATCCGCCTCGATGGCGCGGCGGAGCAACTGTCCCGGCCCAAGGATGTGCTGCTGTCCGGCGAATTCATCGAGCGATCGGGGCCGCATCCGTGCGGCGAGCGGACGTTGCGCGAACGCCCGCGCCTCCGCGTCCGGCGCGGGCGCGGCCGCCGGGGCAAAAAGTTCATGCTCAGCCATGCGCGCAAGCTACTGGCCCGCTCCGCCCAGTCCAAGCGCGCAGGAGAGGGCGGCTGCAACCTTTGGTTGAAATATGCAACCAAAGGTTGTCGTGCAGGTTCATGGTCGAAACGCGCGTCGCCGCGGTCAGTGCTCCGTTTTGGTTGCCAGCACAGTCATGGTGGCGGCTTGTTGCGCCCAACCGGCGAGCGCCGTAGCCGGCAGGCTCAGGACGCCGAGCGGCGCGGCCAGCAGGAGTGTGACGGCGAGTTGCCACGCGGGCGGGGGTGTGCCGGGCAACACCTTTGCGTGCTGACCGCGGAGGAAGTTGTAGAGCAGGTTGTGCCGCAAACCGCAACGGTTGAGCGCGGATTGCACGAAGCTGAAGGCGTCGTATTCCGGCGCGAAGCCAGACCAGCCTTGCGCGCGGAAGCCCGCCTCGGCCAACGCCCGCGACAGTGCCGGCCGCGTCAGGTGCGTGAGATGCCGGGGCACGTCGAGGTGAAACCACTTGGCGCGGGCCAACCGCGCCTCCCAGCCGCCGAAATTCGGCACGCCCACCAGGAACGCGCCGCCGGGCTTCAGCACGCGATGCACCTCCGCCAGCAGCACGCGCGGATCGGGCAGGTGTTCGAGCACGTGCCAAAGCGTGAGGGCATCAAAGTGCCCGACCGGCAGCGCAAGGGCTTCCAGGCTGCCCACCTCCACGGGCAATTTGAGCACCTCGCGCGGATAGCGGGCTGCGCCGTCGGACATCTCCGTGCCGCGGACCTCCCAGCCGGCACGCTGGAATTCCCGGAGCAGCAAACCCCGTCCGCAGCCCACATCCAGGACGCGCCCGCGCGCCGGAGCCACCGATTCAACCCACCGCACCCGCCGCGCGTAGAGTGCCTCCTGCAGCCACTCCACCGGCCCGGGAAATCGTCGCCCGCCGGCCGCGCCGTGGTAACCGGCCGGGTAATAGGTCGCCATCTCCGCCCCCGACGGCTGCGGCAGCGTGACGGCAAACCCGCACGCCCCGCACTGAATCACCTCGAACCGGTGGCCGGTGATGTAATCCTGGGCGGGAAAAAGAACCTGCCGCTGGTCGGCGGGGTGAGGGCAAGCGCGCATCGCGGAGGCAGGTTAAGCCGCCGCCCCGAGCCGGGAAACCATGAATCCGAAACCCGAAGCCCGAAATCCGAGGCCCGAAGGAAATCCGAAGCCCGAAGCCCGAAAGGTGCGCGCCGCACTGCGGGAGGAGCCGCACTTTTCATGGCGATATGTACCGGCCCGTTTCGGGCTTCGGTTTTCGGGATGAAGCGATTCCACGGGCACCGCGCCGGTCCGGTTTTCCGCCGCGTGCAACCGCACTCGCCGCGGGTGCGCATCGCTGGGCCGTGAGGCGGGAGATGGCTTCCTCGGCGGTCAGCTCCCCATCCTGTTGGCGGTCAAAACCGGACGACCACGGACGGCTCAGATCGCCACGTCCTCGGGGCGCACTTCGAGACATTCATCCTGATCCTCCCAGACGAGGGCGGGGTAATGCTCAAGCAGCCGCGGGGCAAGTTCGCGGCCGGCCAGGGCCAGCAATTCTTCCGCCTTCTCCGCCGCGTCTTCGTAGGCTTCGTCGTAGTCGGGAACGGATTTCTGTTTCCCCTCGTCCCAGTGGGCCACGGCATGGACCGGTTGGTAATCGGCCGCCCAGGTGGCCAGGCTGGGGCGCAGCTCCGCGGGGAGATCGTCGAAAGGCACCAGCGTCTCGCCGCAGTGCTGGCAGATCAGGCCGGAGTCGCGGACATCGCGGGTGAGCAGTGGCAGGAACGGCGCGCGACAGCAGGGCGAATCGGGATAGGCGGCCGGGGCGGTGGCGAGGCGCTTGAGCCAGATGCCGCGCTCGTGGCCCACCTGCGCCGCGAGCCGGTACGCGCCGACCAGCGGATGCGAGAGGCGCCAGGACTGGCCGCTCAACTGCCCCAGCGTCTGCGCCTGCCAGCGCGCGAGCGTCAAGTCGTCGAACTCGCGGAAGATCTGGCCGTATTCGCGCCAGAGTTGGTCGAGGGGAGATTCGGGTTCGTGAGCCACGCCGGCAGGATGTGCCGGTCGCCGGGCATTGTCGAGCCGGGACCGGTGCGACTTACTGCGCCGCAGCGCGTATGCATGAAGGCGAGGAACGCCCTGATGACGGGCTGGAACTCGGTGGTTTGGAGTCCCGGCTTCAGCCGCTCGGTGCCGAAACCGCCTGAACTGCTCGGCCAAAAGGCTGAATGCCTTCCTACATACGCGCTGACTGCGCCGCAGCCCGGCGGGCGGCAGGTGGACTTCGACGGTCTGGCAGGCGGTGGCGAGGAAACTCGCCGTTCCCCCGTATCGCCGGAGGCCCAGCGACGGGCGACAAGAAAGTCGCCGTCACCGGCGGACAAGAAGGTCCGCCCTACGCCGCCGCGCTGCCGTCCACCGCGTGGGCGCGCAAGTCCTCCAGATCCACAAACTCCAGCGCCGAGGCGTGCGTTGCTTCCAGCACCACCGGCGGCGCGTAACCGGCGGCCAGCGCCTCCTGCCAGCGCGTGACGCACAGGCACCAGCGGTCGCCGGGTTCGAGGCCGGGGAAATCCATCTCCGGGCGGGGCGTGCTCAAGTCGTTGCCGTGCTCGCGGGAGAATTCCAGGAACTCCCGCGTCACCCGCGCGCAGACCGTGTGCAGGCCGTGATCGCCGGGGCCAGTGCGGCAATAGCCATCGCGGTAGAAGCCGGTGAGCGGCGTTTTGCAGCAGCATTGCAGAGCGGTGCCGAGGACGTTGGTTCGCATGGCCGCGGAAGGTAGCAGAGGGGAGGCGGAAATCCCGAAGTCCGAAGTCCGAAGTCCGAAGTCCGAAACAAGGTCGAAGCCCGGATGCCGAACGCGCCCTCGCTCCCAACCGCGGCCCTTTCGCTTCGGCTTGCCCGCCTCGCGCGCCGGCGGGCCAAGATCCCGCCGCGCATTTTGCACTTTGATGACAACCTGCCGCGTTTGGTCTGGCAAACTCTGGCCATGAACTTCCGCCCGTGGTCCCCTTTCCGCACCGCATGAACGAGCCGTGGATCATCCTGCTCGGCGTGCTGGTGGTGTTGCTGCTGGGCGGCTTGCTGGCCATCTCGGCGAACATCGCCCGCCGGCGATTCACCGGCCGCCGCCCCGCGCCACCGCCACCGCCGGACCCCGCGCGCCACATCCTCTGGCCTTTCGCCGTGGTCATGCTACCGCTGTGCGCGCTCGCGACGCTGGCGGGCTGGACACTCGTCTTGGACCGCCGGTCCGCGCAGGAGGAAGCCAAGACGCTGGCGGAGGAAGTTGCCGCCCGCTACCTCGCCTCGGCTGAGAATGCGCTGCGGGTGATCGAGTTTGAAGGCTCGGGTTTCCGGGCGACCAGCCCCTGCGAACTGCTCATCCTGAACGAACAGTTCGCTCTCAGCAGCCCCAGGTCCTGGGCTTGGCCGCCCGCACCCGCGCCGCTCACCGACGCGGATTTTGCCAGCCTGAAGCCAGGGAAACTGGAGCAATGGCGCGCGGCAGAAGCCGCCTTTGCGAGCCGCGACTGGACCAACGCTGCCGCGTTCTACCTCACGTTCCTCGAAGGCCGTCGCCGGGAGGGCCGCGAGCCGATGGCGGACTTCTACGCTGGCAGTACCAGTTCCCGCTTTCGCCCGCTCGCGCTGTTCCGGCGAGCGCAGGCCATTGAGGCGCTGGGCGATCCCGCCCCGGCTATCGCCGCCTACAACGATTTGATCGGTGATTTCATCGTTTACCGGGATGGAGCGGCGGAATCCGGCCTCTCCTTGTCCACGCTGGCGGCGTGCAAGATTCTCGAGTTGGCGCGGGATCAATTCAACGAACTGCCGGAGGAATGGCGCGCGCAGCCCGCCCAACTCATCGGTAACCTCGCCAATCTTCCGGCGTCGCCCTTGCTCGACGATTGCCTGCGCCGACTTCAGCAATTCGGCCCGCAACTCGCGGCGTCCATGAGCCACAACTGGTCGGAGAAAATGGTTTTTCAAATCTGGACTGACGCGCAACGCGGGCGGCAACGGTATGCCGAAGCCGTGACGGCACTCGGCACGAACGCCTGGCCGGAGATTTTCTGGGTCAACGCCCCGGAGCGCTGGCTCGCGGTCCGGCAGCAACCACCGCCGGGCTGGCCAACGCTCGCGCCGGGCGTCCATCGGCAGACCGAATTCTTCTACGTGGCCCTGCCCGCCGAGCACCTCCGGTCGTTGCTCCTCGACCTTGGCCCGCGCCTATGGAAGCAGTTCGTCGTGCTCGCCGAAGTCTGCGGTGAAACACTCTCCTGGCCGCCGCCACTGCGGGGATCGCCTGCTGCGGAAACCGTTGCGCCCGGCGCGCTCGCTCAACAGGTCCGCTCCCAGACGCTGCCGATCTCGATGAGCGTTGGGCTGCGGGATGCGGACGCCTATTTCCGCTCCGCCGCGCAGCGACAAGCACTGTTTGTCGCGCTCATTCTCGGCGCCTTGGGGGCCGGCATTGCGGCCGCCTGGATCCTGCGCCGGTCTTTGTTGAAGCAACTCGCGCTCAACCACCAGAAATCCAACTTCGTCGCCAGCGTCTCGCATGAGCTGCGCGCGCCCATCGCCTCGGTGCGGTTGCTGGCGGAGGGCCTCGAACGCGGCACGGTGCGCGAGCCGGAGAAGCAGCGGGAGTATTTCCGCTTCATCGGTCAGGAGTGTCGCCGGCTCTCCGCCCTGATCGAAAACGTGCTGGATTTCGCCCGCATCGAGCAGGGCCGCAAGCAATACGAGTTCGAGCCGACGGACCTGCGGGCGCTGGTCGAGACGACGGTGAAGCTCATGGCTCCGATGGCGGCGGAGAAGGGCGTGCGGCTGGAGACGCGGCTGCCGGCTGCCGGCTGCCAGATGCCCGATGCCGTGGTGGACGGGCGGGCGATGCAGCAGGCATTGGTGAACCTGGTGGACAATGCGATCAAGCACTCGCCGGCAGGAGAGACGGTGACGGTGGAGTTGGGGGGCATGATGCCGGATACCAGATTCCAGATACCGGATTCCCAGCCCAGCGCGTCTGCTGGCTCCAGAACTCCACCCTCCGGCATCCGGCATCCGGCATCCGGCATCCGGCACCCAGCCTCACGCCTCACCCTCTCCGTCTCCGACCACGGCCCTGGCATTCCAGCGTTCGAACAGGAGCGCATCTTCGAGCGCTTCCATCGGCTCGGCTCGGAGTTGCGCCGTGAAACTCAGGGTGTGGGCATCGGCCTGAGCATCGTCAAACACATCGTCGAGGCGCACGGCGGCTGCGTGTGGGTGGAGAGCGAAGTCGGCCAAGGGAGCCGGTTCACCATTGAATTGCCAGGAAGACCCAACCACGAATGAACACCCATGAACACGAATTAATCCACCACGGTTTTCACGGATCATCGCGGATCTCCGGCGGCTTCGGCTCCGCTTCATGCCGCCGCTTCCGGTGGTTTTTCCCCATTCGTGTCCATTCGTGTCCATTCGTGGTTCCCCCCTCATGCCGCGCATTCTGATCATCGAAGACGAACTGCCCATGCGGCGGGCGTTGGAAGACTGCCTCGCCGCCGAGGGCTACCGCGTGCTCAGCGCCGCCGACGGCGAGAGCGGTCTCCAACGCGCCCTCGACGAGCAACCTGACCTCATCCTGCTCGACATCATGATGCCGAAGCTGGACGGCTTCGCGGTGGCCGCCGAACTCCGCCGCCTCGGCCGCACCACGCCCATCCTCATGCTCACGGCCAAGGGCCAGGTCGAGGACCGCGTCACCGGCCTCGACGCTGGCGCGGATGATTACCTGGTGAAGCCCTTCAGCATCGAGGAACTGCTGGCCCGCGTCCGCGCGCTGCTGCGGCGCACACAACGCGAAGGCCACGCCGCCACCCGGCTGACGCTCGGCGACACCACGGTGGACTTCGCCCGCCAGACGGCCACGCGCGCGGGCCGCGAACTGCATCTCACCGCCAAGGAGTTCGCCATGCTTCGGCTCATGGCCGAGACGCCCGGCGAACCCGTCAGCCGCGAGCGTTTCCTCGATCTTGTCTGGGGCTACGGCGCGTTTCCGACCACGCGCACCGTGGACAACCACCTCGCCAGCCTGCGCCGCAAACTGGAGCCAGACCCGGAGCATCCGCGCTGGCTCAAGACCGTGCATGGCGTGGGCTACCGGCTGGAAATTCCGAAATCTGAATGACGAAACCCGACACAACCCCGAAGCCCGAAGGCCGAATCCCGCTGGGTTGCGAGGCGTATGCTTGGCGCGCCAGCGTTTGGAGTGCGTCCGGCTTGCCGGCGCTTTCGCACGGCCTACCGCGCCCGAAAGCGGGAGCAAGCTCCGCGCACTCCAAACGCTTCGCGCGTGACCAGAACCTGACGGGGCAGGAAGCCCCACGGTTAGCACCGCTGCACCCCGCCGCGCCTTCACGGCCTCGTAGCTCTGCTCTGATGCCCCTCTGACCATGAAAACTAAACTCACCCTCACCCTCGCCGCGTGCTGGCTGGCCACCGGCCTGTTCGCCCGCGCCGCCACCAACGACCTTTCCTCCGCCTTGCAGCAAGGGCTGTTCGAGGAGGAAGCCAACCGCAATCTGCCCGCCGCCATCTCGGCCTATGAGGCAGTCGCCAGGCAGTTCGAGAAAGACCGCGCCCTCGCCGCCACCGCCGTCTTCCGGCTCGGCGAGTGTTACCGCAAGCAGGGTCAGACGAACGAGGCCGCCGCCCAGTACGAGCGCATCCTCCGCGACTTCGGCGACCAGCAGCAGCTCGCCACGCTCAGCCGACAGAACCTGGCCGGCATGGGGATGCAGTTGGCGGCACCCGCCCCGACCGCGCTGTCGGTGACAGCACGAATGGAGCAAAAGCGGCTGCTCGAAGTTCAGATCAAGCTCGTCGAGCAGGACGTGGCGGAGGCAAAGAAACAGTTCGATTCCGGCATCGTCCCGCAGGGGGAGGTGCGGGCGAAAGAGCGCGAAGTCCTGATTCTGCGGCAGCAAATCGCGGCGCTGGATGTGGGCGGCGCCGGCGGCGGCGAAGCCGATCCCAGCCCGGCAAGATCCCAGTCGCCAGAAGCCCGGGAACTTGAGCGCATTCAGGGCCTCCTCGTTCGGCTCAAAGGCATTGATTTTTCTCAGTTGCGAAAAATGCTGCCGGCCTTGGTTCCAGATGCTGACTTTGAGCGGCTGGAACGGCAATTGGCCCAGGTTGAGGGCGTTCCCGGTATCTGGACCGAAGCCAAATTGGCCGAGATGCGGACGGCCGCCAGGGTGCGCGGCGAAGAAGTCATTTACGCGCTTCAGGTAAAAGCATCGGATTTCGCGGCGGAAGTGGAAAAACAACTGCGCGCCAACGGGGCAAACCCGCTGGCGTCCTCTGCGAAAACCACCTCCGTCGTCATTGACGACGAGGAAACCGAAATCCGCCGCTTGCAAAAGATGATCCAGAACAGCCCGGACCTCATCAACGCCCCGTCCGGCGGCGAAGGCGACAACTTCACCCCGCTCGGACGCGCGGCCAACAAGGGTCAGTTGCGCGTGGCGCAGTTCCTCCTCGACAGCGGGGCCGAGGTGAATCGGGCTTACCAAAGCCGGACGCCGCTGCTCCTCGCCGCCGCCCGCGGGCACAAGGCCATGATCGAACTCCTGCTGGCCAAGGGTGCCGACGTTGGCGCGCGTGACAACTACGGCAAGACCGCACTGCACATCGCCGCCGAGAACGGCTTCCAGGCCACCGCCGAAGCGCTCGTCGCCGGCAAGGCCGACGTGAACGCGCGCACCACCAAGCAGGAAACGCCGCTGCATCTCGCCGTCGGCGCCGGCCATGTGGCGATGACCAAATACCTCCTCGCCAAGGGCGCGGACGCCGACGCCCAAGACACGAACGGCGGGACGGCGCTTATGCTCGCGGCGGCGCGCGGCCACATGGAGACGTTGCAGACGCTGCTCGCAGCCGGCGCAAAACCGAACCTCAAGAACAAGGTCGGGACCACCGCCATGCTCGGCGCGGCAGAGAATCGCCTCCTCGAGGCGGTCAAGGCGCTCCTGGCCGCCAAGGCTGATCCGAACGCCGGAGGATTACTCCCGCTGCATTTCGCCATCCACACCAAGGCCACCGACGTCGTGCAGGCGCTGCTCGAAGCCGGGGCCGACGCGAATCGCCTCGGGCAGGTCCAATGGCAGGTGCAGGTTGGCAACACTCTCTACAACTCGGGAACCGCCAATTTCCTCGTCACCCCGCTGTTCGTCGCCATCAGAGAAGGCAACGCCGACGCCGTAAAACCCCTGCTCGCGCACAAGGCCGACCCGAACGGTCTCGGCCCGGATCGCTTGCCGCTGATTCTGCAAGCGACTGGTTCCCCGGCCATTCTGGAAGCCCTCCTTCAAGCCGGGGCGAAGCCGAACGTGGACGATGGCGAAGGGCGCACTCCGTTGATCACCGCTGTGGCGAATGGCGCTGCGGAATCCGTCCGCGTCCTCCTCACGCACGGCGCGGACAAAGAAGTCCGGCCCTTTGGTTCCACGCCGCTGTTGATCGCCGTGGAGCGGGGAGATCAGAAGAGCGCCGAGGCTTTGCTCCAGGCCGGCGCGGAGGTCAATGCTCGCACGACCAGCGAGGGCCGCACCGCCTTGCACCTGGCCACCCTCCGCAAAGATCCCACGCTCACCTCGCTGCTGTTGACGAACAAGGCCGACGTGAACGCGCGCGACAACAGCGGTTACACGCCGCTGGATTACGCCAAGGGTGCGTCTGCCGCTCGTGCGCCGGGTGTTGGCGGCTTTGCGCCAGGACAAATGCCGATGCCAATACGCCCGCCGGGCTTTCCTGTCGGACCCACGACATCCGCCCCCGCCAGCCCCACTTCCATCACCGACCTGCTTCGCGAGCATGGCGCGTTGGATGAATTGCCCGACTTCACCACCCTGCGTGTCACCCGGCAGGGCTTGGACAAGCCGATCGAGGTCTTCCGCCAGCAGACCAACAACTGGAACCGCTTCACGCTGCTGGAGACGATCCTCGGCCTCTACGCGCAGCAAGGACTGGTGGACTTCCAGCAGGCCTACGGAGCGCTCCACGGGCAGAACCTGAACCCGGCGCAGGACTTTCAGTCCCGCCTGCAAAACATCATGAGCAACGCGAACCGGTCGGCGAACGCACTGTGGTTCCCGGACCTCAGCCGCATTCTCGTTCACCGTCCCAACCGAACACCCGGCGGCAAGGAGCAGGAGTTCAAGGTGAACCTGCTCAACGCGACGAACGGCGTGGATTGCACGAAAGACCTGCCGCTGGAGTTCGGCGACGTGGTGGAAATTCCGGTGCGGGACCACGCCCTGTCCGAGTCGCCGTCCGCGCTCAGCGTGGCGGAGGCGGCGGGCATGCTCGGCTGCCTGCAACGCAAGGTGCGCCTGACCGTCCGCGGCCAGTCGCGCGAACTTGAGTTGCGGCCCACGACCACGGAGTCCTGCCTCAGCACGGCGCTGGGGAAATCCGAAGCCAAGAGCCAACTGCTCTCCTCGTCCGACCTGACACGGGTGAAGGTGACGCGCAAAGACCCGGCCACCGGCCAGGCCAAAGAATTCACCGTGGACGTGTCGAAGAGTCTTCCGCCAGCCGCCGACCTCTGGCTGCGCGACGGGGACGTGATCGAAGTGCCGGAGAAGTCCGCTTCGGTGTTCGACACGGATCCAGTCAAAGCCCGCGCCGGCGGCAAGGTGCTCCTGTTTGGCGCCGTGAACACCCAGTTCGTAAGCTGGCCGTTGGGCCAAACCCTGAGCCTGGCGGAAGCTATCTTGAAGGCCGGCACGACGAAATTCGCGAACGCCAAGAAAGTGCAATTGGTCCGAACAGATCCCCGGACGCAGCAAAAGGAGAGCCGGGTGTTAGACCTGAGCGCGGCGTTGAAAGGCGACCTTGCTGACGACTTGCCCCTGGTGGATGGGGATCGGATCACCGTGCCGGAGAAGTTGTACTGAGCTTCACGGAGGTTGCCCGCCTGTGCTCTCGCGACGGCGACTTGATCGAAGGGCCGGAGAAGGAGGGCCGGCTCTCGGCGGCGCGCGGGCGCCCTCGCCCGCAGCAAGGTGCCCCGGTCTGGCGCTTCACCTCATGGCTTAAGCTTCAGCACGGCGGACGTTGCTGCGGGCGAGGGTGCCCGCGCGCCGAGCGGGTGAGGTGCAGCGCATCCAAGGAAGTTCGGAATCCCCAAAGCTACGCGCTGGTGCGGACTTGGCCGCGGGGTTCAGCGCTGGAGCTTCAGGGGCGCGTCGGGAAGCGGGGTTTCGATTTCATCCCCGAAGCGCACGGTGACGGCGTAGTCGCGTCCGTCGGTGAAGTTGCGCAGCAGCCAGGTTTCCACGAATTGAGCCACTTGGCGGCGGGCGTTTTCGCGGATTAGCGGGAGGTTCTGGCCGGCCTGCCCGGCGGCCATTGAGGCGAGGGATTTACGGAGATTTTCCTGCACATCGCCGACCTTGAACATGCCTTTGCGGACTTCCAGGGTCATGCCGGAGACGTCCATGGCGGGCGTATTAAATTGGAGCGACGGCGCTTGGACGCGCACGCGGCGGTCGGTGACTTCGATTTTCCACGGGCCTTTGAGGTCCACGAAGTAGGTGTATTCGACCGGGACGCGGGCCTCGACGATGACGTCGGGGAGCGGGAGGTAGCCGAAGGCGGTGGCGGCTTCCTCTTTGCGGGTGAAGATCTCCGTTTGCTTCAGGGTGGCGACTTGGAGTTTAAGGTCGTTGGTCAGGGTGGTGGCATAGGTGACCAGCGACGTGGTGATGGTGCCTCGGTGGAAGGCGGCGGCTACTTTTTCCAAGGCTGAGCCGGCTTCGCGGAGGGCGGCGGCAGGGGCGCTGGTGCAGGCTTTGAAGACCAAGGCGGCGTTGACGGTGAGCAAGAGCAACACGCTGAGCCACAAGATCAGCTTGGCACGTCCCGCTTGGGCGGCGGCGGGCGGAGGTAATGGAGGTGGCGCGGACACGGATTGAAGATAGGCCGGGAGGGGCGGATTGGCGAGGCGGGAGGAGGGTGCGGAGATGGTTTGGCGACGAAGGCGAGGGCGGCCCGGCGGAGAAATTAAGCGAAACTTTTGTTTGACAATACCGCGCCCGGTTTTGTAGATAGTCGCCGTCTAAACTTTACCGTTTTTTAGCAATCCCTCAGGAAAGAAACAGCAAATCTATGAAGAGAATAATCACGTCTGCAGGTTTGGTGGTGCTCGGCGCGGCCGGAGCGCAGGCCGTAGGGTATGCCCCCGGGTTCGCGTCGGCGGACATGACGAAGCCGTGGAGCGTCGGGTTGACGATGAACGGCTTCTATGACTCGAACCCGCTGACGTACCCGAACAGTGGTTGGCCGATGGGTGGAGGAGTCACGTTGCCCAAGCACAGCAGTTGGGGCTACGAGTTGAGCCCGTTCGTCTCGGGAGCGTACTCGACCGACCAGACCCAGATCGGGGCGCGCTACACCTTCTCCATGGATTCGTACTTGAATCCGGCGATCAAGCAAACCGATTTCAGCCACATCTTCACGCTGTTTGTGAACCACCAGTTCAACGAGCGGTTCGCGCTGAGCTTCAATGACAATTTTGTCTATTCGCAGAATCCCGAGGTTTTGGGAACTGCCGCGGGGAACATCTCCGTGCCTTACCGGACCGCGCAGAATACCTTGGCGAACAGCGCGAACATCAACCTGACTTCCTCGCTCACGGAATCGCTCAACCTGGTGCTCGGCTACTCGAACCGCTACATGGACTACGATCAGACTCCCGAGGACCTGATGAAGCTGAACCCCGCGAATACTTTGGGCGGCGGGAGCCTCGAAGCCCTCCTGAACCGGGTCGAGAACTACCTCCTGGCCAACTTGGAGTACAAGCTAAGCCCGCAAATGATGGTGCTCGGCGGCTTCCAATACGGGCGCATCAACTACATCGGGGACGGCTACCTGGTTTACGGCAACACGGATCCCGCCACCAACCCGATGAGCGACACGCGTAACAGCAACAACTATTACATTTACGGTGGGGGCAGCTACGCCTTCAACCCTGACTTGAGCGTGAACCTCAAGATCGGTGGTCAGTACACCGACCTCTACAACCAGCCCACCGGCTACACCGGTTGGAGTTCTGGTTGGTCTCCATACGTGGATTTCTCCGGCTCCTGGCGCTTCAGCAGCCGCGGCACGCTGCAACTCGGCTTCACCGAGTCCTTCTCGCAGACCTACGTGCTCGCCGCTAACGCCACCACGATGGTGCCCTACCTGAACGCGAGCTACGGGATCACCGAGAAGCTCACTGTCAGCGGTCTGGCCAAGGTTTCCATGTCCGATTTCAACGGCGGAACCTACGATGGACAGTCCTACAACTTCTGGATGATGGGCCTGAACGCTTCCTACGCGCTCAATACGCACCTGTCGTTCAACGTGGGCTACAACTACGATAATCTGGATTCGGACTCGGCCGCCGTCACCGGCTACAACCGCAACCGGATTTACTTCGGCGTCAGCGCCCGTTACTAAAACCCTGTTTTTGCACTCGGGGGGCTGGAGACCTTTCATCCAACCCCCCTTTTTGATTTATGGACCCGATTAAGAACACCCCGCAGCCGGAATCAAAACTGCACTTTCTCGACTACTGGCGGATTATCCGCGTGCGCAAGACCGTCATCCTGGCCGTCTTCTTGTTGGTGGTGATCACGGCCACACTGGTCACTTTCATTCTGCCGGAATCTTTCGAGAGTACGGCGCGCATCCGGGTGGAGCGGGACGTTTCCGACATTGATCCGATCGGGGGCAAACAGTTCATGGGGGGGGATTACAATCCGTATTTCATCCAGACGGAGTTCGAGGTCATCCAATCGCGCACCATCCTGAACCGGGTCATCGCGACCCTGAAGCTCGACCAACTCTGGGCTACCAAGTACGGCGCCACGGAGAAGCTTCGTCCTGAGGAGACCTTCGAGCTGCTCAAGAACATCATTGACCTGCGCCCGGAGCGTAACACCAGCCTCATTGCGATCCGCGTTTTCAGCGACAAGCCTGACGAAGCCGCGTTGATCGCCAACACCATCGCGTTGGAGTACCAGAAGTATAGGTTGGACCAGCGGAAGCAGATGTCCGTGCGCGGCATCGAAACCCTGCAGGAGCAATTTGCCCAGCAGGACGCACAGGTCGAGGAACTGCAGCGGGAATTGGGCAAGCTGCGCAGCGAACTCGGCATCACCGAAGAGGACTCCTCGGGCCTGGGCGCGTCGCGGTTGATTGATGTCCAGACTGTGCAGCGTTTGGAAGCAATGCGCGTTGACGCCGAGGGCGTTCTCATCCGCAAAGAAAAACTGCTGGCCGCCATCAAAGCCAAATCCCCCGAAGCCCTGCGCGGCTCGCTCCCCACCTCTCTTGACCAGCCAGATCCCCTCTACAATGAACTTCTGGGCCAACTCTCGTTCGCCGAGCAGCAACTGGCCAAAAACCTGATAGACTTCGGTCCCGAGCACTCCGATGTGGTGCGCGTTCAGGCTCAGGTGGCTGCGTTGAACAAGAAAATCGGCGAGCGCATCACGGGCATCATCGCCGGCTTGGAAGACTCTGCAGCCTCTGCCAAAGCTCAGGTGGACCGATATGTTGAAGAAGTCGCCAAGGCGCGCACGAAAGAAATCGAACTCACCAAGAAGAGCCAGCCTTTCTGGGACAAGAAGCGCAAGCTGGAAGAAATGATCCGCTTCCGGAACATTCTTTCGCTGAAGATGCTGTCGGAGAAAACCGACGAGCGCCTCCCCAAGACCGCGATGGTTGAAATCGTGGATCCCGCGACCCCGGCCCTCAAGCCCGCTCGCCCGAATAAGCCCCTTAATATCGCCCTCGGCATCATCGTGGGCCTCGTGGTGGGCATTGGCCTCGCCTTCTTCATCGAGTATCTCGACACCTCCGTGAAGACCATTGACGACGTCGAGCGCGCCCTGCAATCCCCCGTGCTGGGCATCATCCCACAGAATGTCGGCCTGCTCATCCACGAAGGTGCCGAGAGTCCGCACGCCGAAGCTTACCGTGTATTGCGCACGAACATCCTTTTCTCCCGCAAGGACGACAAGCTCAACACCGTGGCCGTCGTCAGCGCGGGCGCCGGCGAAGGCAAGACGACCACCTGCTTCAACCTCGCCACGGTGTTTGCTCAAAGCGATCACCGCGTGCTGGTCGTGGACAGCGACTTGCGCCGTCCCACGCTGCACAAGCTGATGAAGGTCAGCAACTCTGCTGGACTTACCAGTTACTTGCTCAAGCAGAACACCCTGGACCAAGTCATCCAGATTTCATCGCTGCCGAACTTGCACTTCATGCCCTCCGGCAAACTGCCCAGCAGTTCCCTCGGCATCCTGAGTTCTCCCCAGATGAAGGAGCTCATCAGTGAACTCAAGCAGCGCTACGACTTCGTCTTCTTCGACTCACCTCCGATCATGGGCGTCAGCGACGCCTCCATCCTGGCCAGCGAAGTGGACATGACCCTGCAAGTCATCCAATACCGCCGCTACCCGCAGCCCATGAACATCCGCGCCAAGCAGATGATCGAGAAGGTTGGCGGGCGCCTCATCGGCATCGTCCTCAACAACATCAACATGTCCCAGGACGAGAGTTACTATTACTACAGCGGCTACTACCACGACTATTACTACGCCCGGAAGGACGACGACCAACCGCAAGGCAAAGAAGGCAAGCCGGCCAAGGGCGACAAGGGCAAAGCCGCCCCGGCCGACAAGGCTGCGCCTGCGGTCGAGACGGACAAAGACAAGGTGGAAATCCGCCAGAAGTACTAAGCCACCGGCAAAGACTGAGAACAAAACGAACTATGAATTACTGGAATCAATTGTCGCGCCGCCCCTGGGCGCTGTTGGGCGTCGCCGCAGTCGCCTGTGTCCTCGCCGGCTGCGGGACCACCCCGGAAAAGCCAGGCCCGGACGCCGTGGCCGACATGACCACGGAGATGCGAGTGGCCGAGGCGTTGACCATCACCTTCGCGGACACCCTCACGCCGCTCCAGCCCTTCGAGGGCCGCGTCAAGGAGGACGGCACCATCACCCTGATGGAGAACCAGCAGTTCACCGCTGCGGGTAAGACCGCCGGCCAGTTGGAGAAGGAAATCCGGGATCGCTACGTCCCCCGCTACTTCGTCAAGATGACGGTTACCGTGCGCTCGCAGGACCGGTTCTTCTATGTCAACGGCCACGTGCGCATGCCCGGCCGGTACGAGTATCGCGGCGACATCACGGTCAGCGGTGCCATCGCCGCTGCCGGCGGCTTCACCGAGTTCGCAAAAAAGACCCAAGTGCGCATCAGCCGGGCCAACAACAAGACCCTGACGGCCAATCTGGACAAGGCCCTTAAGGATCCCAAGCTGGATGTCCAGATCTACCCGGGCGACCGCATCGAAGTGCCGCGCAAGGCGTGGTGATGTTTCAGTTCGAGCTTCTTTCCGGCAAACAGGCGGGCGGCTTCTGGCTGGCCCGCCGTTTTCCTGTACGCCTGGGCCGCTCGCCGGCCAGCGACCTCCGCGTGGAGGAACCGGGCGTCTATGACGATCACGCGACGTTCGAATTCGACGATCAGCGCCGGCTCCAAATGCGCGTTCAGGAGCCGGCACTTGCCGCCGTCAACGGCCAACCCACCCAACGCGCTCATCTCCGAAACGGCGACCGGCTCACCCTCGGCTCAGCCACGCTGCGGCTCTGGCTCGCGCCTGTCCGCCAGTCCCACTTGCGTCTCGGTGAAGCCTTGCTCTGGGCCCTCTGGATCGGCGTGGCCTTGGTGCAACTTCTCTTGCTGCGCTGGCTTTGGAACTGAAGTCCGCTCCGCTATCGAATCAGCACCGGCTAGAACCATTCGATCTCGACGGCGCGGTGGTAGCTGCGGAGGGTTTCGGCAAGTTGTTCAACGAGGCTGTGGCGGATGGAGATGTTCCGCGGGAGGAGCGGGTTCTGATAAAAGGGATTCACCTGCTCGCCGACGATGAACTGGATGGAGTCGGCTTTGAGGAGTTCGCGGGCGAGGAGGACGGCGCCATTGCGGTCGGCGGGCAGGCGGAGGGGATGCCCGGCGCACTGTTTGAGGAGGGCCAGGGTGCGGGCCATCGTGAGGATGCCTTCGGTGACGAGGTCCACGCCAGAAATCCAGCCGATGGGCGGCACGTCTTCGCGCACGGTGCCGAGGTCGGTCTCGACGATTTCGCCGAGGCGCTCGGCGACGAGGTTGGCGGTGGTGCCGCCGCAGACGGCTTTGCGACCATCGAAGTGAAGCAGGCGCTGGGCGAGTTCCTCGTCGCGGGCGCGGTCGGTGGGCGGGCCGGTGAAGAGCATGAGGCGGTTGGGCTTGCGGGCGAGTATGCCGACGAACGTGGCGTCGTCGCCGGGGGCGCTGTCGTAGAGGTCGTTCGTCTTGCGCATGACGCTGCGGACAAGATTCTCGGCGGAGCGGACGGGGCCGCGGGCGAGGGCTTGGAGGTGCGCGCCGATTTGCTCACGGCCCCAGCCGAAATTCATCAGCGTCCCCATGCCGGCATACAGGACGCCGTCGCTGAGGAGGCCGAGGAAATCGCCGCGCTCGAGCCGGCCTTCGGAGAAGCGCAGCGTCTTGCCTTGGATGGTTTCCTCGCGCTGTGCCAGCGGCGTGACGCGGCCCTGGCAAAGAAAGATCGGCTCCGGGCTGTCGAAGTTGATGAGTTGGAAGCGCCCCGTGGCGTGCTCGATCTCGGCGATGACAAACGCGGCGTAGGCGATGCCCCGGACTTTGCAGGCGGGCAGCGTGCCGAGCACCGTCTCGATGATGTCCTCCAAGCGGGCATCTTCGCGTCGCATGGTGACGATGATCTCGGCGGTGAGCGTGGCGAGGATGTTCGCCTTCACGCCACTGCCCAAGCCGTCGGAGAGCACGACGGTGCTGCGGTCGGCGCGGCGGAGAATCTTGACCTGATCGCCGCAAAGCTCCTCGCCCGCGTGATTCAAGCTGTGCGGGTGGATCTCGTAGAAAATGTCCGGCGTGGTCACGGGG
>Ga0105046_10006341_pt1 | contig 18661 bp, 14 predicted proteins | sample MAT03_FD_78385 | JGI IMG/M metagenome (GOLD analysis project Ga0105046, IMG submission 78385) | Freshwater microbial communities from Lake Fryxell liftoff mats and glacier meltwater in Antarctica - MAT-03 (megahit assembly) | ecosystem: Environmental > Aquatic > Freshwater > Ice > Liftoff...
ATACGTCGGCTTGGAAGGCGTGCAAGCGCAGCAGAAAATTATGCCCGACGCGACGTTTAGGGCGACCCCTTGAACCAGAGCGCGGTAGCGGGACTTGTTGCTGATGCAACGCCAGTCCCCGGGCGACAATCTGGCCATACAGTTGAGTGAGACGGGTTTGCAAGGGTGGTGGAATGCCCTGGTCGTAGCGATGCTTCAGGCGACAGACCAAGCGCAGCATCCGAGTCATTGCGCTAGCCCAGCCTTCGTGCTCAATGGTGCTGAGGGCATTGAGTTCTCGTAAGTGATGGGCATTGCACAGACTATGACTCACCCCGTTGAGTTGGAAATAGGATTTCCAATGGTCATGCACGACCACCCCTTGAAGAAACTCTCCTTCAACCCGTTGCTGACTGTGCCCACAGTACTTTTGTTGTACCTGATGTTCGGTGACGACGACATTCAATGGCGCTACGTCAAACACTTGTCGCTTCAACAGCTTGCTAAGAGGCTGTTCCTTTAGCTCACCACCACACCCAGGACAGTGCGCCGCTACCGGGTGAATCACGACTTGCTCCGGTTCACTCACAGCCTCTAGAGTCGCTCCCGCATGCTCCAGTTGCCCTCCAGTTGCTCGCTTGCTTTTACCTCTGCTTGCTTTTACCTCTGAGGCTTTGTGTGCGTCGCGGGGCTTTGCTAAATCCGTCACTTGAGGGGGGCTTTGAGCTGGTCTGGCTATTGAGCCCCAGTCGGCGCTCGATCTCGGCCAATCGATTCCGTAAGGCTTGATTCTCGGCCTCTAGCTCTGCTATTCGTTGTAGCGCTTCCTCTAGTTTCATGGCAAAACATTACTACAGGTTCGCTCTTTTTTCCACTATTCTGCGCCTATGCTTAGGCAATTACATTTTTTTTGAGTTTTACCAATCCAATTCCTAACCGTCTACGTATTTCCTCCTAGAGCGCGATCCCCCTCCCCCCTTGGGGGATTTCCACCAAGCCCCGCTCTGGGCACTTTCAGGAGTTACTACGATGGACACTAAGCCAAAGACAGGTATTCGGGATGTTCTGAAACGAATTACCCGCTTTCAGCCCAAGAAGGCGATTGGGATTGGCGCACTGGCTGGGCTGATGGCATTGGCATCATTCGGTCTGACCAGCACCCTCACGCCTCCTCAAATTCAGGCATCTGACCACGATGACGGCGATATTGATGTGAGAAGCCGTGCGCTGAGTCTGACGGATTTGTATGTGTTTCGAGAAATCGATCAAAACCCTGGAGCTGGACAAGGCGATTTGATCTTGGTGATGAACACCAACCCGCGATCGCTGGCACGTCAGCAATATTACTTCAGCAATAATGCCCAGTACGACATCAACATCGGGCGAGTTGGCAACGTAGACAGAGCTGCCAATGGCATCGCCGATCTCACGTTGCGATTCACATTTGGTGAGCCTAATGCAGGTAATCGGCAGCGGATTACGCTCAACGCGATTGACAGAAATGGTCGCACAGCCGTTGTTAACCAAACCACTAACGGCGCACGTATCCTGACCACCCCAGTCACGGCCACTACCCCTACCCTCAACCCCGTTACCGTTCGCGGTGCAAACCTGACTGTGTTTGCCGGATTGCGCGAAGACCCATTCTTCTTTGACGTAGAACAGTTCTTCCGGGTGCGGGCAGGGTTGGCAGGTCTAGGTCCCTCCGTTGGCTTTCGTCCTGCTGCTACCGCCCAAGACTTTACCAAGGGCTACAACGTCAACGCCATTGTGGTGCGGGTACCTAAGCGATTTTTGGCAGGCGGCAATGCTGGTATCAACACCTTTGATGCCTGGTTAGCCATCAACATCCCTGACCCCAGAACGGGTCGCTTTGTACAAACCGAGCAGTTTGGTCGTCCGGCTGTCAACGAAGGCCTAATTCTCAATCAATCAACGCTGGCAGCCTACAACCGTCTTCAGCCACGAGGGCTTAATCAGGCCATTCTTAACGAAGCCACAGCAGTGTTAGGAGCCTTAGGAAACAGCTCTGCACGCATCGGTGTCTTGGCGGGTGCGTTCTTTCCCGATGTCATGCGGATTGATACCACTGTAGCTAGCGGGTACGCTAACAAGATCAATGCTTTGGGTGCACCCTCCGCTGGACGGATGCTTTTGGATGATGTGATTGACATTACCCTGAGCGTGCTGAGCAACGGAGCGGTTACATCTGACAACGTTTCGTACACGGGCGCACCGGGTAACCCCGGACAGGGACACCAGCCCTTGTCTACTTCGTTCCCATACCTGGCTCCAGCGAATTAGGCTCATAGCCTAATTCAGATTCAATAAACTTCTTGCGTGAATGCTTTTTCGTGAGCGTGAATCGTTTCCCGGCGAAGCCGGGAAACGATTCACGCAAGAGGTCTAATAGTTTTTTGTGAACGGGCATTTTGTGACTCGTTCACAAAAAACCAATCAGAAACTATATAAAACGCCAGTTGTCTACAAGCCAACAAAACGGGTTTAACGTACGGAGGTTGTTTTTTCGTGCGATTTCCATGAAAAACAATCCTTCTTCTAGAATTTGCTCCCTGTCTCCTCAAAAACTATGAAACAACTTACAGCACTGTCTCCCAGACTGGGGAAACGTTGGTGGCTCGTGGCATTGGTCGGAGTGCCCCTGACGAGTGGGCTGTTGTGGCTAGCACAAGTTGACTGGTCGTCTCAGTTGGAGGAGTTAAGCAGGTTAACAGGGAGTCGGCTGGATGCGCCATATCGCTATCCGTATTCCGATTCACTGTCACAGAGCAACACTCCTACAGCACGGACTGAGCAGGAAATCGCGCACTATCAGCAGGCTGTGCGTCAGAACGGTGGTAGTGGATTGGATGAAGGAGCCTTGGCGATCGCCTATCTGCAAATGGCGCGAACCACGGGGCAGGGACATTGGTACTTGTTGGCAGATCAAGTCGCCCAACAGTCGCTAACCAAGTTGCCCGTTAACAATTCGGCGGCGCTTACGGTACTGGCACGCGTTGCCGAAGCCCAGCACGACTTTACCAACACGCTCAAGCTGGCAGGACAAATACCTGACCCGAAAGAAGCGATCGCCCTGCGCGTCACCACCCATTTAGCATTGGGCAAGCTTTCTGATGCCAACCAGGCAGCTCAAGAACTCGTAGATTTAACCCTTAGCCCCAACTCTTTTATGCTTCAGGCACTGGTTCAGGTCGCTGAAGGGAACGATGAAGCAGCTCTAAAGAACTTTCAGTATGCGCTGACGACAGAAGAGCCAGGTGAGCTGAGCATGTCCGCCCGCACCCGTACCCTGCTGGGGCGGTTCTACTACGAACGGGGACAGTTGGGTCTAGCTGATGACCTATATCGAGAAGCCCTACGAATTTTACCGGGGTATCCTGCCGCCCAAATGAATCTGGCGCAACTGGAAATTCGCCAAGAGCGCTATGGGGCTGCCGAGCGTCACTATGCCCAAGTTACAGCCGCCTCAGGCGGAGCCAGCACTGTATATGACTCATTGGTGTTACGAGGTAGGGCAAAAATTAAGGCATTGCAGGGCGATCGCCCTGCTGCCGAAGCCCTATGGGCTGAAGCAGAAGCCCTGTTGCGTCAAAGTTTTACAGGCACGAATGGGTTTACCTTCGGACATCGGCGCGACTTAGCCAGACTGTTACTAGAACGCGGCAACCCCAACGATACCGCTGAAGCTGTAACGCTCATGCAGACGGAAGTCGCCCGCCGTCGTGATGCCGAAACGTTAGAGACCTACGCTTGGGCACTCTCTACCCAAAAGCAATGGCAACAAGCCCAAGCGGTAGCTCAAGAGGCGATCGCCCTTGGCCTTCGCGATGCCACATTGTTTTACCGCGCCGCCACCATTGAAACCGCACTCGGCAACTCCACCCAAGCGGAAACCTATCGCCAAACAGCCCAAACCATAGACCCTAGCTTCGACGAAAATGCCCGTCAGGCCGCAGGACTAGGAGCAGGACTGGGGAGTTAGTCGAACCGGATGAATAGGAACTCCTCTTTGTAAGCTCATTTCTCTCCTTTCTTTACGTCCCGTCCTCTCAACGTCCCGTCCTCTCACGTCTCCCCCTCCCATGCCTTACCGCTATCTCCTGCTTAGCCTAATTTCTTGCTTAGGGGCGATTCTGATCTGGGTCGGCTTAGCGGCTCCCAGTCAAGCTCACTGGGCTGATTTAGCCGTTGCCGAAATCCAGGCAGAGGCGATCGCCACTCAGATGACCCTAACGTTTCCCACAGGTTTAGTTGCCTTTGCTGATGATGATCAAAGCGGTCAGCTTTCAGCGGTTGAGGTTCAGACCCATGCGGCTGATTTACAAAAATTTCTGAGTGAGCAGATTCAGTTCAGCGATAGCGAAAACCAGCGGGGTGCCTTGACGATTCAGGCCGTAGAAGGAGCCGCACTGCCTCCGACGATTCAGGCAGCACCCAATAGCCATAGCACCTTGCTACTAACCTACGCCTGGGAAAAACCTGTGCGAGGCTTGAAGATTCACTACGGGCTATTTTTACCAGGCGTTTCGACCGCTAGCTGTTTAGCAACTATCTTACAAGATGGGCAGCTCAAGACATTTTTGTTTACGCCGAAGCAGCAGACCTTTGCCCTTACCCCGGGACTGCCGTGGCTGGCTGGAGGGGAAGCCTTACTGGCGATCGCCGCTGCTGTGGCCTGGGGTGCAGTTCACTCCATGTCGCCAGGTCATGGTAAGACCATTGTGGGAGCCTATTTGGTCGGAGAGCGGGCAACCCCCAAACACGCGATGTTTCTGGCGCTCGTCACGACGATTACGCATACTATCGGCGTATTTGCTTTAGGATTAGTGACTCTGTTTGCAGCACAGTACATTCTGCCCGAGCAGCTATATCCTTGGCTGAGTCTGGCCTCAGGTGCTTTGGTGATTAGCATTGGAGTTAATTTATTTCTCAGCCGTTTACGACGGCGATCGCCATCTCACTCCCACCAGCCCCATTCTCACCAGCCCCATTCTCACGACCCCGCAACTCATCCAAATACTCACGAGCATTTGGACGGGCATTTCGTTAATTCTGAGTCTGCGGGTCATGGCACGACTGCGCTGAGCGATGATTTGAGTAGCAAGGCTCCGGATAGTAACGCCTATGCCTATGCGTATGCTCAGCTTGAGTCGCGATCGCCTGTCACCCTAACCCATGCTGAGCATGACCATACTCATTCCAGTACTCATCAAGATCAGAGGCATCTTTCTAGAAACGACCATAGCCATGATCACAATCACGACCACAGCCACGATCACGCCAATGGACACGCCAATGGACACGATCACGGGCATGACCACGGGCACAGCCACCTACCACCGGGCACCGACGGATCTCCGGTCACTTGGTCTAGTTTGCTAGCGCTAGGAATTTCAGGTGGATTAGTTCCTTGTCCAGCCGCACTTGTGCTGCTATTAAGTGCGATCGCCCTCGGTAAAACCGCCTTTGGACTGGTTCTCGTCACAGCCTTCAGCTTTGGGTTAGCAGTCGTCCTCACGGGACTTGGCCTCATACTGGTCTACGCCAAACACCTGTTCAAACACATCCCCACCCATCCCCGCTTGCTCAAAACTCTTCCCGCCTTCAGTGCCGCTTGCATTACCCTAGTTGGCATCGGAATTTCAATTCAGGCTGTTTTGCAGTTGAGTAATCAGTAATTAAGGGATGGGAAAACAAATTAACCAAATCAAATTTCATCTCAAACTAATCCAAAACGGTAGTGGTATTGATATAAGGATTTTTTGATGGGCGGGCTTCGCCCATCAAAAAATCCTTACCAATTTAGGACTACCTCAAAACTAAACAAACGCCATTTCCCTTGTCTCTCGTTTCCCTTTAGGATTTTTCTCTACCATGATCAAACACCTCTCCCTCACGCTGGCTGTTACTCTGAGCGCGATCGCCCTCACGCCCTACGCTGCCCTAGCCGATCTCTCGTCTAGCTTCACTACAGATAGCGGCAGTCCTTTTTGCTTTATGCAAACTGGAAGCGGCCAGCTTTTAGACTTGACCCAGCTCTGCGGCAGCGAACAACCTTTGCCCACTCAGGCGATCGCCGCTCCACCTGCTATTAATAATTCTAATAATTCCAATCCGTTTCCCACCGATGGATCGGGTTCTACCCTACTTGAGCGAGCAACTCGCGGTAATGTTGGTCGGCCAGTGTCCAACGACACACCTGTATTTCCGGGAAGTGGCGGTGTTGATTCGGCTAATAATCCGGGTAGTCTAGGCGGAAACGGTGCTTCGCCATGTTTCATCTTTGATGCTCAGGGTCGTCCTTGCTCGACCACACCCTGATGCATTGCATCTACCAAACGCGACCTGCACTACCTATAGTGCGCTACTAGATGATGCAAAACCTTGAAACGGACGTGAATTAATGTCGACGCAGAAAAGCCTATCTGTTTGGAAACAACTAAAACAGCAGCGAATTACCTGCGACCAGGCGCTGGAGTTACTCGTAAATCGGCAAGGGATGGTTAATCTGCAACTGTTGGATGCAGAAGTGAGCATCAGGTTTCAGCGCAGTTTTAATGACAAGGGAGGGGTACCGCCAGTCGTGCCGCTGCTGCTCTGGCGAAATTGCTATTACCTAGGCAGCCCTGTCGTTTTATCGCCAGAGTTAGTGCAACAGTTGGGCGATCGCCTCAACACTGAAGTTCAAATTATTCCAATTGCCGAAAAAAGCTACCACTACTGGAACCGCCTCAAAGACAAAAGTATCGCTCGTCTCAACGGTACTCATGCCATTCATGCATTTACGGGAGATGCCGAATCTGAAGACATTACCGAAATAGCTGAGCTGCACCTGTCTCAGGTAGACAGCCAAATTGAGCGCATCCGCACGCTCATTTCTAGTGCCCTGCGGAACCGTGCCAGCGACATTCATCTCGCGCCTTCAGCCGAAGGGTTGGCGGTGCGGTTTCGGATTGATGGCATTTTACGGCATGTGACCACGTTACCCCCCGACATTAGTCGCAAGGTAATTGTGTCGCTCAAGGTGATGAGCGATATGGATATTGCCGACAGCCGCCGCCCCCAAGATGGCAGAATTAGCGAAAAGTATGTGGCTGATCAGCAAGAGCAAGGGCTAGATCTGCGTGTGAGTACTCTGCCCTGCATCAGTGGCATCAAGGGAGAACCCAGCGAAAAGGCCGTGTTACGACTGCTGCGCCAGCAAAACTCGTTTACTACGATCGCCGGATTAGGGTTTTCGCCCCGCACGCGGGCAATTTATGAAGGGTGGTTGCGCGAACCTCAGGGCATGATTATCTTTACGGGGCCAACAGGGTCAGGTAAAACCAGCACGCTTTATACCAGTTTGCAGGCGATCGCCACCGAATCGGTCAACATTGTCACCGTCGAAGATCCCGTTGAATATGTGCTTCCTGGCATTACCCAAACCCAAGTGCATGAAGCGGCTGGAATGACCTTTGCAGCGGGGTTACGCGCTATTTTGCGGCAAGATCCGGACATTATTATGGTGGGTGAGGTGCGCGATAACGAAACAGCAGAAACGGCTGTACGCGCTGCTTTAACAGGGCATTTGGTGCTCACCACCCTTCATACAAACGACGCGATCGGTGTAATTCCCCGTCTGAAGGATATTGGACCTGATCCCGGCCTCGTCAGCGATGCGCTGTTGGGCATTGTGGCACAGCGACTGGTACGCCGCGTGTGTCCCCACTGCACTGAACCCTACACCCCTACGGCTGCTGACCTCAAATTGCTCGGCCTGCGGATGGAAGAGGCCAACCCGCAAGGCTGGCGTAAGGGACGGGGCTGCCCTCAATGTTTTAATTCGGGGTATTTGGGGCGCGAGGCGGTGATTGAACTGCTCAATGTGGATGATACTGTACGCCACATTATCTACGAGGGCACAGTCACTCAACTGCGGCGGTATCTGCACGAGAGTCAGTTTGACTCATTTCAAGTGGGGGCGATCGCCAAAGTAACCTCCGGTATCACTACCGTAGAAGAGGTGCGGCGCGTGTTACCCCATAGCGCTTTCTACCGCAAGCCCACTGCTGATGTGCCTTCCACTGTTCCCAACAACTCAACTGCTCCTAGTAAATTGCTAAATTTGGTGCAGCACTCAGCAGGCTAAAGCACCTAAATCGAACAAACCCCACCTTCAGGAATCGCTGAATTCAGCATCAATCCAGATAGACTAGTTATAGCCATAGACGGATTGGTTAGGACGGGGTGCAGGGGTGGAACCCCTGGCTGGGGGCAAAGCCCCCACACCCCATTTGATCCCAGTGTCCTAACCTTTGTGGTGACAGCTATACTATATCCGGTCTGACTATAGCGGTAGCCATGATCAATAGGACACCTCCCTGTCATTCCCGCGCAGGCGGGAATCCATCTGCTCGATAGGTGCGGGGGTGGATTCCCGCCTATACGGGAATGACGCTGGCATGTCCTAAGCTTTACGACTATGGCCATAACTCATTTATTTAGGCACTTCAAGCCTAGATTTCCTAAATAAGCGATCGCAGCAACCGATATCTATTCGGTGTTGCTGATTTCATTCTGATTTCATATATGATTTTTTTGAAAGGGGCGCAGAGTGCCCCTTTCAAAAAAAATCATACCAAGATTAAGCAATGCTATTGATTCATCACAGCTAAAAAACGTGCATCTGGAGGGCTAAATGGATTTGCTCACTTGGCTGATCGTTGGTTTGATTGCAGGATTGCTGTCCAGTTTTGTAGCGGGCGGAATTGGCTACGGCCTTCTAGGCGACATCGTGGTAGGGATCGTCGGGTCTTTTGTCGGTAGCTGGCTCTTTGGCCAGTTAGGACTGACTGCCCCCTTTGGTGGGCTTGCAGGGGTTATTTTTGTAGCGTTTGTAGGGGCGGTGGTGCTGCTGTTTATTCTTCACCTATTTCAACGAGGGCGCGCGGCCTAAAGGCTTTGTCGGTGCTGTTCGAGACATGGTGCTGTTCGAGACATGGTGCTGTTCGAGACATGGTGTAGTTGAGGGCTAGCGCTCTGCTTTAAATCGGTCGATTTCCTGCTGAAGTTGTTCAGCCGATCGCCCTTCAAATTTCTGTGTCACCGAATTTAGCCCCAATCTTACCTGCTTGAGCGCCTGCATGACTTCTGCTAGCTCGGCTTCATCGTACTGCACATCGGAATCTAGTTCCTTAATCAGACTTAAGACACGCGTGAGGATATCAATTGGGCTGGGCATTACGGTTTAGTGCAACAAGCATTAGAAGTCGTCGGCAGCTTAATCTTACGGCAGCCCAATTTTACGGCATCCCAATCACAACTCCCCAAAAAGATTTCTGGAATACTCCTTCTGGCACGTCTACGCGCATTTTTTTGCCCCAACTGTAAACATCAAACGCGACCCGTCCGTTTTGAATCTGAAGATTGCCCAATAGCGAAACCCAATGGTTAGGTAAGGGAATCGGCAGTTCTGTAGCACTAGCAGGGCTCAATAGCGGCTGAGATGTAATCAAGGGAAATGCGACACCCCCTAGCTTGACACTGTTGGCAGCATCTCGCAAAGCAAGCAAGTCTCCCTTTTTGTAAGTCTTGGTGTGAATAATTTGTGGGTAGCCCAAAATCTCTTGTAACCAGCCCTTCATTTCCCACGAAAAGCTCATGCCGCTGAGGTTACGGACAAAACTAGGCGCATCGGGATCAACGGGAAACAACAGGCTCTCGGCATCTCGTAAGGTACTGAGCACCATCCAATCCGCTTCGCCCATTCGCAAATTGAGCTTACTAGACTGGCGTAGTTGGGGCAGCGCCTGGATGCGCTTAGTTTTGCCTTGTACGACACCTTTTTCAAACAACGTGCGACATAGCTCAACATAGCGCACGGGCTGTTTTCGCACTAGCTCAAACAAGATAGCAGTAGGCCCACAAAACGGCTGCTGACCTTGGTTGACACTGTAGGGATCTTGCACACGCTGGCGCATTTCTGTGATGATCGTTTTTTTGTCAAGAAATGACCACACACTGGCTGTAGAAGATTGCTCAAACGTAGCGATCGCCTTTAAGGCTTGCTCAATTGCAGAGGAATTGGGGAGGGAAGAACTGCCGGTAGCTGTCATGGCAGAAAATGGGGAGAAGTATTTACTCTATAGGAATCAATGGCTAGGTCAATGATTCCGGTCATTTTATTCATTAGCTCCGTTATTAGCTTTAAGCAACTCTAGTTTTATCGCTTTTTCTCGTTGGGGTTGACATGCCGTGACCACCCAGGAAACCGGACACTGCGGTGGACGTTCCGCATCCGAAGCACTATGCAAAAATCATTTATCTCACTAAAAATACTTAGCCTTACGATAGATGCGTTAAGGTACATGAGATCTGATACTGCAAAGAATGAGGTATATTCACTGGAGGGTCTTTTACATCCTCTTAGAGAGGCAACAAAAAGACTTTTGATTGAAAAATCCTTTGTAGTCACGTCATGCGAGATGACAAAGCAAGAGAATTAATAGCCCGAGTTATTCTGGCGGTTAATTCTTTGTGATGTCTCACGCGTCAACTGCTCGAACCTCAACATATCGCACTCAAAAGGGCAAATATGCAAAAGAAAGTAATTGGTCTACTCTTGGCTATGGGTGTTGCAGCTTCGTTGGCTGCCTGTGGTGGTGGTACGGCTCCTACAGAGTCTCCAGCCATGTCTCCTGGAGAGTCTCCAGCTATGTCTCCTGCTCCAACAACCACTCCTTAATCATCGTTTAAAGGAGCTGGATAGCTAGTCTTGCGCTTTTTATAAAGGCCTGTGAGACTGGCTGCCGAGTCATGTTTCATAGTGAGTTCTAGAGATCGTAGTGAGTTCTAGAGAGTTGTTAATCCGGCAATATGGGATTCTGGTAAGATCCAGTCATACTATTGCTTTTTTACCTTAATGACAGCTTTCTAGTATTGTCAGAGTAGGTTGGTTATGTAAAGAACGAGATCGAAACCGACGTTGATTTGAGCCAAACTGGCAATGATTTAACGTCGTTGATCTGAATTGTTAATTTAGTGTTCAGCCCGCAAGAGTCTCCCCCTGAAATGTTTTGCCTTTGGCAAAGTAATTAGGTTTAGGGTTTCTCTTGCGGGCTGTTTGTTTAACTCCATTTTGAATCGTAGTGTTCAAATACCCTAATTCTCTATGGGCAAGCCAATTCATGTTACTTTTGCAATTTAGTACGTCTCACTATTGCCGAAAAGCGCGATTGGCTCTAGGCTATAAGCGCTTGCCCTATACGGTTGAGAACCTGACCCCTGGCCTGCACGCCCTCAAACTTCGACCGCTTACAGGCACCACAACGGTGCCCGTGCTATTGCCGCAGATGGCAGACCAGCCTGAGGCGATCGCCGATTCCACCCATATCTTTGAGTTTCTAGATACACATCAACCGAACCCGCTGCTTTATCCCAGTGACCCAGCCCTACGCATTGAAACGCAAGTTTTAGAAGATTGGCTAGATGAAAGCATTGGGACGGCTACCCGGTTTGTTTACTACGATTACCGAGCTAAGGCAGGCAAACAGATCGACCCCTCGTTCGTGAGTCAAGCTGTGATTCAAATTGTGCGCCGCCAGTATGACATGAACCCAGCGCGGGTAAAGCTGGCTAGCGATCGCCTGACTCAGGCTCTGGCCTTTTTGCAGGGTCGATGGCAGCAAGGGTCAGTTTTGGTTGGCGATCGCCCGACGGCTGCTGATCTAACCGCAGCGGCCTTGCTGAGTCCTTTAGTTCGGCTGCCCTATTACCATCAGGCTTACCCCTGGCTGTTTGACCACATCGCCGAGGTGCATCGTTGGTGTGACGCATCGTTGCCACCGGGAATGGAGGAACTGATAAGTAGTTCAACCTAAATAAAAACAAGATTCTAAAAGTCTGCGCTGCCCGCTGCGCTGGCGGCGCAGACTTTTAGAATTTTATATTTACTTAAGCCCATCTACTTATCACTTCCGCTTGATCACCAGTAACGTAATGTCGTCATAGACTTTGTGGGTGCCAATGTGATGGCGGACATCGCCAATAACAGCCTGCTGAACAGCCGTTGCCCCGTGCTGCCAATGCTGACTCACCACCTCACACAGTCGCTCTAGACCGTAATAGTGGCGATCGCCATTCTCCGCCTCTGTAATGCCGTCGGTGTATAAAACAATGCCATCGTCTGGTTGAAGCTGAATCTCGATCTGATCCATAAAGCTGCGAATATCGTCTACCAAGCCCAACGGCAAGCCTAAATCATTGGTGTCTATTCGCTCCACAGCGCCAGTTGCACGTACCACCAAAATTTCTTCGTGTTGCCCAGTCAGGCGCAGACTACCGTTTTGATAATCGAGTAGGGCTAAGGTGGTGCTTTTGCCGCTGTTCATGCGCTGCACATTATCGTAAATAGCGCGATTTAGGGCGTAGAAAAAGGGTTGAATCCGGGTTTCATTGGTGGCTAGCATGGTGCGAACCGCTGTTTGCACCATTAGCATTAGCATCCCGCTTTCCAAGCCATGCCCCGTAACATCACCAATGCCAAAAATTACCCGCCCATCGTGCTGAATCACATCATAATAATCGCCCCCCACCTCTTCGGCTGGGTCCATAAAACCAGCGATATCCAACCCTGGAATTTGTTCTAGTTCCTCAGCGCGGGGTAGCATCATCTTCTGAAGCCGCTGGGTAATGGCTAGCTCAGCACTCATCCGCAGGTTTTCACTTTTAAGCTGGGCGTTGAGGCGGGTAATTTTTTGATTGGCGGTGGCTAGCTGGCTCATGCTTTCTTGCAGGGCGATTTCTGCTTGCTTACGTTGGGTAATGTCTTCCACAATCCCTTCGTAGTAAAGCAGGGTGCCGTTGGCATCGCACACCGCCCTAGATTGTTCAGAAATCCAAATGATGGTGCCATCTTTACGATAGATTTGAGACTCAAAATTGGCAGCTTTCCCCTCAGTCTGCATTAACCGGGCAAACTCAAGACGGCGGGTCGGCTCAACGTAGAGCTGCTGTTGAATATTACCCAGGTTTTGAATTAAATCTTTGGGTGTGTCGTAGCCGTAAATTCTCGCTAGGGCTGGGTTAGCGCTGAGGTAACGCCCTTGGGGGGTGGATTGAAAGATCCCCCCGATGGAATTTTCGACAATGCTGCGGTAGCGCTCTTCGGCATCTTGCAGTTGCTGTTCGGCTCGTTTGCGATCGCTAATATCAAACCCAACTGCTAGGATTTCAGTGATTTCACCCTGCTCATTCACAACCCCTTTGTTGGCCCATTTGATCCACAAGCGATCGCCATTTTTGCAGATGTTTTCGTTTTCTACATCTCGATAGGCATCAGGATTTTGGTTAATTCCCTCAATTAATGCGCGCAGGTCGCGGCCAGAGCTTTCGGTTTCGGGCACCAGGGTACCCATCATGCTGCGCCCAATCAGTTCGGCTTCTGTAAAGCCCAGAGCCTTTAGCCCGTAGGCATTGAGGAACGTAATTTTGCCGTCGCGATTCCAGCGCAGAATAAAAGAATTGGCGCTTTGAACCAGCTCTCGATACTGAAACTCGCTGCGCCGCAGTTCTTCGGCGACGCGCTTGGACTCGGTAATGTCTTCCATCATGGCAATGGTAAGGCTCAGCTTACCAGACAGATCGCGCACGGCAGACAGGGTGAGGCGTACCCAGACAGGCTGACCGTCTTTGCGAATGTAGCGCTTTTCCATTTGGTACGAATCGCGCTTGCCAGCCAGTAGCTCTTCTAGCAAGTGCAGGTCAGCATCGAGGTCGTCGGGGTGGGTATATTGGGTAAAGTGAAGCGCACGCAGCTCTTCAGTTGTGTAGCCCAAAATGGCTTCAACAGCCCGGTTCGATTCGATTACACTGCCGTCTGCTTGGTTGACTCCCATACCAATGGCAGAGTGTTGAAAAACGGCGCGAAACCGATCTTCGCTGCCCATGAGTGCCAGTTCGGTTTGTTTGCGATCGCTTATATCTCGGATGACCCAAACTACAGTGTTTTCACTCAATGGGGAAATGTTGGCTTCAAACCAGCACTCAGTGCCGCCCATAACTAGGCTGTACTCTAGTGTCAGAGTCTGTTGTAAGTCCACGGCTTGCTGGGTGAACCACAGAAAGCGATCGGCAACATCGGCTGGAAACAGCTCGTGGAATGTACGTCCAATCTTCTCAGGCTGGTTGTGTGACAATAAAGATGAGTTGACAGAGGGAATTCTTAAGCAGCGCCCCTGTCGATCGTGTACAAGAATTAGCTCATCGACTGAGGCGACAATTGCCTCCAGCTCGACATAGGAATCATGCAGCGCCTCTGCTGTCTTTTGGCGTGTGTCTTGTTCGGCTTTGACCTGTTCTAGCGCTGTTTCTAGGGCGATTGTGCGCTGTTCTAGCTGTTGTGCTTTCTGAATCCATTGGGGCACATCGGCCAAGATATCGCGCACAACCGGGGCAAGATACAGTGTCGAATCTTCGATTCCCAGCCAGGGCAGGGGATTTAGAGGGCGATCGCTACCCCACACCTGCTTAAACTGACCGTTTGGCAAAATCTGCCCCACCCGACAGGGTTTACAGAGATGTTGATTGGGTTCTATCTGCACTAATCCGCCAGGAGCCTGAAACGTTTGCCCATAGGCAGCCAGCCGCACGCGATTGGTGTCAACCGATTCTGCCGCCTCTACGGCTTGCTTCCATAAATAGACCTGGAGATAGGCCGCTTCAATCGGGTCGCTAGTGACCTGATTAGCTCCATAGCGCTGCTGAAAGCCCTGGACAAATCGCTGATTGGTGGGCGTGCTGAGGCTTTGAAAATAGCTCCAAGCGGCATAGTGCCCTGCGGCGGCTGCTCCAATGTGCTGCAACTCTGCCTCTGCTACACTCACTGCCATAATGGGAATTTGCTCAGCCGTGATCCCCGCTTGCTGATATTGCTGGTAAAAGGCAATGGTGCTGTCGCCGTTAAGGGTAGAAAATACGGCATCTGGCTGGGTTTGATGGATTTGCGCGATCGCCTCAGAGAATCTGTGGCTGCCCAGGGCTACGTAGTCTTCACCCACCACCTCTCCACCCGACGATTTCAGCACCGCGCTAATCATACGGTTCGCAGTACGGGGAAATAGGTAGTCAGATCCCAACAAATAGACTCGCCGACGCTGCTGTTGCAACAGCCAGTGGACGGCTGGCTCAACCTGTTGGTTAAGACACGAGCCTGTGTAGAAGATATTGGGCGATGCCTCTAGCCCCTCGTACTGCACTGGGTACCACAGCAAGCAGTTGAGGGCTTCTACCACTGGCAGCACCGCCTTACGGCTGGCGGTCGTCCAACAGCCGAATAGCGTTACGACCCCCTCGGATGACCCCTCGGATGACCCCTCGGATGGCCCACTGGGTTGAATAAGGCGTTGAGCCTGTTGGGCAAATGTAGCCGGATCAGAGGCTCCATCGGCAACGATGGGTTCAATCAGTTGACCTAAAACGCCTCCAGCAGCGTTGATCTCGGCGATCGCCATCAGCGCCGCATCTCGCAACGGCACCTCACTGATTGCCATCGTACCTGTGAGGGACTGTAAAATTCCGACGCGCATATTAGAGTCTTAAAAGGAGCTAGGTCAAAATGGAAAACACTGCCGAATATATTTGTGCCTATTGTGGCGAACCCAACCTTACCTTTGTTGATTTCAGTGCGGGCGGACAACAGTCGTATATAGAAGATTGCCAGGTCTGCTGTCGGCCTAATATTCTCTATATTCGCATTGATGAAGATACGTTAGAAGTCGAAATTGATAGTGAGTATGAAGGATGACGGCTATTCTTACACTGCTGATTGGGCTGGTGGCGATCGCCCTGATCAAGCTAATCCTACTACCCCTAGAGCTGTTGAGTTGGATTCATCTGCCACTATGGTTGGCTGTGATGGGTCTATTTCTGGTGTTCTCCTGGTTGATGGGAGACGATTAGGGATAGTTTGACTACACTGTGGCGATTCAATCGTTAGGCTCCATCTTCAGAAGCTTCCGAACCAATAGCCTTGGGGGTTGCCCCCAAACCCCCAGCAGGGGACGAAGCCCGTCCCCCACACCCCCTCCGCAAGGCCGCATCGGTGAGCCTCAAAGATCGCTGGGAACGTTACGCTACACATTGCAAGGGTAGCAAGGGTAAGTAGGTGGGCGTAAATAAACGTAAAACCCTAAAAGTCTGTGCTGCCCGCGCAGCGGGCGGCACAGACTTTTAGAATCTTGTTTTTATTTAGGTTGAACTACTTAGCAAGGGGCGATCGCCTTTGACTCTTTCCTGTATTCACTGACTTAGCAGCAATGCGTCGCGTCGCGTTTACAGCGACTGATCTCACCCAGCCGAAACCTGATCGGAGGGGGTTTGGGGGACAAGGGCTGTCCTCCAATGAGGGGGGTTGGGGGAGAAACTCCCCCAAGGCTGCTGGTTCGCCCCCATCAACCAAAGGAAAAGCGAGTTGTGCATACACAATGAACCTCTAGGGAGTAGAGGAGGGAGACGTAGGTGTTTCAACATCAGTCGTGGAGAAACGGCTAAGGCGGGGCAAGGGAGTGGGTACGGTGCGGAGTGGCGCAGAATCAATTGGCAACGTCGTGTCGGGTACCAATGGTTCCGGGAGGCGATCGCGGTTGGGTGCTTGAACTGCTCCAGCAGGAGGTTCAGGAAGGGAAGATGTAGAATTTTGGAGAGCGATCGCCGCCGGTGTCAGCAGTTGATCAAAGTCGGTTTGTTGCTGAAGCTGCTGTGTAGACGACAGCAAATTTTCTAGCCCCCGCAATAAATCGCGAATATTACTGCGTACTGCCGGGTCGCCAGTCAGCTCATCTAAATCTGAGGTGATTTTCTCCGCATTTTGAAACGTTGCGCGGGCAGAATCTAGGGTTTGTTGAAGCACTAAGGCATTTTCAGGACTTCCCAGACTATCCGTCAAGGTGCGAAAGGTGGCCGAAGCACGGGCTGCATTCGTCGAAAGGGCTTGTAGGTTTTGGACAAATTCCCCCTCTTCCACCAGCGGTGCCAGCCGTATAGTTACCAGCCGCAGTTGATTGCTGGCTTCATTTACATTAATCAGAGTGTTGTTAATTGCAGACCGATTGCTGGTTAGCAAGCCATTGACCTGAGCCGCTGTCAGCCCAATTTCATCTGCCGCTCGCCCAACCGCCGTCGTGGTGACGTTGGCAGAACCAGAAAGCACTCTCAACTCCTGCTGTACCGACTTGGTAAGCGTGGTCACTTCACCTGTAAGCGTGGCCACCCCAGCCGCCGCGCGCGAAGAATTGCGCGTAAGAGACTGGATGTTGCCAAATAAAATTGGATCTGCCAGTTGGTTAGAAAGCCGAATTGTAGAGCTAATTAGCGCGTCAAAGGTAACACCCACTTCTCCTTGCAGGCGATCGCCATCGCAAATAATTGCGCTACTCTTGCAATCGTCTGAGAAAGGATTGGCGGCCACTTCAGCCGTCAGTTCTGTAATTGGCGTAATATCAACCGCCGTTTCACCAATCAACCCAGCTTGGTTCGATTGAATTAACGAGTCGCGGGGAATTTTTAAGGTGCCCGGAGAAATTTGCATTTCCACCTCTGCAAACTGCTCAGCCGGACGAATTCGCTGTACCCTGCCCACCACTACGCCCCGATAGCGTACGGAGGAACCCGTTTGCATACCCACAGCGCTGGGAAAATCCACCACTACACGATAGCTACGATTGCCTAGGCTTAAACCCCGGAGCCACAGCAAAATTGCCCCAAATGCTCCTAACCCCAACAAGATGAGCAAGCCCACCGAGCCTTCTCGAACGGTTCGCGATCGCATTACTCTTTCCTCACATCAGCACATCCCAACCAAATCAACGAGTGAGACTGAATAGCAGGTGTTTCCAATGGTCAATCTACCATCAAAACTAGTGCTTGTCGGCTAGGGTTTTAGTGCCACACATAACAGGCGCTCCAACATTTGCCGTTCCTAACTAAAGGCATTGACCAATTCTAACCCTCTGCCATGAATCGGTTCTCTACTTCGCCACAGAAATAGGCGATCGCAAGCTATCCCTTACAGAATTCAGGCCAAGCAACTGCTATTTCTTCCTCCGGTAGTCCTAAATTGGTAAGGATTGTTTGATGGGCGGACAAAGCCCGCCTATCAAACAATCCTTAGATCGATACCACTACCCTTCCTCCCAAGCAACTGCTATTTCTCTTTTTCTAAACCGCTTAACCCTTGAGACGTATAGACAAGATGGATTAATTCTTACCCCAGAGGTATTGCGTCTAACACCTCTAGTTCGGTAAACCGCACCGCTATCGAGTTGTAGTCTGACCCCATACTCCGTTAAATTAGCACTCAGGAGTTGAGAGTGCTAACTCCGTTGGCGATCGGCTAGTGGCGGTTAGTTATTAGCCCTAACAATGGAAGTCTGATTGGTTGAGGGTTGAACTTGCCCCCAATCCCTCAGCACTTGTAGAGTTTGTGTGCTAACGGTTTACCGTTGTCAACGGAAAGCAAATCGCAACCCTAATTGCAACACTAATTCAGTCTGGAGAAACTTTAGTATGGCTGCTGTATCTCTGAGCGTTTCTACCGTAAAGCCGCTGGGCGATCGCGTCTTTGTGAAGGTGAGCGCCTCCGAAGAGAAGACCGCTGGCGGAATCTTCCTCCCGGACAATGCGA
>Ga0105046_10006344_pt1 | contig 18659 bp, 18 predicted proteins | sample MAT03_FD_78385 | JGI IMG/M metagenome (GOLD analysis project Ga0105046, IMG submission 78385) | Freshwater microbial communities from Lake Fryxell liftoff mats and glacier meltwater in Antarctica - MAT-03 (megahit assembly) | ecosystem: Environmental > Aquatic > Freshwater > Ice > Liftoff...
CGATCGGCACAATTGATGGGGCAGGGGGCGTTACGGTCATTGATGCGGGCCGGGTATCGGAGAGGGTTTGCTTGTGCGCCCGGGCCGCTTGGCCTGGGGCATGTGCCGGAATACAGCCGGGCCGCAGCGCTCTGACAGCCAGATGGGCGCAGCCGGAACGCTTGATCTGACCTGGCCGGCCTGCGGGCCGCGTCAGACAGCGGGGGGCAAGCTGCCGGGGGTGGCTGCGCCCCGAGTGCGCACAGGACAAAGCGCCTTCGGCCCTGCCCGTGGCACGCGTGGCGACAGCAAACCGGTTCAATTCAGGCGCAGGTCGGTCGCCGCATCGAACACGTGGATGGACTGGGTCTGAATGCCGATCACGACTTCGGACCCTTTGGCCACCACAGTTTCGGAATCGACCATGGCCATCACATTCTGACCCGCGACATCGATATGCAGGTAGGTTTGCGCCCCCGTCGGTTCGGCAAACCGTACCCGACCGTGCAGGCCGGTTGCCGCGTGCAGGACGGCCTTTTCGGGGCGAAAACCCACCTTGATCGGCTGCCCGTCGGCAAGCTTGAGCGTGCTGTCAAGCCTGAGTTTCGCGCCGTCATCCAACAGGATCGCAGGCCCGGTGGCGGCATCGGTCACCCGACCGTGCAGAAAGTTCATCGCCGGCGAGCCGATGAACGCCGCCACAAAGGCATTGACCGGACGCCTGTACAGGGCCAGCGGGGTACCGACCTGTTCGACCCTGCCCTTGTTCATCACCACGATCCGGTCTGCCAGGGTCATCGCCTCGATCTGGTCATGGGTCACATAGATTGATGTCGTGCGGACCTTGTCCTGCAGGGACTTGATTTCGGCCCGCATCTGCACGCGCAGCTTGGCGTCCAGATTGGATAGCGGTTCGTCGAACAGGAACAGTGCCGGGTTGCGCACGATGGCGCGGCCCATCGCGACGCGCTGACGCTGGCCGCCCGACAGTTGCGCGGGCTTGCGTCCCAGCAGATCGCCCAGTTCCAGCAGCCGCGCCGCCGTGGCCACGCGATCCCTGATCGCCGACAGCGACAGCCGCGACAGCCGCAGATTGAACCCCAGGTTGTCCGCAACGGTCATGTGCGGGTAAAGCGCATAGCTTTGGAACACCATCGCCACATTGCGTTCGCGCGGCGTGGCGTCGTTCACCACCGCGCCGTCCATCACGACATCGCCCGCGCTGGCCTGATCCAGCCCGGCAATGATCCGCAGCAAGGTGGATTTGCCGCAGCCGGATGGCCCGACAAGGGCGACGAACTCGCCCTCGGCAATCGACAGGTTGATGTCCGAGATGACCTCAAGACCACCATAGGATTTGTGCAGACCGACCAGTTCGACCGAAGCCATCTTGCGCCCTTTCCTGTTCAGCGGCGCAGAACCAGCACCATGTCCAGCGGGTGGCCGTCGTCGTCCGTGCCGGGGGGCGCGGTGAAGGGGCCGGTGGCGGGGGCAGGGGCCCAGGTGGCGGCGCGGGGGTCGAACCATTGACCCGACGACGCGGCAAAGCCAACCCCGGCGTTGCCCCCCACCGGCAAGTAGATCACCGCGAGCGTGCCATCCTGCGATTGCAGGGCAAGCGGCCGGTGGCCGGGCGGATAATCGCCCTGCACCAGCGCAGGTGCGGGCCGCAGGTCATGAAAGGGCACCGCGTCGGTCAGGAAGTCGCGGATCACCACGATATCGGCGGTCCCCGGTTGATCCTGTTCCAGCAACATCCACGGGCCCCAACTGTTTTCCTGGCCATTGATGATCCCCATCCCCATACCGATACCGCGCCACGCCGCGCGGCGGGTATGGCTGCGACAACAGAACTCGTGATGCGGCAGCTTGTTTTCAAAGGCGGGATTGCGTTCATACCCCCATTCCGCGAACAGCCGCGACCCTGTCCAGCCGGCAAAGGCGGACTGGATCACCTCGTCGATCCCTGCGGCCAGCCAGCCGTCAGCCTTGTCGCGGGTGCCCCAGGTCTGAAAGTTGACGCTGTCGATAGCCTCCGGATCGGCGCGGAACCTGTCGGCAAACGGCGGTATGACCGGGCCGTTGTGGCAGGTGACCAGATGGCCGTGCGGGGCTACATCCTTGATCCAGCGCGACACCCGCATCAGCCAGCGGTCGGCGGCAGGTTTCCAGTTCCAGTCGCCGTTGGGATAGTATTCGTATTCGTTCAACGGGGTCCAGAACCAGACGCAATTATAGGCGTCATAGCGCGCGATCACATAGCGCATCCAAAGCTGTTCCCATTCGGCGGTGAACCAGGCGCGGTGGTTGAACGGAAACTCGAACCCCCAGCCTTCCATGATCAGTTCAAGGCCAAGGCCCATTTCCTCGATCCGGGCGATAGAGCCATCGACTGCCTTGAACCAGTCCAGGTTGAACAGGTCAAACCGGGGCGAGGTCGGCGATCCGCCCCAGGGCCACATGGGTTTTGTCTGCCATTCGAAATCCCCGGCAGGGGGATGAAAGGCGCTGACGGTCAGACGGGTGCGGAAAAGGTTGAAGCCTTGCGCCTTGCGCCGGGCCAGAAAGGCGGGGATGTCGCCGCCGCAATACTCCATGCCGAACAGATCGTAGACCGTGTCGCCGATGGCAAGAAAGGGCGTGCCGTCCTGAAATGTATACCCCCAGCCCTGATCCGGGGTTGCGCAAAGGGTGCCGCGCGCGGCGTTGGCGGTCGCCGCAAAACTGCCTGCGACATCGAAATCCGGGTTGTGCGGGCGCGATGTCAGACGGTACGTCCAGCCCCCGACCTCGCCTGGGTTAAAGCGCAACCGCCATGTCCCGCTACCGTCATAAAAGGCCGGCATCGTGACGACCTTGCCCGACGGGGCGGTAAACACCCCATCCAGTTGCACATCGGCAAACGGGCTGTAATAGGTTCTGGCGCTTTGAAAACTCCATTCGCCGACGGTGCGGATGGGCAGGGATGCGGGGCCGGTCATGGTCGTCTCCAACGGGTTGGGGGGCGCTAGCCCTTGACAGCGCCGGCGGTCAGGCCGGCGACGAAGTAGCGTTGCAGGAACAGGAAGATCACCAGAACCGGGATGATCGAGATCAGCACCCCGGCCATCAGCAGCGTATATTGCGACGAATGTTCGCCCTGAAACTGCAACAATCCCAGCGGCACGGTGCGAGAATCCTTGGCGCTGGTCAGCACAAGCGGCAGCAGGAATTCGTTCCAGGTGGCCAGCGTGTCGATGATGAACAGCGCGGCAAGCGGCGGGACGGACAGCGGGATCATGATCTTGCGAAAGATCGTCAGTTCGGACGCGCCATCGACGCGGGCCGCCTCGATCAGTTCGGTCGGGATCTGGCGGAAAAAGCCGCGCATGACCAGGATCTGCAACGGCAGGCCAAAGGCGATATAGGGCGGCAACAACGCGAACAGCGTGTTCGACAGGCCAAGTCCGCGCATCATGATGACCAGAGGTTGCAGCGCGACCTGGACCGGAACGGCCAACCCGACCAGAAAGAACAGAAAGATGCCGTTGCGGCCGCGAAAGGTCATCTTGGCCAGCGGATAGGCGGCCAGCGCGGCCAGCAGGATCCCCAGCGGCACCTTCATCGCGATGATGAACAGGCTGTTGCGAAAATAGATCGCGAAATCGCCCACATCCCAGGCCTTGGCAAAGTTGCTCCACAAAAACTCCTGCGGCCAGGTAAAGACCCCGTTCATCATCATGTCGCCCTGGCTGCGCAGGGCGGTCAGGATGACGCCGACAAAGGGCAGCAGCCAGATCAGCGACAGCAGGGCCATCCCGGCAAGGATGACCCAGGATCCGGCTGTCATGCGCGGGCGCGGCGCGACATGCATCCGGTCAGTCCCGCGACATGTGGCGGATGTAGGGGACTGCCAGCAGCAGGATGATGGTGGCGATGACCCAGGCGATAGCCGCGCCATAGCCGGCGTTATAGTATTGGAATGTCTGGAAATACATCCAGGTGCCCAGCACCTGCGTCATCCGCCCCGGGCCGCCGTAGGTCATGGTGTAGATCAGGTCGAACACCTTGAACCCGCCGATCACCGCCAGGGACAGCACGATCACATGGCTTTCGCGCAGGCCCGGCAGGGTGACATGGCGGAACCGCTGCACCCCGTTGGCCCCGTCCACCCGCGCCGCGTCATAGTATTCGCTGTTGATCGATTGCAGCCCTGCCAGATACAGGATCATCGGAAATCCGACGCTGCCCCAGACATAGGTGATAAAGACCGACGGCATCGCCATGTCGAAACTGGACAGCCAGCCGCTGGTATAGGCACCCAGCCCGGCCGCCCGCAGCAACACGTTGATCGCGCCGAAATTGGGGTTGTACATCCAGCTCCAGATCAGGCCCACGGCGACCAGCGGCAGGACGGCGGGGGCATAGATGATTGTGCGAAACACCAGCGTGCCGGGCAGGCGCTGGTTCAGGATGATCGCCATGGCCAGGCCGATGGCGGTGGGGATGGTCAGCGCGCCCAGCGTCCAGGCCAGGTTGTTGACCAGCGCCTTGCGCGCAACCTCGTCGGCAAACAGGAACTTGGCATAGTTCTGCAGGCCGATGAAGGTGGATGTGTCCGACAGACCGTCCCAGTCCAGCAGGCTGGTCCACAGCGACACCAGCATCGGATAGACCAGAAAACCCAGATAGAACACCATCGCGGGCGCGATGAACAGATAGGGTTGCAGCCTGACCAGCCCTGACCTGCCCCTGAATCTGGCCCTGAATCTGGCCCGGCCAGGGGCAAACGGCGCGGTGGGTTGGGACGGCATCTGGTTCCTGTCGCCTTTCGGGCACGGGTGAACCGCCTGTCGCCCCGGTCATGGGGCGGCAGGCGATGGTGGACAGGCTGGTCAGCCTTGCGCGGCTTTCCACGCCGCAGCACGTTCCTGCATCAGTGCCGCCCCTTCGGCGGGGGTCAACTGGCCCGCAACGATCCCGTCCTGCACTTCAAAGAACGAATCCATCAGCTCTTTTTCAAAGGCCTGATCGGTGGGCGGATAGGCCGGGCGATCCGACTGGACGATTTCGACGATCTGGCAGGTGATCGGCTGGGTCGTGCAGTCGGGTGTGATCCCGATCGTGGCCGAGGCACCGAAAGCCTTGGCATTGGCGCGGATCGTGTCGGCATTGGTGATGAAATCCACCAGCTTGGCCGCGGCCTCCTGGCTGTCGGACCCCGCCGCGATCATCCATTGTTCGGGAAAGGCAGAATAGCGGTCGGGCGCGTGATCGGTCGGCGGCAGGAAAAAGCCATAGACGCTGGGGTCTACCCCGGCCTCGGCTATGGCGGGTTCGAACCAGGGCCCTTCCAGGATCATCGCGGCGCTGCCCTGATAGATCGCAAAACGCGCATCGTCGGGCGACACGTTCAGAAAATCCGGCACCAGCCAGCCATTGGTGATCCAGTCGGCAAGGGTCTGATAGGCCCCGACCACGCAGTCCTGATCCCAGCTTTCGGTCAGCGCATTCAGGCCGTCATGAATCTCGGGCCCGCAGTTTGTCTCGATGAACCAGTCGACCAGGCGCATCACATGCCAGCCGAACTTGCCCCCCGTGGTGGCGCAATGGATGCCGTCCGCGATCAGGGTCGCGCAGACATTCTCCATCTCGGCATAGGTGGTGGGTACCGCCAGACCATGCGCATCAAGGATGTCCTTGCGGTAAAAGAACCCCATGCCCTGGCCATGAAACGGCACGCCATAGGTTTCGCCGTCGACGCCCAGACGATTGACGATCCAGGGCGGAAAGCGGTCGTTCCAGCCGTACTGTTCATAGATCGCGTTCAGCGGCAGAACCTGACCTGCCTTGATGAACGGCCCGGCCACGGTGCCGCCCCACATGAAGAACACATCAGCCGGATCGCCGCTGACCATCGCGGTGCGCAGCATGTCGGGATACATCGCGGCCCCGCTGCCCGCGACGGTTTCCATCGTCACCGCGATATCGGGATTGGCGGCCATGAAGGCATCCAGCACCGGTTGCCAGTTTTCCACGCCGGTGGCGTCGAAAACGGTCGCGATGCGCAGGTTGGTGTCCTGTGCGGTGGCGGGCAGGGCAGCGGCCGCAACAATAGCGGCCACGCCGCAAAGCAGTGATCTCATAGGGGTCTCCTCCCAAGGCAGACATGACAGGTTGGCGTTTGATCAACTCTTCTGTGGTGAATCAATGATTATACCAATTTTGGCATCGTGACAATATTAACATCGGCTGCCAAGCCCCGTGCGGACCATGTTTCAAGGTGGCGCGACAGCCAGGCCGGCCGGGTCAGGCCAGCGGCAGACCCATCCGGTCGCGCCAGCCCAGCCCTGCATCGGTATCGCCGCGCGGACGGTATTCGCAGCCGACCCAGCCGGCATAGCCAAGCCCGGCCAGCGTGGCCAGCACGGCAGGATGGCTGATCTCGCCCTCGTCCGGTTCGGCGCGCGACGGAACGGCGGCGATCTGCACATGGCCGATCAGGGGCAGGTGGCGCGCAAGCCGGGTCAGCACGTCGCCTTGCCCAACACCGACATGATAGACGTCGAACATCAGCCGCAGGTTGGGGCGATCAACCAGCGCGATGATCTGCGCGGCGCGTTCGATCTGGTGGTAGAAATAGCCCGGCTTGTCGCGCGGATTGATCGGCTCGATCAGCAGCATCATGTCCGGGGCGGCGTCGGCGGCGGCATCGGCGGCGGCCTGCAGATTGGCGACCAGCGTCGCCGCGCTGTGGGGCGTGTCGGCGCAGACCCCGGCCATGACATGGATCGCGCTGCCCCCCGCGATGCGCTGGTAATCCAGCGCCTGGCGAAATGACGCGGCAAACGCGGCGACGCGCCCGGGAATCGCGGCCAGACCAAAGTCATCCGGTCCGCTGCCTTTGCCGGTGTTGATCGCCAGCAGGGTCAGGCCATGCGCCGCGCAGGCTGCCGCAACCTCGGCCGCCGGCGTGTCATACGGCCAGTGCAGTTCGATCGCGGTGAATCCCGCCTGCGCCGCAGCCGCAATGCGCGCCAACAGCGGCCGGTCGGGCCACAAAAAGCCCAGATTGGCCGCCAACCGGATCATGCCCGCCCCGACAGGGCCAGCGCCTGCACCACGATGTTGTCGGCAGACAGGCCCAGATGGGCGCGCAGCTCGCGGGTCGGGCCGATGGGCGGCATGATGTCGGCGATGCCGATTCTACGGATCGGGCCGTGCGGCAGTTCGGACAGCGCCTCGAGTACGGCCGAGCCCAGACCGCCGATGACGGAATGCTCCTCGACCACGATCATCGCCGGGGTGTCGCGGGCGGCGGCGATCAGGGCCCGGGTATCCAGCGGCTTGACCGTGTGCATGTTCAGCACGCGCGCGGCAATGCCCCGGTCGCGCAGGGCATCCGCCGCCAGCACCGCCTCGACCACCATGGCGCCATTGGCGACGATGGTCAGGTCGTCGCCGTCGCGCGGGCGGTTGGCCTGCCCGATGACAAAGCGGGCGGGCGCGGCCGGGACCGCCCATTCCGGCCCGCGCCCCAGCCGGATATAGATCGGGGCCGCCGCATCATGCGCCAGCGCGGCGCGCAGGCAGGCGTCGACCTCGGCCGCGTCCGAAGGCACCAGCACGATCATTCCGGCGATGGCGCGCATGATCGCCACATCCTCGAAACTTTGATGCGTCGGGCCGCCGACGCCATAGGACAGACCGCCGCTTTGCCCGGTCAGGATCGCCTTGACACCGTTATAGGCCAGATCAAGCTTGGCCTGTTCGACCGCCCGCAGCGCGGTAAAGGCCGCATAGCCACAGACGATGGGCAGCCTGCCGCACAGCGCCAGTCCGGCGGCCACACCGGCCATGTTCTGTTCGGCAATGCCCAGATTGATGATGCGGTCGGGAAAGGCCGCGCCGAACCCTTCCATGCCGGTGGCGTGCATAAGGTCGGCGGTCAGCACGACGAAATCGCGCCGCTCGTCCGCCAGCGCGATCAGCGTTTCGCCATATTGCAGGCGGATGGCCTTGTCGGTCAGCCGCGCACGGGCGTCGGCGATGGTCATGGTGTGCCCGCAAGCTCGGCCAGCGCGGCGGCGAACTGGGCCGGGGTGATCGCGTCGGAATGCCAACTGCGGACATTCTCCATGAAGCGCACGCCCTTGCCCTTGATGGTGTCGGCGATGATCATGCGCGGGCGGGTCAGCGCATCGGCGCGGCGGGGGGCAAGCGCTGACAGCAGCGCGTCCAGATCATGCCCGTCGATCCGCTGCACGTCCCAGCCAAAGGACCGCCATTTGTCCACCAAAGGCTCCATCGGCATCACGTCTGCGGTGCGGCCATCGACGCTCAGGCCGTTGCAATCGACGATGCCGACCAGATTGCCCAGACCGAACTTGGCCGCTGCCATCGCAGCCTCCCACACCGATCCCTCGTTGATTTCGCCATCGCCCATCAGGACATAGGTGACATAGTCGCGTCGATCCAGCCGGGCGGCCAGCGCCATGCCCAGACCGATCGACAGCCCATGCCCCAGCGCGCCCAGCGACGCGTCCACCCCCGGCTGATAGCGCCGGGATGGGTGGGTCATCAGGCGCGATCCGACATGGGTTTCGTATTCAGCGATCCACGCCTCGGGGAAAAACCCGCGCCGGATCAGGGCGGAATACAGCGTGGGGGCGGCATGGCCCTTGCTGAACAGGAACCGGTCGCGGTCGGGCCAGTCGGGGTTGGCGGGGTCCAGCCGCATCAGCGCAAAGTAAAGGACGGTGACGATATCGGCGCAGGAATAGCAACTCCCGAAATGCCCGTTGCCCGCCGCCATGAACATATGTGCCGTGTCGATCCGGTTCTGCCGGGCCATGTCGGCCAGCCCGGCAACGGTAAAAGGTGCAAAAGTCACAGCCATGCCTTGACCCGCCCAATGATCGTCGTGGTCGAGATGCCGTAGCGGTCATGCAGCGTCGGCAGGGCACCTGCATCAAGGAAGGCGTCGGGCAGGCCGATCTGGCGCATCCTTCCGCCATGCCCCTGCAATGCGGCATGGGCCAGCACCGCCTCGCCAAACCCGCCGGTGACAGCGTGATTCTCGGCCACGACGATCAGGCGGCCGGGTCGCGACAGGGCGGTTGCGATGGCGGCTGAATCCAGCGGCTTGACGGTGGCCAGATGCAGCACGCCCGCGTCGATCCGGTCGGCGGCAAGCGCAGTGGCAGCCTGTAGCGCGCGCATGGTCAGGATGCCGGAACTGATGAACAGCACATCCGCCCCGTCGCGCAGCAACCGCGCCTTGCCGATGGCAAAACCGCCGTCATAGTCGTCCAGCACGCGCGGCACCTGCCCGCGCAGCAGCCGCAGATAGACCGGGCCATCCAGATCCGCCGCCGCGACCGTTGCCTGCTCGATATCGGTGGCGTCGCAAGGGTCGATCACCGTCAGCCCGGGGACCGATCGAAAGATGGCGATATCGTCGGTTGCCTGATGACTGGGGCCATAGCCGGTGGTCAGGCCGGGCAGGGCGCAGGCGATCTTGACGTTCAGCCGATCCTCGGCAATCGCCATGTAGATGAAATCATAGGCCCGCCGCGCGGCAAAGACGGCATAGGTGGTGACAAAGGGCATGAACCCCTCACGCGCCATTCCGGCCGCCGCGCCCATCAGCAACTGTTCGGCCATGCCCATCTGATAGAACCGGTCGGGATGGGCCTGCGCAAAAATGTGCAGGTCGGTGTATTTGCCCAGATCCGCCGTCATGCCGACGATATCGGCCCGCGTGTCGGCCAGCCGGGCCAGAGTGTGGCCAAACGGGGCCGCCGTCACGCGCTGGCCTTCGTCAGCCAGCGAGGCGATCATCGCGCCGGTGCGCAGCGTCGTCATGGCACCGCACCTGCATGCAGGGCCGCCAGCGCCAGGTCCCATTCCTGCGGCTCGATCCGGATGAAATGGGTCTTGTCGCGGGTTTCCAGAAACGGCACGCCGCGCCCCATCAGCGTGTCGCAGATGATGATGCGGGGCTGCGCATCCGGCACGGCGCGGGCGGCGTCAAAGGCGCTCAGCACGGCGTCGATGTCATTGCCGTCCACCCGCGTGACCCACCAGCCAAAGGCGCGCCACTTGTCGGCCAGGGGTTCAAACCCCAGGATTTGTGTCGATGGGCCGTCCGCCTGCATGTTGTTGACATCGACAATGGCGATCAGGTTGCCCAGCCGCCAGTGGCTGGCCGACATCGCCGCTTCCCATGTCGCGCCTTCGTTCAACTCGCCATCCGACAGCAGGGTATAGACCATGCTGCCCGACCCCTTGCGCCGCAGCCCCAGACACATGCCCACCGCGATCGGCAGGCCGTGGCCCAGAGAGCCGCCGCTGATCTCCATCCCCGGAGTGGTGTGGGACATGCCCGACATCGGCAGCCGCGAATCGTCGGCGCCATAGCTGTCGCGTTCGGCCAGCGGGATCACGCCCGCCTCGATCAACGCGGCATAAAGCGCGATGGCATAGTGGCCGATCGACAGCAGGAACCGGTCGCGCCCATCCCATCCGGGGTCGTCGGCGCGAAAGGTCAGGGCGGCGAAATAGGCAACCGCCAGCACATCGGCGATCCCCAGCGCCTGCCCGACATAGCCCTGCCCCTGCACGGCCGCCATGCGCAGCGCGTGGTCGCGGATCCCGGTGGCCCGCTGGCGCAGGTCCGCCAGCAGCACCGCACGATTGGTGGCTTTATGATCGTGCAAAGCGGCAGCCTGCCCTGTTCATTGCCTTGACAATCCGATTTGCGGTCGCGCAAAAAGGAGGGAGTGGTGAGGTAGTGATAAAATGATAACGTCATCATACCAATCAGTCAATCAGCTCTTCACGCGTAGGTGCGGCTGGCTTTGTCGGGCTGGTTGTCGGGCGAGCGGTCGGGATGGTGGTGGGGCTGGTGGTCGGGCTGACAGTCGGGCGAGCGGTCGGGCTGGCGGGCAGGCTGGCGCGCAGGCTGGCGGTCGGGCAAGCGGTCGGGCTGGCGGTCGGGCAAGCGGTCGGGCTGACAGTCGGGCGAGCGGTCGGGCTGGCGGTCGGGCATGATGGACAAGGAAGCCCCGATCATCCGGCGCAAACTGTCGCAAGAGGTGTTCGACCGCCTGTTGCAGTGGATCAACGACGGCGATTACCCGCCCGGCAGCATGCTGCCGCCGGAACGGACGCTGATGGATGTGTTCAAGGTCGGCCGCCCTGCGGTGCGCGAGGCGTTGCAGGACCTGCAACGCCTGGGTCTGGTGTCGATCACCCACGGCGGCGGGGCCAAGGTGACGGAACCGACCGCGCAATCGGTGCTGAGCCAGATCGCCGTGACCGTGCATCACGTGCTGGCCAATTCGCAGCAGAATCTGGCGCATCTGAAGGAAACGCGCACCTTCTTTGAATCAGGGATGGCGCGTCTGGCCGCTGCGCGTGCCACCCCGCAGGACGTGGCCGACCTGCAGGCCATTGTCGAGTTGATGGCGTCGTCGTCGTCCGAATTCGCGGCCTTCATGCGCCATGACATCGCCTTTCACCGCCGCATCGCCGCGATCACCGGCAACCCGATCTATATGGCGGTCAGCGAGGCCCTGCTGACCTGGCTCAGCAAGTATCACATCGGCGAATTGCGCAAGCTGGGCCGCGAGGCGCAGACGCTGGACGAGCATCGCCATATCGTGGACCGCATCGCCGCCCATGATGTCGAAGGCGCCGCCGCCGCGATGCAGGTGCACCAGACCCGGGCGGCTGACCTGTACAAGGCCTTGCCTGATCACTGAGTCCTTTGGTCAGGCCGATGCCGGGCCGAACCAGATCGCCTGTGCCGCTTGCAGCCCGCAATCCGGGCCTTCGCCGACCCGGGCCGCCTGCCCGTCAGGCCGGATCACGACGGCCTGCGGCGGGATGATCGGGCCGATGACCGGCAGCGCCCGATCCGTGTTGCCCGCCGCAACAACCAGGTCGACCCGGTCAGCCCAATGTGCGGTGTCGATGCTGCCGGTGTGGCCCAAGGTTCAGCAAAAGCGGGCGGGCCTTGTGCAGGATGCTGTGCAGCCTGACCGGCGCTTTTGCGGTGTCCAGATCAGGATCGGGCATCCGGCGGCCCAGCAGCGGGTGGCCAGCGCCAAGGGCAAAGGCCACGTCATGCCCGGTGATCATCCCCCCAATCAGGTGGCGGGATTCCTTCCGGGTTCACATCGCGCTTCTGACGGTCATGAAACCTTCACTGGCGGACATCACGACCCCGGACCTTGCGCGTGTCCCGCGATCTGCCCATTCCTGACTGAAACTGATGTCACCCCCGATACGAACGGGGGGTCAGTCGGTCTGCAGCGGGACCGACGGGGTGGCGGTCGCCACATAGCAGGCCTCGACCAGCGCCATGGTGTGAAACGCGTCCTCGACCCCGCTGAACAGGTGGTCATCCTCGCCCGCTGCAAACCGTTGCAGATTGCGCATCGGGCCCATGAAGGCGTCGATGAACCAGCTTCCGGTCAGGGCGATCTGTTCCCAGTTGCCGCCCAAGGGGCAGAACCACAATTCGTCCGGTTCGCCGCGCGGATAGTCCAGGCACACGCCCAGCTTGATCATCGCGGCACCTTGCGTGCCTTCGACCCGCAGCCACGCCGACTGGAACTGTCGCCCGCCCTGATGGTTGTGGTTGATCGACATCACCCCGCGCAGCGGCGCGGGAAAGTCGAGCAGCACCGAGGTGCGGGTCTGCGCGAAATCAGGCTGGCGCGGGTCGGCCATCGTGCGGGCAAAGACGCCGGTGGGAGTGCCCGCCAGCGCGCGGATCGCGTCCAGGTAGTGGACCGAATGCACTGCAATCTCGACCCGGGGCAGCGGGATCAGGAACGGGAACAGGTGCCAGGGCGTCAGGATGTTCAGGTGCACCTCAAGCTCCAGCAACTGGCCAAGCCGCCCCTGTGCAATCAACTGCCGCGCGGCCATCAGCATCGGCGCAAAGCGCAACTGGAAATTCACCGCCGCCTTCAACTGCTTGTCCCGGCAGATCGCGCGGATCTGGCGCGCCATGTCCAGATCCAGCCCCATCGGTTTCTGGATCAGCACGGCCGCACCATCAGGCAGGTGCGGCAGCACCTGCGTGATCGCCCCGGGCGGCACAGCCACGTCGTAGACAACCGTGTTGCCATGCACCGCAACCGCCGTCGCGATATCGGCATGGACCAGCGGAATGTCCCAGTCGTCGGCCAGCGCCCGGGCGCGGGCGGCGTCGGTATCGGTGCAGGCGGCCACCGGCAGGCCCGCCTTGCGATAGGCCGGCAGATGCGCGTCGCGCACGATACCGCCGCAGCCGATGATGACGACAGGCCGGGGCGCTGTGGGGGCGGGCCAGTGCTGGATCAACGTCATGGGTTTGCCCTTGGCGGCTCGCGCCGTTCGGCCAGCAGGATATGGTCGCAGGCCATCACGGTCTGGCCGTGCTGGTTGGTGGTCTCGACCCGCTCGACCACCTGGCCGAAACCGGGGCGCTTTGGGTCGGGGGTCAGCGTTGCCACGGTGATGCGCGATTGGATGGTGTCGCCGATATGCACCGCCCTGGGAAAGCGCAGCCGGTCGTAACCGTATGTAAAGGCGCGCGGATTGATCCGGGTCGCGGTCAGGCCGATGCCGATGGCAAAGGTCATCGTGCCATGCGCGATGCGCTGGCCAAAGGCCTGTGTCCGGCACCATTCGGCATCCATGTGATGCGGGAAAAAGTCGCCCGAATGGCCGGCATGCACCACGATGTCGGTTTCGGTGATGGTGCGGGCCAGGGTCTGCCGGGTGTCGCCTTCGCGGTAATCCTCGAAGAATTGCTCATGCTGCATGGCCCGGTTTCCTTTGGGGTCTGCCCTATGTCGACTTTCATGTAAGAAAAACTGTTTGACAAGTAAAAACGCAAACGGAATGCTGTGCGGCAGGCGATGGGGGGATTCTGCTTGGCCGAGATCGGATTGCACGCGCGTTCCCTGCCGGGCCTGCCCGCCGACCATGCCGCGATTGCGGTCTGGAATGCCGAGGATTGGTATTTCGAGGATTTCACCCCCGGCGACAAAATCCGCTCGATCCGGCGCACGATTTCCGAGGGCGAGTCGATGCTGTTCAACAGTCTGGTGATGGATCACCACCCCTACGTCAGCGACGAACGCTTTGCCGTCGAGGAAGGTGCATTTGGCCGCCGCCTGGTGGCGGGGGCGTTCGTGTTTTCGCTGGGGCTGGGCTTGGCTGCGACCAACTGCCTGAATTCATTCAGCTATGGCTATGACCGGTTGCGCTTTGTCAAACCGGTGTTCATCGGCGACACGATCTACACCATCCGCGAAAACCTGGCCAAAGAGGTGCATGACCCCAAACAGGGCAAGGTCCGCGTCAGCTATTCCGTCTACAAGGGGACCGGGGAGCTGGTGTTGTATGCCGAGCATCTGATGACCGCGCTGTACCGCGACCCCGCGCCGTTCGCCGCCGAAGCCGCCGCCAAGGCCGCCGCGAAAGCGGCGCGCAAGGCCGCTGCTGATGGCTGATGTCACCCTGCGCGGGATGACCTGGGACCATCCGCGCGGGTATGACCCGATGGTGGCGACCGCTGCGGCCTTTGCGGCGACGCATCCGGGCGTGACAATCACTTGGGAAAAACGCTCGCTGCAGGCCTTTGCCGACCAGCCGATCGGCACCTTGGCCGACCGCTACGATCTGATGGTGATCGACCATCCCCATGTGGGCGAAGTCGCCCGCGCCGGGCTGCTGGTCGATCTGAACCGCGTCGGGCGCGGGGCCGAGATGACGGCGCTGGCGGCAGGCTCGGTCGGGCTGTCGCACCCGTCCTATGCCTGGGCCGGCGGACAATGGGCGTTGGCCATCGACACGGCAACGCCGGTCGCCTGTTACCGGCCCGACCTGCTGACGACACCACCGCGCCGCTGGGACGAGGTGATCGCGCTGGCCCAGGTGGGCCGGGTCGCGCTGGCGCTGGTCCCGATCAACGCGCTGATGACCTTGTTTGGCATCGCCCGCAATCTGGGCTTCCCGATTGCCGCTGAACCGGGTGTCCTGATCGACCCTGACCATGGCGCGCAGGCGCTGGGCGCATTGCTGGAGCTGTCGCGGCTGGTGGACCGCCGCTGCCTGGGCCTTGACCCGATCGGCATCTATGAATGGATGGGCCGCACGGCGGATGCCCCGGCCTACAGCCCGTGGGGCTATGGCTATGCCAACTATTGCCGGGACGGCTATTGCCGCTATCCGCTGGCCTTTGCCGATGCGCCCGGGTTCGGCACCAACGGCCCGCGCGGCACGGTGCTGGGCGGCACCGGGATCGCCGTTTCGGCACGCTCTGCCCATCCTGACATCGCCTGCGACTATGCGTTCTGGATCGCCGGGGCCGACTGTCAAAAGGGGTTGTATTTCACCAGCGGCGGTCAGCCTGCGCACCGCGCCGCGTGGGAGGATGCCGCCTGCAACGCCGCCAGCCGCAGCTTTTTCCGCAATACCCGCGCCACGCTGGACAGCGCCTGGCTGCGACCGCGCGACGATGGCTATATGGCGTTGCAGGATGCGGGCGGCGCGATGGTGCATCGCTGCCTGACCGGCGACCAGTCGGTGACAGACACGATTGCGGCGCTGAATGCGGCCTGGGCGGGGGTGCGGGCATGACCGGGGCCCCGCTGGCCGGGCTGGTCGTGGTCGAGTTCGCGCAATACCTGTCGGGGCCGCTGGCGGGGCTGCGGCTGGCCGATCTGGGCGCACGGGTGATCAAGATCGAGCGGCCGGTGACGGGCGACCCCTGTCGGGGCCTGTTCATTTCCGAACCGGTGCATGGCGAAAACACCCTGTTTCACGCGATCAACCGCGGCAAGGAAAGTCTGGTCGCCGATCTGCGCAATCCCGCAGACCGCGCGCGGCTGCGGGCGCTGCTGTGCCGTGCCGATGTGGTGATCCAGAATTTCCGCCCCGGCGTGATCGAGCGGCAGGGCTTTGGCTGGGATGTTGTACGGGCGCTGAATCCAGCATTGGTCTATGCCGCGATCAGCGGCTTTGGCGATACCGACTGGCGCGATCTGCCCGGGCAGGACCTGTTGGCGCAAGCGCGCGCGGGGCTGGTCTGGCTCAGCGGCTCACGCGATGATCCGCCGGTGCCGATGGGGCTGGCCCTGGCCGACATGCTGTCGGGCGAGGCGCTGGTGCAGGGCATTCTGGCCGCGCTGGTGGCGCGGGGGCGGACCGGGCAGGGCGCGCTGGTGGAAACATCCCTGCTCGAGGCGCTGTTGTCGTTCCAGTTCGAGGTGCTGACCACGCATCTGAACGATGGCGGCAAGCCGCCGCAGCGGGCGGCGGCAGGCGGGGCGCATGCCTATGTCGGCGCGCCCTATGGCATTTACCCCACTGCCGATGGCTGGCTGGCGCTGGCGATGACGCCGTCGCTGGCGGGTCTGGGCGAACTGATGGGCCTGCCCGCGCTGCGCGAACAGGCTGCGCCCGGGCCGGTGGACCGCGACGCGGTGCGCACCCTGATCGTGGCGGCAACGCCGTCGCGGACGACGCAGGCCTGGCTGGACCTGCTGCAACCCCACGACATCTGGTGCGCCGAAGTGCTGGACTGGCCCGCCCTGCGGGCGCATCCGGTCTGGGCCCAGATCGGCATCCAGCGCCGCTTTGGCGCGCCTGCGCAGGGCGCGCCTGCGCAGGGCGGGCTTGCGCATGGCATGCGGACGACGCCTGGCGAGACGCCGCTCGGCATGCCGACGACTGGCGCGCCCGGCTTCGGCTTCGGCTTTGACGGCATCGCCGGGCCGCTGCGTGTCGATGGCGTGCGGCCCGGATCGACCCGCGCCGCCCCCGCGCTGGGGGCCGATACCGACAGGATCATCAAGGATTTCGGCCTGGACAGGCCGGATGCACGAACCGGGGCGAGCCCCGTTGAACAGGCAATCTGAGGGAGGATGCCATGACTGCACGACTGATGGGCCGGTTGGCCCTTTGCACTGCACTAACCGCCGTTGCGCTGCCGGTGGCTGCGCAAGAAGACTGGGGCAGCTATCCGGGCTATGTGCTGCGGGTCAAGCTGATCGGCGGCGCCCAGTATGAACCGCTCTACGCCACCATCGCCGAGTGGGAGGCCGCGACTGGCGCAACAGTCGAGATCCTGTCGCGCAAGAACCATTTCGAACTTGACCGCGAGATCAAGCAGGACATCGCGGCGGGAACGCTGGATTGGTGCGTGGGGTCCAACCACACATCCTTTGCGCCGCAATATGGCAATATCTATGCCGACCTGAACAACCTGATCGCGCCCGAGGTGCTGGCAGGTTTCGTGCCGCTGATGCTGGAACATTCGACCGTCAATGGTCGCCTGGTCCAGTTGCCGCGCCATTCGGACGTGTCCAACCTGTTCTATCAGGTGTCGCTGTTCGAGGACGAGGCCAACAAGACGGCCTTCGAGGCGGAATACGGCTATCCGCTCGCTCCGCCCGAAACCTGGGACCAGGTCCGGGATATGGCGATGTTCTTTGCCAATCCGCCGGATTTCTACGGCTTTCAGTTCGTCGGCAAGGACGAGGCGGTGAATGGCCGTTTTTACGAGATGCTGGTGGCCAACGGCGGGGCGATGTTCGACGCCGACTGGCATCCGACCTTCAACTCGCCCGCCGGGGTCGAGGCGCTGCAGTTCTTTGTCGATCTCTACGAAGCGGGTGCCGTGCCGGCCGGGGTTCCCAACTATCTGTGGGATGATACCGGGCTTGGCTTTGCCTCGGGGACGGTGGCGATGGATCTGGACTGGGGTGGCTGGTCGGCCTTCTTCAACGACCCCGAGAACAGTCAGGTGGCAGGCAACGTCGCGGTGATCCGCGCACCGATGGGCAGCGCGGGCATCCGTACCGGCTGGTCTGGCAGTCATACGTTCTCGATCACGGAAACCTGCGACAACATGCCGGCGGCTGCGTCGTTCATCACCTTCCTGACCGACCATGACCGGCAGATGATCGAGGCTACCCGGGGTCTGCTGCCGACACGGACCCTGGTTTGGGACGATGCTTTGGCCCAGTTCGAAGCCGATGGGAATACCTTCATGGCCGAAGTGTTCTCGACCTTTCGGACCTCGATGTCGGAGGATGCCTTTACCGTTCCGCTGATCCCGGAATGGATCGAGGTGTCCAACGTGATGTGGCCCGAGTTGCAGGCGGCGATTGTCGGTGACAAGACCGCGCAGCAGGCGCTGGATGATGCGGCGGCTGCGGCGGCCGAGATCATGACCGAAGCCGGCTTCACTCGTGGCGGCGGCCCGCCTTCCCCCGAAGTCATCGCCAAAATGCAGCAACTCGCCAAGGACCGCGGCATCGAACTCGATATGGCCCGCTTCGGCGGCCGCAGCACCGCCGATCGCGTCGGCCCCAGCGCTGCCCCCATCACCCGCACCGTCTACAAACTCATCGGCACCGACCCGAAAAACCAGCACCCCGAAGCCGCGACCGTGAAGCTCGGTATCTCCGACGGCATCTCCACCGAAGTCCTCGACGGCCTCCAGGAAGGCGACCTCATCATCACCGCCGTGACGATGCCAGGCTCCAGCGGAGCGGGCGGCGCGCGCGGCGCGTCCAGCAATCCCTTCACCGGTGGCGGCAACCGGGGCTTCGGCGGCGGCGGCGGTGGTCGGCCCAGCCGCTGAGTTCGCAAACAGATCCCTCGCCCCACCCATGTCATCCATCGTCAAG
>Ga0105046_10006347_pt1 | contig 18657 bp, 11 predicted proteins | sample MAT03_FD_78385 | JGI IMG/M metagenome (GOLD analysis project Ga0105046, IMG submission 78385) | Freshwater microbial communities from Lake Fryxell liftoff mats and glacier meltwater in Antarctica - MAT-03 (megahit assembly) | ecosystem: Environmental > Aquatic > Freshwater > Ice > Liftoff...
ACCCCTTTCCCAAACCGCATTTTCCTTAACAATGCAAACACTTTTTTCCCATCTTAGCGCCCTTTCCTAACCCATTTTCCTTCCAATTGTATGAAACCTGTTTTCCGCCTTCTTGCCCTGCTGCTGCTGGCCTCCGGCCCTCTTGCAGCTCAATTCTCTTTTACCGACCAAACACCCCTGCTCGGCCTTTCGCCCAATTACAGCGGCGTAGCCATGTCGGTGTGTGACCTGAACGGCGACGGCCGCGACGACATCGCCCGGCTCAACAACGGCCAGGTGCTTTCGTTCGCTTTTCAAACGTCGCCCAACCAACCGTTCCAACTGCTCAGCCACGGCGACCTGCCCGGCGGCATAGAGTGGGGCATGTGCGCTGCAGACATCGACCAGAACGGTAAAGCCGACCTCCTCGTCGGCGGCGCGTACAATGGCATGAAATTCCTGCGCGCCAACAACGACGCCAGCGCCTGGAACCTCGAAAACATCACGAACCCAGGCACGTTTGTACAATGTGTGAACTTCGCCGACATCAACATGGACGGCTGGCTCGATGCCTTCATTTGCCACGACGACGGTCCGCCACGCATCTTCGGCAACGACGGCGCAGGTGGTATGGTGTACCAGCCCAACTGGATGAACTTTTTTACCCTGCCCACTTCCGATAACTCGGGCAACTACGGCTCGGTGTGGTGCGATGTGGACGGCGACAACGACCTCGACCTCTACATCGCCAAATGCCGCCAGGGTGTGAACGACCCCAACGACGGTCGCCGCATCAACCAGCTTTTCCTCAACAACGGCGACGGTACCTACACCCAGGATACCGCCAACGTGGCAGGTCTGCGCATCGGCGCCCAAAGCTGGACGGCCGATTTCGGAGACATCGACAACGACGGCGATTTCGATTGCTTCGTGACCAACCACGACGTGCTCAGCCAATTGCTCATCAACGACGGTACGGGCCATTTTACCGACATCTCCGTTTCTTCAGGCATCCAGGTGGTGGGCGGACTGGTGATTCAGGGCGTTTTCCGCGATTTCGACAACGACGGATGGGTCGACATCATCGTCGCCGGCACCGAACACTTTATCCTGCACAACAACGGCGACCAAACGTTTACCAACATCGAAGGCGTGTTTGATAACCGGGTGATGGAATCGTACGGCATCGGCGACCTCAACCACGACGGCTTTTGGGACATCTATGCCGGTCATGCCCAGGCGTTCAATACGCCTACCACCACGGCCGACGCCCTGTGGATGAACAACGGCAACGACAACAATTACCTGGGCTGTTACCTGCGCGGTACCATCAGTAACCTCGACGCTGTGGGCGCCAAACTGACGCTGTACACCAGCGCCGGCATCCAGGTGCGCGAGGTGCGTTCGGGCGAAAGCTACGGCATCATGAACTCCATGCAGCAGATCTTTGGCCTCGGCGCCGTTGAGGTGATCGACTCGCTCGCCATTCAATGGCCCTCGGGCGCCCGCAACGTTTTCACCAATTTGCCCGCCAACCAATACCACACCATCCAAGAAGGTGGTTGTGTCATACCTTCCATCTCCGTTGAGGCCGCCAGCACTACGGTGTTTTGCACAGGCGACAGTGTGGTCATCAGCGCCCCGGAAGGTTACGACTACCTGTGGAGCAACGGTGCCATCACCCAAATCATCCAGGCCACCGAAGCTGGCAGCTACAGCGTGACGGTGACCGCCATCGGCGGTTGCTCGGCGGTGTCCAATGAAATTTCAGTTTCGGTGGATCCCGTGGAAATTCCTTCCATCACCGCCATCGGCGATACGGTGTTTTGTGCTGGCGGACTCGTCGTGCTATCCTCGGCGCCCGCCACATCTTACCTATGGAGCAACGGCGCTACCACCCAAAACATCGAAGTGAATGCCTCGGGCACATACACGGTTTCGACCCAGGGCCTATGCGCAACTTTCACGTCTGCACCGCAATCGGTTACGTTGATTGATGCTCCCGCGCCACAGGCAACAGGAGATACCATCTTTGTGGGCGAAACCGCCGTGCTTACTGCCGTTGGCGACTCGCTTGTATGGTTCGGCGCTTCGTCGTCGATGGTGCCTCTGGGCAGCGGCAGCACCTTTACCACCGGAACGCTCACGGAAAATACCCCATTTTATGTGGAACAGGTGGTGTTGTACGACCAGCCCAACGCCTTTGAAGGCATGGTGGACCACCAGGGCAGCAACTACAGCAGCAATACGTTCAACGGATCGATGATTTTCGACGCAGATGCACCGTTCAGACTCGCAACGGTGAAAGTGTACACCGACAAAGCGGGCATCCGGAAAATTGACCTGCGCGATTCGGATGGTGGTGCCATACAGTCTGTCAGCGTGGACATCCCCGTCGGCACCTCGGTCATCAACCTCGATTTTGATGTTCCTGTGGCACAAAACATGGTTTTGACCACCGACGAAATCATCAACCAGCTCAACCTCGGTTACCTAAGCTCCCGTCTGCGCCGCAGCGATGCGGGCGTGGTGTATCCTTACACCATCCCCGACGTGGTGAGCATCACCGGATCGAACGGCGGAGCAGACCGTTACTACAATTTCTTCGATTGGGAAATTGATTTTTACGGGTTTGCCTGCACCAGTCCGCGCACGCTTGTAACCGTTCAGGTAGATTCCATGGTGAGCAGCCAGGAGCCTTTGTTTGCGGGCAAGCTGGAGCTGTGGCCCAGTCCAACCACCGGTACTTACCATCTCGATCTGAAAAGTGTTCCCCACGGCAGTTATGATTTGATGATCACCAACGCCCAGGGCAAACAGGTGTCGTTCCAAAACATTCAGGCGCAGGGACAGGTGTTCCAAAGCAACATGAGCAATTTGCCTGCGGGATTGTACACCGTGCAGTTGCGTGGGGAAAAGGGGATTTGGGTTGAAAAGATTGTGCGGATTTGATTTTCCAGATTAAAAAAGAAGGTTTCACGCAGATTTAGGTAAAAATTTTTCAGTACATCGTCTGCCTAAAATCTGCCTGAACCTTCTGTGTGCCCGGGCTTAAAGTGAGGTGTCATCTCCGAGGAACGAGAAGGTGACATCTCACACTTTGCCCTACACTTTTTCAAATCCTCCAAAATCCCCTAAAATCCTTTAAACCTGTTTAAATTTGCTCCATGAAAATCCTCATCCTCGGCGGCGGCAACATGGGCCTCACGTATGCCCAGAGTTTGCTCCGCAACCGCATCGTTACGGCCGACAATCTGATGGTCCTGAGCAGGACGCCGGAAAAAGCCGCACAATTGGCCGCGCAATACGACGGGCAGTTTTTCAGCGACCCGACGCAATGTGTGCCGTTCGCCGACCTGGTCATTCTGGCCGTAAAACCGCAGGATTCGGGGGCTTTGTTTGCATCGATAAAGAGCCTCACGGCGCCCGGACAGGTGTATCTCAGCATCATGGCAGGCGTGCGTATGGAGAGCATCGCTTCGGCTCTGGGGGTGGATAAAATCATCCGCGCCATGCCCAACCTGCCTGCGCAAATCGGGTCGGGGGTGACGGCATTCACGTCCACCGACCAAGTGACGCGCATTGAGCTGGTGACGGTGCAAAACCTGCTGAGTACCACCGGAAAAACCTTGTATGTGGAAAAGGAGCACAGCATCGATGCGGCGACCGCCATCAGCGGTTCCGGACCGGCGTATGTATACTTTTTTATGAACGCTATGATTGATGCGGCCAAAAACATGGGCTTTTCGCCTTCCGAGGCCGAATTGCTGGTCAGCCAGACCTTCAGTGGCGCGGTAGACCTGTACCACAACGCCGATTTGAGCTGCGAATCGTGGATCAGCAGGGTAGCGAGCAAGGGCGGCACCACAGAGGCGGCGCTGCGGGTTTTTTCACAAAAAGACTTGCACGAAGCCATTGTGGAAGGCGCCCAGGCAGCGCTGCAACGCGCAACCGAACTCGGGCGCTGAAATTTTATCCAATTGAATACATGCTCGTTAAAAAGTTTGGTGCGGGTGCCGGAAAACCCCTATGTTTAGGCTCGAAAATATCTACAGTCGAATAAACCGAAAATCTTAAAGCTTATGATGAATGAATACGTCCGTTCGGTGATGACAACGAACGTGATCACACTCACCCCCCACAATACACTTGGCGAAGTGCGCGAAATTTTGATGCGCGACCACATCCACCACATTCCGATTGTGGAAGGCCACAAACTGGTTGGTATGATTTCGTCGTGGGATCTTTTTAAACTTGGCAAATCGGTCGAGGAATATGAAAACATGGCGGTTGGTGATGTCATGGTTACCAAACTTGCCACCATGGAGCCCGATCAACACCTTGGCGCCGCCGCCGAAGTGCTCATGGCCCACCGCTTCAATGCCGTACCCATCGTAGATGATAACCACGGCCTTATTGGCATCATTACAACCTACGATATTCTGAAGTACGAGTACCTGAAAGAGTATCCTGAAAATCTGGAAAAATTCATTCCAGAAAACATGTAAGAATCCAGTTGTAAAAAGCTGTTCTAAAAATCCGTTTTTTATCCGTGTTGCTTGCTTCCGTGTTCTTTTGCGATGATCCTAATAACTTGAGATCTACTCTTTTTAAGGATCATATTGAAGGAAATAAGATGCAAGCAACACGGATTGGAACGGATTTTTTTGAACTACACACCGGGCATGTTGTTGTTTATCGCCTAAAGCAAACACAACATGTCGGTACATACGCTCAAACGCGTTCAGCGCCTTCCCATAAGCGTCGATAAGGCTTGGGACTTTTTTTCTTCCCCACTCAATTTAAAAGACATCACCCCCGATTACATGGATTTTAACGTGACCTCCGACAAGGAGCTCCTTAAAAACATGTACCCCGGACAAGTGATCACCTACACCGTAAAACCCATCCTCGGCATCCCGCTTTTTTGGATGACGGAAATCACACAAGTGCGCGATCTGGAGTTTTTTGTGGATGAGCAGCGTGTTGGTCCCTACAAAATCTGGCACCACCAGCACCACTTCAAAGCTGTGGATGGCGGTGTGGAAATGACCGACCTGGTGCATTACCAGCTTCCTTTCGGTTTTCTCGGCGACATCGCCAACGCCCTTTTTGTGCGCCGTCAGTTGGAAGGTATTTTTGAATACAGGGTTAAAAAGCTTGAAGAGATGTTTGTAAAATCCGTTTAAATCCGTGTTGCTTGCACCCTCGTCATCCGTGTTTTTTTACGATGATCCAAAAAATTTGAGATCTGTACTTTTTGACGATCATCGCAAAGGAACACGGATGCAAGCAAAAAGGATTTAAACGGATTTCAGACTGCCTACCGCCAGTTGCACGGCAATGCTTTCCTGGTGCACGGCGCTCAGGATTTTTTCCACAAACTGCTCCCCCAAACCCCTTTCGCGCGCCTGCACGAATGCGTTTTCCAACACTTCGTTCCAGCGCGAACTTTGCAAAATGGCGATGTTGTTGCGCTGTTTGTATTGTCCGATCGACTCGGCACAACGCATACGTCTTGAGAGCAGGTTGAGCAGTTCCATGTCGATTTCATCGATTTTGTGCCTCAGGTTTTCCAAATTTTCAAGAAAAACAGGGTCTTCGCTGCTTGCCGCGCGCAGGTTCAGGCTGCCGATCAGTTCGGCATACACGGTGGGTGTGATTTGTTGTTTGGCGTCGCTCCAGGCCTGGTCGGGATGGGGATGCACTTCGGTCATGAGTCCGTCGTAGTTCAGGTCGAGGGCGTGCTGGGCGATTTCCAGCAGGTCGTGGCGGTTGCCGCAAATGTGGCTGTTGTCGCACAGCAGCGGCAGTTCGGGCATGCGGCGGCGCAGCTCGATTGGTATTTCCCACCAAGGAGCGTTTCGGTAAGTTGTTTTGGCGTACGCCGAAAAACCACGGTGGATGGCGCCGATCTGGGTAATGCCTGCATTCCGGATGCGTTCGATGGCGCCGATCCACAATTCGAGGTCGGGGTTAACAGGATTTTTTACCAAAACCGGTATGTCTACGCCGCGCAAAGCATCGGCGATTTCCTGCACTGAAAACGGATTCACGGTGCTTCTGGCGCCGATCCAAAGCACATCGACGCCGAATTTCAAAGCTTCGTACACCTGTTGTGCGTTGGCCACTTCGGTACATACCGGGAGTCCGGTTTCCTGCTTCACTTTGCGCAGCCAAGGCAGGGCGGTAGCACCCAGACCTTCAAAAGCGCCCGGGCGAGTGCGGGGTTTCCAGATGCCTGCGCGGAACAAATCCACGCCTTGCAGGGCGAGCTCGCGTGCGGTTTGAAGCATTTGTTCCTCGCTTTCGGCCGAGCACGGACCGGCGATGAGGAAGGGACGGGAACCAGATTTTTGAAACATGGTTGTATTTTTTTTTATCCCTTTAGGGTAAATTATTTTAAAATGAGCACTGCGTAAATCCTTAAAATCCAGAAATCAAATCATGTAAATCCTCAAATCCTTGAATCCTGATCGAGGATGCGGCGGATGTCGTTGGCTTGTTCGATGAGTTGGTGAAAGGTGTTGAAATCCTGTTCGATGAGCAGGGAGCGGAAACGGCTCACGGTGTTGATGTATTCGTCGAGCACGTCGAGTACGTTGTCGCGGTTTTGCCGAAAAATGGGCACCCATGTTTCCGGATTGCTTTTTGCCAGCCGGACGGTACTGCTGAAACCACCACTGGCCAGTTCGAATATTTTGTCTTCCTCTTTTTCTTTCGCAAGCACCGTAAGCGCCAGCGCAAAAGACGCGATGTGTGAAATGTGCGACACGTAGGCCACGTGCAGGTCGTGGCTGGCGCCGGGCAGTTCGCTGAAGTGCATGCCCAGGGCTTGGTACAACAACCGGGTGGCTTCCACAGCATCGGTATCACTGTTTGGAAGGTCGCACAAAACGCAACATTTGCCCACAAACAAATCCTCGCGGGCAGCTTCCGGCCCCGAATATTCGGTGCCAGCCATGGGGTGGGTAGCCACAAAACGGCGGCGGTTGGGGTGGTTTTTAACAGCATCCAAAACGGCCGCTTTGGTGGAACCCGCGTCGATGATGGTTTGATGCCCTTGTATGCCGTCGAGGTAGTGGGGCAGCAGGGTTGTGAGGGTATCCACAGGTGTGGCCAGGATGATGAGGTCCGATTGCCGGAGCGCTTCCGTTTCGTCCACGAGGGCATCCACAATGCCCAGTTCGAGGGCTTTTTGGGCATTTTCAGGACGGTAATCGATGCCAAGCCGACGAACGCCCTGCATGTTTTTGCGCAGCGCCAGTCCAAACGAGCCGCCGATGAGTCCCAATCCTATGATGCTAACGGTTTTCATGGATGGCCTGGTTTTTAAGTGTTTGTTCCGAAAAAGTTGTTAAAAGTTGGTGCGCTTCGCGCAAAATTTCTTCATCACTGCACAGCGAAATGCGCACGTATGATCTTCCGTTTTTTCCAAAAATACCACCCGGTGTGATGAACACGCCTGTTTGTTCGAGCAAGGCGTCGCTGAGTGCAAATCCGTCGGTATGGACTTCTTGCACCTCGCCCCAAACAAAAAGTCCCTGCTGGATTGGGTCGAAACGGCAGCCAAGCGCGGACAAGCATGCCAGGGCTAGTTTTTGCCGCCGGCGGTACACGTTGTTGAGTTCAAAAAACCAGTCGGCGCCCAGCGAAAGCGCTTCCACGGCAGCTTGTTGCACAGGTTGGAATTGTCCGGAATCGAGGTTGCTTTTGAACTGCAGGACCCATTGCAACACGTCTTTTCTGCCCAAAAGAACACCACAACGCCAACCGGCCATGTTGTGCGATTTGCTGAGCGAATTGAGTTCCACGGCGTGTTCCAGGCCTCCGTCGCTCGACAAAATGCTTTGTGGCGAATCGTTTAAAATGAAGCCATAAGGGTTGTCGTGAACGATTAAAATGCCGTGTTTTTTTCCAAAATCCACCAGTTTTTGAAGCGTTTCTTGATTGGCTGCTGTACCGGTTGGCATGTGTGGGTAGTTTGCCCACAACAGTTTCACCTTGCTCAGGTCTGTTTTTTCCAAAGCTGCAAAATCCGGCTGCCAGTTGTTTTGCGCCGTCAAATCGTACGTGCGGGCGGTTGCACCGGCGAGCCTGGTGGCAGCGGCATAGGCAGGATAGCCGGGGTCGGGAACCAGCGCTTCGTCGCCCGGACCGAGCAAAGCCATGGCTAGGTGCAGGATGCCTTCTTTGGAACCTTGCAGCGGCAAAACCTCTGAAACGGGGTTCAGCGTCGCGCCAAAATGCCTTTGGTACCACGTTGCCCAGGCTTCGCGCAGGGCGGGGATACCGCTGTACGATTGGTAACCGTGTGTGTGTGGCGAAGCGCTGGCCCGGTGCAACGTTTCGATCACACGGGCGTGTGGTGGCAGGTCGGGACTGCCGATGCCCAAATTGATCACCGCACGGCCTTCGGCGCGCATTTGGGCAATTTGCCGCAATTTTCCGGCGAAATAGTATTCCTGAACACCGTCGAGGCGGCTGGATGGTTGCAGGTTCATAGGGCCGATGTATTTTCTTTGTACACACCGAGCACTTTGCAGGAGGTGGTCATGATGTCGATCAGCCGCAGTGTTTCGGGCAAAATGGCCGGATTGGCTACCGTGAAGTCGATGAAGAAAAGGTATTCTCCTGGCAGGTCGGTTTTGGGTACCGACTGAATTTTGGTCAGGTTGGCGCTTTGGGCGGCAAGCATGGCCAGCAGTCGGCTTAGACTGCCGCTTTCGTGTGGAATGCTGCAATGCATTGACACTTTGTTGCCGGTTGTGGGCAATAACTCCGGACGGCGTTCGAGGGCCAGGAAACGGGTGACGTTGCTGTCGTGGGTTTCGATGTTGGATGCCAGTATTTGCAGACCGTACACTTCGGCGGCCAGCGCGCTGCCCACGGCGGCGGTGGTGCGCAGGTTGTTGGCCGCTATGCGTTGGGCACTTGCGGCAGTGTCGTCGCTTTCCACCAGGCGCAGGTGCGGGTGGCGGGCGAAAAAAACGTCGCACTGAGCCAGCGCCATGGGGTGGGAGTACACTTCCGTAAGGTCGGCAAGGGCAACGCCGGGCATGGTGAGCAAATGTTGTTCGATGCGCAGGGAACATTCGCCGGTGATGTACAATCCCGCATCCTGAAGCAGCAGGTAGTTGCCGAGGATGGTGCCTGCGATGCTGTTTTCGATGGCCATCACGGCGGCTTCGGTGGCTGAGGGTTGTGAACAAAGCGCAACCAGTTGGTTGAACGTTGCGGCGGGCACGATGTCGATGCTGTCGCCGAACAACTGCCGTGCAGCCATTTCGTGGAAAGCGCCGCGCACGCCCTGGATGGCAATTCGGGATCGCTCGGGTACCGTCGATTCGGAGGGCATGGGTGTGGTACGTTGATGTGTCATGGTGAAATGAAGGGTAAAAAAAAAGCGGGAGTTCCTGATGGTCAGGAACTCCCGCTTTGGTGGTTGAAGAAACGTTTGTTTTTCGTTACACCGTTAGGGCATGGCTGTTCCTGTTCTTTCTTTTGAAAAAGAAAAAATAAAAGGAATAACCAAAATAAAGGGCGCTCTGAAGCATGTCTCTTGTATTATCGTACTGATACGGTGCAAATATGCAGGGAGTTTTTGGACGATGCAAGGGGTGTGTAAAAAAAACTTCCTACTTTCGTCACTATTCTTCGTTGGTATCCTAATCGACAAACAGCCATGTGTTATTCCAAATTCTTCGGCAGCCTACGTCTGCTCCTCTTTTCAGCCACCTTTTTTTACGGCAGCACAGCTTCCGCGCAAAATCAATCGCCTCCCGCTGCGTACCTGCCCGAATGGCAATCGCTCGATGCCCGTCCCACGCCCACATGGTGGCAGGACGCGAAATTTGGCATTTTTATCCACTGGGGCGTGTATTCCGTACCAGCTTTCACCGCAAAAGGCAATTACGCCGAATGGTACCAATATGCCCTCGAAACCGACGGCCACAACGGCCAGGTGCGCGATTTTCACCAAAAAAACTACGGCAAACGCACGTACTACGACCTTGCCGACGATTTTAAAGCCACACAGTTCAAGCCCGAAGAATGGGCCAGCCTGTTTGAAAAAGCAGGCGCGCGGTATTCTGTGCTTACCTCCAAACACCACGACGGCTTTTGCCTTTGGCCCAACGCTCAGGCATCCAAAACCTGGGGATTTGCCTGGGACGCCAAAAGCCGCGGTCCACAACGCGACCTGGTAGGCGAATACATGGCCGCTTTCAACAAATCCAAAGTTAAACCGGGTTTGTATTTCTCGCTCTACGAATGGTTCAACCCTTTATGGAAGTTCGACAGACAACGCTACGCCCGCGACCACGCCATGCCGCAGTTGTACGAGGTGGTTAAAAAATACAACCCGTACATCGTTTGGGCCGACGGCGACTGGGACGCGACGCCCGAAACCTGGCAATCGCAGCAGTTCCTGGCGTGGCTCTACAACGAAAGTCAGGTGAGGGAAGATGTGGTGGTGAACGACCGCTGGGGCTCCGGTGTACGTTTCAACCACGGCGGCGTTTACACGCCCGAGTATCAGCCCGACCTCGAATTCGACCATCCATGGGAGGAAAGCCGGGGCATCGGCCACTCGTATGGGCTCAACCGCAATGAGGATGCCTGGAATTACCTTTCCGGACAAGCCCTGGTGCTGAACCTCATCGATAAAGTTTCGCGCGGCGGCAACTTCCTTTTGGATGTTGGTCCGGATGCTTACGGACAAATACCTCCCATCATGCAGGACCGTTTGTTGGAAATAGGCCGCTGGCTCGAGGAAAACGGAGAAGCGATTTATTTCAGCCGCAAATGGCGCATGAGCAACCAGTGGAGCGAAGGTGAACGCGATTACCAATTGCCCGAAGGCAGCAAAGATGATTTGCTGTTGAAACAAACCATTGATCCGGAGGCAGGATTTGCGGTGAAAGAAGTGTTTTACACTTGGAATCCACAGTCCAAAAGCCTCTACGCCATACTGCCCAAATACCCTGCCGACGGACGTGTTGTTTTGAAAAATGTGGAATTTCCTTCCGGTACTGAAGTTACCATGCTGGCCACAAAAGAAAAGCTTCGTTTTGAAACAGGCAACAACCAAACCACCATCAATTTACCGGCTTTTGTGCCTGGAAAATACAAATCCACCCACGCTTTTACCCTCAAAATCGTCGGATACGGAGCTTTTGCCGAAAAACCGAAAATCGAAGTGGTGTATGATCCAGCATCCATGAAAGCCAACGTGGAGATGGCCGCGGTAACGCCTGGCGCTGTAACTCGGTTTACGGTCGACGGAAACGATCCCGGTCCCAACTCGCCGCTTTATGAAGCGCCGTTTCAACCCTCCGGGGATGCTACGGTGAAAGCCAAGGCTTTCCGCAACGGCATGATCAGCAGTGATGTAGCTGTAGTTGAGGTGAAAACACACACCATGATGCCCGCTTTGTCGTTGTTCCAGCAGCCTTCGCCGGCACTAACGGCGCAGGTTACCCGTTCAGCAGGCGATAAATACACGGTGGCCACTGCAGAAAAGGGCACCGTTTTAAAAACCTACGACGCCTCGGAAATCCAGCTTGACCCTTCGTGTGAAACCGGCCCTTGCGGCATGGTTTGGCGCGGTTATGTAAAAATTCCCCAAACGCAAGGTTACCAGTTCTGGCTCGAATCCGACGACGGCAGCATGTTGTACCTCGACGGCGACCTGATCGTCAACAACGACGGCGACCACGGTATGATTGAAAAATCAGGAACTGCTTTCCTCGCCGAAGGTTGGCACAACATCCGCATCGTGTATTACAACAACGGTGGTGGAGCAGGTCTGCGTGTTTGGTATGCCCCCATCGGTGGTGCCAGACAAAAGATTGAAGGTGATTTTATCTGGCATTGAAAATAGTTACAAGTAGCAAGTAGCAAGTAGCAAGTTGCAAGTAGCAAGTGTGAAAATGGATCATTCCAATTTTATTGGGATGATCCATTTTTGTTTAGCGTATTTTTGTATGTATACCTGTAAATCATATTGTTGGGAGGATTAGCGCCTTATCGTGTCGAGAAATTCTTTGGCACTTTTTGGGCCTTTTCAAACCGAAAATGAACCTTTGTCGCTCGCGGTTCCTAGAGCGCGTTAGCGAGACACAACACATCCGGTATGTTTCTCCTAAGTTTCCGTTGAATGGTTGAGAAAAACGTGATGCGGTTCCTAGGGAGCGTTAGCGAAACAACCCTATCCATTCAACGGAATGATTGGGAAAAACGTAACGCGGTTCCTAGAGCGATAGCGAGACACCTCAGCAGCTCACTCATCCCCCATTTCGAGCGAAGCGAGAAATCCACCCGGGCTTCAAAGGGGTGATTCAAAAAAGCTGAATGTACGCAATAACGCATGGCCAGATTTCTCGCTTCGCTCGAAATGGGGGTGGGTGGGCTTGAGGTGTCTCCCCATCGGTCGACATGACAGCGCGTTTTTTGCTCCTAATGAACTGCATATGAGTGTGGTTGAAAACAATGTAAAAATTGTTACAAACATTAAAAAATGAAGCCATTGTCCAATAAAAAATGAGCCACCCAGATTTTAATCTGAATGGCTCATTTGTAAATTTAAGGCTAACTGGTTAACCGACCAATTACCTCATAATTGTTACATCACCTTCATAAAGGATGGTTTCGCCATCGCGGAACGTGATTTCTGCATACCAAACATACACGCCCGGGTTCAGTTTGTCGCCGCGGAACTTGCCGTCCCAACCTACGTTCTGGTCGTTGGGCTGGATGTCGGTACGTTCAAAAATGGCAGAACCCCAACGGTCGTATATCTGGAAGGATTTGATGTTGGTAACCAGACCTTCCTTGGCAAACAGGTGGAAGAAGTCGTTCACGCCGTCGTCGTTGGGCGAGAAGATGTTGGGCGCGTAAATTTCTTTGCGGCGGTCCACAACCACGGTCATTCTATCTTCGTCGGTGCAACCGTTGATGTCTTCCACCAGGATGGAGTAAGTGGTTGAAATACCCGGAGTGATGTCCTGTTCGAGGCAACCTGGGCATCCCGAGGTGTCGAATGCGGGGGTCCATGTAACCGACAAAATGTCGCTCTGCTGGATGTTGACAACCGCTTCTATGGTGGTGCTTTCTCCCAATGCAATGGTTTGGTCCGAGCCGAGATCCACCGTCACTGAGGAGCCTGGACTTACAACGATGGGTTGGTCGTCTTCACAACCGTTGGCATCCCTGACGGTAAGGAAGTAGGTGCCATCAGTCAAGCCGCTGAAAATGGGATTGGACTGGAAGGCGCCGGAACTCAGGGCATACTGGTAAGGCGCAACACCACCCGCAGGTACAACAGTGATGGCACCGTTTTTATAACCGATGCAATCTGGATTTTTAATGTCCGTAGCAAATGCAAGCGGTTGAGGTTCCTGCAAAGTTATGGTAGCCGTATTGGTGCATTGGTTGGCGTCGGTTACCGTTACGGTGTAGGCGCCCGCAGCCAAGTTGTTCGCTTGTACAGAGGTACTGCCGTTGGACCATACATAGGTGAATGGTGCCAGGCCTCCTGCGGGCGTTGCCAGTGCGCTACCGTCGCTGTCGCCTGTACAGCTGATGTCTGCTCCATTAAAATCCGACGAAACTGCTGCCGTGAGTGTAGGCGGGAAGAGTTGCACGATGGTTGCTGTAGCTGTGTTGCTGTAGCCATTGGGCGAACTTACCGTTACGGTATAGTTGCCGGGAGCCAAACCAGGTACCGATTGAGGCGTACCTATTGTATTGATGGTTCCGTTGGCAACGGGAGTACCGTTTTGCAACACCGTGTAATCGAAAGGAGCAATGCCCACCGTAGCCGTGATGGATACCGTACCTGTGTTGGAACCGCAAGGAATGGTGGAGCCGATCATGCTTGCCGTCACACTGCAATTGCCGATGGGCAACAGTGTTGTGACTGCCACAACCGTACTGTCGCAGCCGTATTGGTTGGTCAGCACCGTTGTAGTGGTACCTACCTGTGAGGTTTCACAGGTAGTGAAAGTGATGTTGGTGGTACTGCTGGGCAAAAGGGCCACGGTTTCGGTTACGGTGCTGTCGCAACCCCATTGGTTGGTCAGGTTGTAGGTGAAAACACCCGAAGCCGATGGATCGCATGTGGTTGACTGGATGGCTACTTGGTCGCTTGGCAACAAACTTACCGTGGTCACCACGGTACTGTCACAACCAAACTGGTTGGTCAGAACTGTAGTAAATACGCCCACGTTAGCCGGGTCGCAATCGGCGCCTGTAAGTTGGGTAATATTGCTTGGAAGCAAACTTACCGTAGTAACAATGATGCTGTCGCAGCCCGATGGGGTGAGTAGTGTTTGACTGAACACACCCGTTGCTGTAGGGTCGCAGTTGGCTCCGGCAAGGAAGGTGGTATCGAGGTAGAATTGGGTAATGGTGGTGATCACGGTACTATCGCAGCCGAACTGGTTGCTCAGGTCCTGCTGGAATACGCCCACTTGGTTGGGGTTGCAACTTGAACCCGTTAGTTGCGTGTTGCTGCTCGGAAGCAAGCCCACCGTAGTAACGATGATGCTGTCGCAACCCGCTGCCGTGAGGAGTGTTTGACTGAACACACCCGTTGCTGCAGGGTCGCAATTGGCTGTTGCAAGGAAGGTGGTATCGAGGTAGAACTGGGTGATGGTGGTTATCACGGTACTGTCGCAGCCGAACTGGTTGCTCAGGTCTTGCTGGAAAACACCGACTTGGTTGGGGTTGCAACTCAAACCTGAAAGGTTTACGACGTTGCTTGGCAACAAAGAAACGGTGGTGTAAATGAGACTGTCACATCCATCAAAACCAACAAGTTGTTGTGAAAAGGTGCCTGTTGCCGCCAGATCGCATGAAGTTGCGCTCAGGTAAGTGGTATCGGAAAGTGAAAAAGTTACGGTAGTGGTTACAATGCTGTCGCAGCTGTATTGATTCAGCAGGTTTTGGATGAAAATACCCACATCTGCAGGGTCGCAGCTGGAGTAAGCGATGTTTGTGGTATTGCTGGGCAAAAGTACCACGTTGGTAGTCACGGTGCTGTCGCAACCGTTGAACTGCAACAAGTTTTGAACTGTGGTTCCAGCAGCGGCGGGATCGCAAGTTGTCAGGTTAATGATCAGCGAATCGATGTTGTACACCGTGAGGTTGTTGGTCACGATGCTGTCGCACCCGTAAATCGTCTGAAAGCTGTCGACATACACACCCGACGTTGTTTGCAAGGCTCCTCCGACAAAAAGCGATTCACCATCGCAAAGTTCGGGCGTAAGCACAAGGCTGGTGTGTTGCCATACTGTTGCCATTACGGCGTCGCTGGCGGTGCCTGGACAAACGGCAGGCGTGGTGTTGTCGTTGAGCGTGGTGAGGCTGTAAGTGGTGTTTTGCGTAGGATTAAGCGTAACGGTATGCCCGCTGACCACATTGGTAAGCTGGAAATTTTGGGCGCCGTCGGTCCAGCCGATGTCGAACGGTCCGTTACCGGTCATCGTGAACGTAAGGGTAACACTTTCGCCGTTGCAAATGGTCGCTGCGCCTGAAAGATCAACCGTAGGCACTGGACTAACCTGTAAGTTCCGGCAAACCGGGGCCAGGGTATCGCAGTTGTTGAGCGCCTGAACGCACACCTGCCCGGATACGGATGCGCTGAAATTGACGTTCACCGTATCTCCTGCACCGGAAATGACGGCGCCTGAGGGTATGCTCCAATTGTAGGTTGTGCCGGGGTAGAGTGTATCGAGGGTAAAGGTGTAAGCACCGCCGCCTGCACAAACGTTGGTCGGACCGGTGAGTATGGGCGCGAGTAAAGGTTGCTGAACCACAATGGGTGCACAGGCAGGTTGCGAAGCCCCGCAACCGTTTTCAGCCGTAACACAAAGGTTGCCGTTTGCGCCGCCGGGAAGCCAGTTGATCAGGATGCTGTCGAAGGCAACCGAAGTGAAAGGAATGTTGCCGGGTGTCGTCCAGTTGTACACGGTGGCTGGCGGGAAACCGCCTGCGACAGCCGAATAAATGATGGACGTGTTGGAGCAAGGATTGGGATCACCGGTCAAGGTTGGGACAGGAGGTACCGCGCTCACTGCTACTACATTCACACAAACAGTATCGTAGCAATAGAGTCCACCCCGCCCATGTGAAAGTATCAGGCAATAATCGCCTGGTTGGTTCACGGTTACGGTGGACTGGTTTGAAAAACCGACGATACCGGGGCCCGACCAACTGTAAAGGGTTAAACCCCCGATTGCAGTATTGAGGGTAGAACCAGAGCCATTAAGCACGATGGTTGCATTGGTCGTACAATCGATTACAGCCGGAGGTGCCACAGAGGCAATGGGGTTGAGTATAGCGAGGTTTACCCTCACGATGCTGTCGCAACCCATCTGGTTGGTACATGTTTCGATGACGAGCCCTGATTCCGTGAATTCGGTTTCACAAACCATGTAGCTACCTGGACCACAAATATTAACAAAGCTGAAAGGCGGATCATTGGTGGGGATCCTCACGATGTTACATCTTACGATGCTGTCGCAGCCCTGAAAATTGAGCAATGTAATTGGAAAAATGCCCTCGTTGAAAAACTCCTGACCGGCACATTCAACAGACTTTCCTTCACAATACATCCAGGTTTCGTTGGTAATGATTGTGGGAATCAGATTGATGATGCAATTGATGACGCTGTCGCAACCTGAAAAGGAAGGCAAAGCGACCTGAAAAGTGCCGGCAGAGGCAAAGGTCTGTCCTGCACATTCGGTTGTTTTGCCTTGACAAAGCTGTGCCGTTTCACTCGACAGGGAGTTTTCACCGACGTTCACCTCGAAGCAGTCGTTGGGAGAGTCGGGACAAAAAGCATTTTGTGCACAAATTTCGGCAAATCCGGTTGTCAACCACTGAACGGTTATCGAATTACTCGTTGAGTTGCCAATGATGTTGCCTGCCGAGGGCGGATTAACAGTCCAGTTGGATACAGCAGCCGTATTGAAGGTGGTGGTTGGGTTGCTTGGCAAGCAGGGGTCGTCTGGAGGACCAACCACAGTGGGTACGGAACCGTTGATGGAATAGTCGCAAAGTGCGCCGCCGCTTCCGTCTATGCAAAGGTAGTAGGTCTCACCCGGTACAAGGCCGGATGCTATTAAGTTTTGCGTAGTTTGAGTAGGAATGTCCATCAGACAAGGAGAGACAAAATTGAAGTTGATGCAATCTGCAGTTGATAAAACAGCCGCTTGTATACCGTTTCCGGAAGCACAACCATAACACGAAATGGAAAAGGTTTCCGTAGGTGAGTCGGCAACGAATGCAAAAAAGTGGTTGTTGTGGATGACTACGCACCACGGATTCGGAATGGAAATCGGAGCATCGGGTGTTGTTGCGCCGTAGTAACAATCAAGCGATTGTGGCCCGGGAAGCACACAGGCATCCGCAGCATCTACCTCAGGAACAGGCGTAAAGCATGGGGTGGTATTGCATTGCGACCTAACTTCGGAAATGGTGAGGAAAAAGAACAAAAAGGTGGGCAGTAGTTGTGTAATGTTTGGCCGCATGTTGCTTTTGTTAATGTTGTAATGGGCGTATATGGCTGATTTCAACAATCTATTTTCAAGCTGCAAACTTAAGCCAAATATTTGTCGGCTCAGCCTTTGGTGTGAAAATACTTGGAATCATTGACATGATACATGTCTTAACCCAAGATACCCTTAACATTAAATTTGCTGCATGATGCAACCAATTTCCTCAAAATACTTTCATTGTTTTACAACCAGGGTAATTTGTATTCGTCCTGAATGTAAAATCAGCAGTATTTATGTTTTATTGATTGGTATTATACATGTTGGTTGTTGTCTGTTGGACTTCCAGTGGTAAAGTCAGCGTATGTACTCCTGGAAGTCGGGTACTTTGATTTTTTAAATTTTTCAAACTTAGACTGTTGGGGAAGACCTAATTTTGCCCCTGTATGGATGTTTTGATCAAAGGTGTTTTGGCAGGACTGGCTTATGCGCTGTTGCTCGGCCCTCTTTTTTTCATGAGTTTGAAAATAACCCTCGGACAGGGTTTGCGCAACGGTCTTTCGTTGGTGGCCGGAGCGTTTTTAAGCGATCTTTTACTTGTTTTGCTCAGTTGGTGGGGCGCCTCACGCTTGCAGGAAGTCACCAGTCAGGATGCATTTCAAAACACGTTTGGCTTTGCTGGTGCGGCGCTTTTGTTTGCCTTTGGTTTGCATGCCGTATGGTCCAACAGGAAGCCGAAAGAAACAGATTTAACAAAAGAGCCATCGAAAAAACGATACGCCGTCTTGCAGGGTTTTTTCATCAACATCCTCAATCCATCCAACTGGTTGTTCTGGCTGAGCATGGCCACAGCCGCCCACGCTGGTAGCGATTCACCCCGGCTGTTTCTTGTAGCCGCCATGGCAACGGTCTTTTTAAGCGATGTAACGAAAGTCTTGCTCGCCAAACGCCTGGGAAGTGCCCTTACCCCAAAGATCATCCACTGGATCGTAACAGGAGCCGGCTATCTGCTCATGGCCCTCAGCTTTTGGATGGCCCTCAGCATAGTTTAAAGTTTAAAGTTCAAAGTTTAAAGTTTGAAGTTTGAAGTTTAAAGTTTGAAGTTTAAAGTTTAAAGTTGCCAGGGCTTAAGTAAGGCGTTTGGTGAAATAAATCTGTTTCATAGACTAAAAACAGT
>Ga0105046_10006350_pt1 | contig 18654 bp, 19 predicted proteins | sample MAT03_FD_78385 | JGI IMG/M metagenome (GOLD analysis project Ga0105046, IMG submission 78385) | Freshwater microbial communities from Lake Fryxell liftoff mats and glacier meltwater in Antarctica - MAT-03 (megahit assembly) | ecosystem: Environmental > Aquatic > Freshwater > Ice > Liftoff...
AAAAGGCGTCCGATCTAGGCGCAAAGCACAGCCATAGCTCGGGCTATGGCGCGCATTTGCAACGACGAGCGGGCGTCTTTTGGCGTGATGAGTGGGCATGATGGAAAGACTCTCAGCCTCTCAACGCAGCAGCGGCAGCAGCACCGGCCAGACGTTGTCCAGCATGCGCGGATGGGCCTCGGCGCGCGGGTGGATGCGGTCGGGCTGGAACATCTGCTCGGCGTCGGGCCCGTCGGCCACGCCGGCCAGCAAGAAGGGCACCAGCGCGGTCTTCTCTTCGCGTGCCACGCTGGCGAACAGCGCGTAGAAGTCATCGCCGTAGCGGCGGCCGTAATTCGGCGGCACCTGCATGCCGGCGATCAGCACGCGCGCGCCGGCCGCCTTGGCTGCGCGCGTCATCTGCAGCAGGTTGTCGCGCGTCATCGGCAGCGGCAGGCCGCGCAGTGCGTCGTTGCCGCCGAGTTCGATGATCACCACGTCCGGCTTGTGCTGTGTCAGCAGCGCCGGCAGCCGCGAGCGGCCACCCGAGGTGGTGTCGCCGCTGATGCTGGCGTTGATGACGCTGGCGGCGATCTTGCGCTGCTTCAGGCGGCGGTCCAGCAGCGCCACCCAGCCGCTGCCGCGCGTGATGCCGTACTCGGCCGACAGGCTGTCGCCCAGCACCAGCAGCTTACGGCTTGGCCCCTGCGCGGCAGCGGCCATGGGTTGGGACAGCGCAAGGCCCCACAAGCCCGCGCTACAGTCTGCGAGCCAGCCGCGCCGAGAGATCACACCACTTCGCATGCCATCACCCATCATCGCCGTGCGCGGCCTGACCAAGAAGGTCGCCGATTCCACCGGCACGCTGACCATTCTCCACGACATCAATTTCGAACTGGCACCGCAGCAGTCGGCCGCCATCGTCGGGGCCTCGGGTTCGGGCAAGAGCACCTTGCTGGCGTTGATTGCCGGTCTGGATACACCCACCAGCGGCAGCGTGACGCTGGGCGGAGAGGACCTGTTCGCGCTCGACGAGGACCAGCGCGCCGGCCTGCGCGCGCGGCTGCTGGGCTTCGTCTTCCAGAGCTTTCAGCTGCTGGGCAACCTGAACGCGCTGGAGAACGTCATGCTGCCGCTCGAGTTGCAGGGCCGCGCCGACGCCCGCCAACTGGCCACCGAGATGCTCAAGCGCGTGGGCCTGGCCGAGCGGCTGTCGCACTATCCGAAGGTGCTCTCGGGTGGCGAGCAGCAGCGGGTGGCGCTGGCACGTGCCTTCGTCGTGCGCCCTGCCGTGCTGCTGGCCGACGAGCCCACCGGCAGCCTGGATTTCGCCACCGGCGAGACGGTGATGGCGCTGATGTTCGAGCTCAACCGCGAGGCGGGCACCACGCTGGTGTTGGTGACGCACGACCGCGGCATCGCCGCGCGCTGCGACCGCCAGCTGCGCATCGAGGCCGGCCGCCTGGTGCCCTGAGGCCAGGCGCGGCGGCGATCAGCGCGCAAAGATCTCCGCGCAAAGATCAGCGCGCAAACTTGTAGTCGGTCTTCGCCTTCTGCCTCAGTTCTTCCTGGAAAGCCTGCAGGTTGGCCTGTTCCATCTGCGTCTTCAACTGCGCCTTCACGTCGTCGAAGGCCGGGAACTGCGCGGCCTGGGTGTCCTCGACGCGGATGATGTGCCAGCCAAACTGCGACTTCACCGGCGCATCGGTCATCTCGCCCTTCTTCAGCCGCGTCATGGCCTGGCCGAACTCGGGCACGTAGTTCGAGGGTAGCGCGAAGCCCAGATCGCCACCCTGCTCACCGGAGCCCGGGTCCTTCGAAAACTTCTTCGCCAGATCCTCGAACTTGGCCCCTGCCTTGATCTGCGTGATCAACGACTTCGCCTCGTCCTCGCCCTCGACCAGGATGTGGCGCGCACGGATTTCGGTGCCGGCGCGCTGCGCCCGCGCCTTGTCGTACTCGACCTTGGCCGTGGCATCGCTGACCGGGTTCTTCTTCTTGTAATCCTCGAACAGTTCGCGGATCAGGATGCTCTGGCGCGCGATCTCCATCTGCGCGCGGTAATCGGCGCTGGCCTGAATGCCGCGGCGCTCGGCCTCTTGCGAGAAGATCTCGCGCAGCACCACTTCGTCGCGGGCGCGGGCTTCGATCTCCGGCCCGACCGGCTGTCCCTGGCGCGCCACCTGCTGCAGCAGGATGTCCATGCGCGCCTTGGGCACCGGCTTGCCGTTGACGATGGCGATGTTCTGCGCCTGCGCGGCCAGCGGCAGCACAAGCGCCGAGGCGGCCAGCAGGATCGCCGCGCGCAGGGCGAAGGGTTTTGAGCTCATGGGTGGGGGTCTTCTGGTGCTGGCCGGCAAGGCGCTCGGCGGGGTGGCGGGACGGCGGGACGGCGAGCCGACGGGCGTTCAAGCCTCGTCGGGGGCGCGGGCATCGATCGCCAGCGCGTGGATTCCCCGCATCGGCAGGGAGCCCAGAGCATGATACACAAGGCGATGTCGAGCCAGCCGGCCCAGGCCGGCGAAGCGCGTGCTGGTCAGGCGCACCGTGAAATGCCCGCCTTCACGTGCGCCGGCATGGCCGGCGTGCTGGGCGCTGTCGTCCTGCACCACGATCGACAGCGGCGCCAGCGCCTCGCGCAGCGTCTGCTCTATACCCGCGCCCACGCCGCTCATGGCTTGGGCTGGAAGCTGATCGCCGCAGAGTTGATGCAGAAGCGCTCACCGGTGGGCTGCGGGCCGTCGTCGAAGACGTGGCCGAGGTGGCTGCCGCATCGGTTGCAGCGCACCTCGATGCGCTCCATGCCGTGGCTTCGGTCGACAATGCGCTCGACGACTTCGCTGTTCACCGGCTCCCAGTAGCTGGGCCAGCCGCAGCCAGCGTCGAACTTGGTGCTCGATTCGAACAACGGCGTGCCGCAGCCCACGCAGTTGTAGCGGCCGGCGTCGAAGTGATCCCAGTACTTGCCGCTGAACGCGCGCTCGGTGGCCGCATGGCGCGCCACCTCGTACTGCATCGGGTCGAGTTCGGCCTTCCATTCGGCGTCGTTCTTGCGCACCGGGTAGCGGGGGTCGTCGTGTTCGTGGATCATGAGGAGCAGGAAACTTCGAGTTGTTGCGCCCAGTGGGGCGGGAAGTCGGCATAGGCCGCGTGTTCGGGCTGTTCGTCGAACGGGCGGCTCAGAACTTTCAGCAGCAGTTGCACCTCGCTGAAATCGCCGCCCTGCGCGGCGCGGATGGCGGTCTCGGCCAGGTGGTTGCGCAGCACGAACTTCGGGTTGGCCTGGCGCATGCGCTGCGCCCGCACCGCGTCGTCGCTGGCTTCGCTGCGCAGCCGCGCGGCGTAGCGCAGCGCCCAGTCGTCGAAGGCCTCGCGGTCGGTGAACAGGTCGCGCACCGCGTCGTTGCGTTCGCCCTCGGCGCTGCGGAAGTCGCACAGCCGGCGAAAGGTGATCGTGAAGTCGGCGTGGTCAGCGGCCATGCGGCGCAACAACTCATCGGCCAGCTCGCGGTCGGGTTCGCCACGGGGCTCGCGCAGCCCGAGCTTGGCGCTCAGCGCCGCCAGCATCGCTGCGGGGAAGCTGGTCTTGTAGGTCTCGAGCGCCGCCAGCGCGCCGTCGCGGCCGGCATCACCGTCGCCGATCAGCGGCAGCAGCGCCTGGGCCAGTGCGTGGAGGTTCCAGAAGGCGACGTTGGGCTGGCGGGCGTAGGCGTAGCGGCCGGCGTGGTCGCTGTGGTTGCAGATGTGGCCGGGGTCGAAGGCATCCAGAAAACCGAACGGGCCGTAGTCGATGGTCAGGCCGAGCATCGACATGTTGTCGGTGTTCATCACGCCGTGGCAGAAACCCACCGCCTGCCACTGCGCCACCATCGCGGCGGTGCGCTGGGTGACGGCCTGCAGCAGCGCGGCGTAATGCGATGCGGCGTCGCGGCACGCGGGGTAGAAGTGCTCGATCGTGAAGTCGGCCAGCTGTTTGAGCCGCGCCGGCTGGTCGTGATGGGCGAAGTGCTCGAAGTGACCGAAGCGCAGGAAGCTCGGCGCCACCCGGGTGACGACGGCGGCCGTCTCCATCGTCTCGCGGCGCACCGGCAGCGGCGAGCCCACGATGCACAGCGCGCGTGTGGTCGGCACGCCCAGCGCGTGCATGGCCTCGGAGCAGAGGAACTCGCGGATCGACGAACGAAGCACAGCCCGGCCATCGCCCATGCGCGAGTAGGGCGTCAGGCCGGCGCCCTTGAGCTGCAGCTCCATCGGACCGGCGGGGCTGTCGACCTCGCCCAACGTCAGTGCTCGGCCATCGCCCAGCTGGCCGGCCCAGACGCCGAACTGGTGCCCGCTGTAAACGCTGGCAAGAGGCTGCATGCCCGGCCATGTGGCGTTGCCGCTTAAAACCTGCAAGGCCAGCCCGTCTTCACGCTGCCGCCAGTCTGCGGGCAGGCCCAGGTCGGCGGCGCAGCGGTCGCTGACGGCCACCCAGTGCGGGGCGGGCAGGGCCTCGGCGGTCAGCGACGTGAAGAACCCTTCGCCGAGGGCGGCGAAGCGGTTGCGCCAGACCAGGGGCAGGGCAGCAGCGGCACTCATGCGCCCCAGTGTAGTCATCGGCTGCGCCGATCGCCGGCGGTTTGGGGTAGTCCCTGAAGCAGTCGGGCATTCAGTTCGGCTACCGTTGGCCGGTTTCGCATACCTCACAGGAGACAAGACGTGATCCGACACAGCAAACCCCTTGCATTGCCGCTGGCGCTGACGCTGGCCTTCGCCGCCGGCTCGGTCTTCGCCCAGGCGGGCCAGACCGTGAAGATCGGCTTTATCGACCCGTTGTCCGGCCCCTTCGCCAACGTCGGTCAGAACCAGCTCAAGGGCTGGCAGTTCATGGCCGAGCAACTGAGCAAGAAGAACCCCGCCGGCGTCAAGTTCGAGATCGTGGCCTTCGACAACAAGGGCTCGCCGCAGGAAAGCCTGACCGTGCTGCGCGCGGCCATCGACCAGGGCATCCGCTATGTCACCCAGGGCAACGGCTCGGGCGCCGCAGCGGCCATCTCCGACGCCGTGCAAAAGCACAACGACCGCACGCCGGGCAAGGAAGTGGTCTTCCTGAACTACGCGGCGGTCGACCCGTCGCTGACCAACGAGCGCTGCTCGTATTGGCACTTCCGGCTGGACGCCGACACCTCCATGAAGATGGAAGCGCTGACCAGCTACATGAAGGATCAGCCTGACGTGAAGAACGTGTTCCTGATCAACCAGAACTACGCCCACGGCCAGCAGGTTTCGCGCTACTTCAAGGACACGATGGCGCGCAAGCGTCCTGACGTGAAGATCGTCGGCGACGACCTGCATCCGCTGGGCCAGGTGAAGGACTTCGCGCCCTTCATCGCCAAGATCAAGGCCTCGGGTGCCGACAGCATCGTCACCGGCAACTGGGGCCAGGATCTGACGCTGCTGGTCAAGGCGGCCAACGACGCCGGCCTGAAGGCCAGCTTCTACACCTACTACGCCGGCGTCAGCGGCACGCCGACGGCGCTGGCCGCGGGTGTCGGCGGCCCGGTGCGTCAGGTGGGCATTCTCGACAACTCGATGGCCTCGGTGGTGGCCTTCCAGAACGAGTACAAGAAGCGCTTCAATGACGATTGGTACACCGGCCAGACCTACAACGGCATCGCCCTGCTGGCCGAAGCCATGGCCAAGGCCAAGAGCGTCGACCCCGTGAAGGTGGCCGCGGCGATGAGCGGCATCAAGTTCATGGGCTTCAACGGCGAAGTCGAGATGCGCAAGACCGACCACCAGCTGCAGCAGCCGATGGTGATCAGCGAGTGGCGCAAGGCGACGGCCAAGTTCCCCTATAGCGTGGAGAACACGGGCTTCAACTTCCAGAGCATCAAGGCGATTCCGTCCTTCATCGCCAGCACGCCCACCTCGTGCCAGATGAAGCGTCCCTGATCGCTGACGCGGATTGAGCACCACAGCGCGGCGCCGTCGGCACGGCCCGCGCTGATTCATTTCCTGCCTCCTGTGACCGCGCCACCCGCTCGATGGATGCCTCGTATTTCCTGATCTCGCTGCTCAACGGCTTGTCGGTCGGGCTGCTGCTGTTCATGCTGGCGTCAGGCCTGACGCTGATCTTCAGCATGATGGGCGTGCTCAACTTCGCCCACGCCAGCTTCTACATGGTCGGCGCCTACGTGGCGTACTCGATCACCCAGGCGGTGGGCTTCTGGTGGGGGCTGCTGCTGGCACCGCCCTTCGTCGGTCTGATGGGCGCCGCATTCGAGCGCTTTGCGTTGCGCAAGGTGCACAAGTTCGGCCATGTGCCCGAGCTGCTGATCACCTTCGGCCTGAGCTACATCCTGCTCGAGCTGGTGCAGCTGGTCTGGGGCCGCTCGGCGATGAACTTCCTGCCGCCCGAGTCGCTGCGCGGCCCGCTTTTCACGATCATCGACCAGCCCGGTGCGCTGTCGGCCGCCTGGGGCACACCGCCCGAGGTCTGCAAGGCGGCAGGTGCCGTGTGCACCACCTTCCCGGCTTTCCGCGCCTTCGGCATGGCGGTGGCCGTGCTGATGCTGGTGGCCGTGTGGCTGCTGCTCACGCGCACCCGCATCGGCCTGGTGATCCAGGCCGCGCTGACGCATCCCGAGATGGTCGAGTCGCTCGGCCACAACGTGCCGCGCGTCTTGATGATGGTCTTTGGCGGCGGCACCGCGTTGGCCGCGCTGGCCGGGGTCATCGGCGGCGCTCTGCGCGTGACCGAGCCGTCGATGGCGCTGGCGGTGGGTGCGGTGGTCTTTGCCGTCATCGTGATCGGCGGCATGGGCTCGCTGGCGGGAGCCTTTGTCGCCTCGGTCGGGCTGGGTGTGATCGAGAGCTTTGCCGTCGGCAGCGACCGCTCGATCGCCGACGGACTGACCTGGCTGGGCATGCAGGTGTCGCCCGAGACCTTCGGCTTTGCCGTCTGGAGCGTGAAGATCAGCCAGGTGGCCGCGATCCTGCCCTTCCTGCTGCTGGTGTTGATCCTGATCTTCCGCCCCAAGGGCCTCTTCGGTACCCGGGAAGGCTGATCGATGAACACCGCACGCGCCGCGGCGCAGCATTACCACTTCAAGCCGCTGAACGTCGGCCGCTGGCTGGTCTGGGGGCTCTACGCCCTGATCCTGCTGGTGGCGCCGCTGGTCTGGTCGACCAGCCTGTCGCTGACCATGCTGTCTCAGATGGGCATCGCCATCATCGCCTGCCTGGCCTTCAACATGCTGCTCGGGCATGGCGGCATGCTCAGCTTCGGCCACGCCGTCTACTCAGGCCTGGGCTCGTTCTTCGCCATCCATACGCTGAATCTGGTGTCCAAGGGCCAGCTGGCGCTGCCGGTGAGTGCGATTCCGCTGGTCGCGGGCGTATTCGGGATGTTGTTCGCCGTGCTGCTGGGCTACGTCACCACGAAGAAGGCCGGCACCCCGTTCGCGATGATCACGCTGGGCGTGGGCGAGCTGGTCTGGGCGATGTCGCTGATGTTCCCCGGCTTCTTCGGCGGCGAAGGCGGCATCAGCGGCAACCGGGTGGCGGGCGAGAAGTTCCTGGGCGTCAGCTTCGGGCCGCAGATCCAGCTGTATTACCTGATCGCGATCTATACCTTCATCTGCACGGCGGCGATGTTCGCCTTCACGCGCACACCGCTGGGCCGCATGCTCAACGCGGTGCGCGACAACCCAGAGCGGGTCGAGTTCATCGGCTACAGCACACAAAGCGTGCGCTACCTGGCCTTCATCGCCAGCGGCTTCTTCATGGGCATCTCGGGCGGCCTGGCGGCGCTGAACTTCGAGATCGTCACCGCCGAGGTGGTGGGCGCGGCGCGCTCTGGCGCCTACCTGCTGTTCACCTTCCTGGGTGGCGCCATCTTCTTCTTCGGCCCGATCATCGGCGCGGTGCTGATGGTGCTGGCGCTGGTGCTGCTGTCCGAGCTGACCCAGGCCTGGCTGCTCTACCTGGGCCTGGTGTTCCTTTTCATGGTGATGTACGCGCCGGGCGGCATTTCCAGCCTGATCATGATGAACCTGCGCGTGGCCGCCTTCGGCAAGCTGCGCCGGCTGTGGACCAGCTACCTGGCGCTCGGCGGTACCGGCTTCGTCGTCCTGGCCGGTGCGGGCGCCATGATCGAGATGGTCTACCACCTGCAGCTCAATGCGGCGCTGGGTCCGCAGTTGAAGTTCATGGGCGCGCAGCTCGACGCCAAGGGCCTGGACAGTTGGTTCGGTGCCGCTTTCGTGATGTGTGTCGGCTTGGTGCTGTTCGAGCTGACGCGGCGCCAGTTCGTGCGCGAGTGGGGCGACATCCAGGGCGAGATCGAGAAAGAGATCAAGCGCCGGGAGACGCTGTGAACCAGCCCGCAATGAACATGCAAGGCGGCGGCGTGGCCGTCGAATTGCGCGACCTGCGCAAGAGCTTCGGCAAGACCGAGATCATCCGCGGCACCAGCCTGTCGGTGAATGCCGGCGAGCGGGTGGCCATCATCGGCCCCAACGGTGCCGGCAAGAGCACGCTGTTCAATCTGATCAGCGGCCGCTTCGGCCTGACGTCGGGCGAGATCCTGCTGCACGGCAAGCGCATCGACGGCCTGAAGCCGTTCGAGATCAACCGCCTCGGCCTGGCGCGCAGCTTCCAGGTGAGCAATCTGTTCATCCGGCTGACGGTGTTCGAGAACATCCGCTGCGCGGTGCTCTGGAGCATGGGCTACAGGTACTCGTTCTGGAAGTTCCTCGCCGACCTGACCGACGCCAACGAGCGCACCGAAGAAGTCCTCGCGATGATCAAGCTCGACCGCCGGCGAGACGTGCAGGCGATGAACCTCACCTACGCCGAGCAGCGCGCACTCGAGATCGGCATCACGATCGCCGGCGGTGCCAGCGTGATCCTGCTCGACGAGCCGACGGCCGGCATGAGCAAGAGCGAGACCAAGCGCTTCGTCGGGCTGATCCGCGATGTGACCCGGGGCAAGACCCTGCTGACCGTGGAGCACGACATGGGCGTGGTGTTCGGCCTGGCCGACAAGATCGCGGTGCTGGTCTATGGCGAGGTGATCGCCTTCGACGAGCCCGAGGCGGTGCGTGCCAACGCGCGTGTGCAGGAGGCCTATCTGGGCTCGGTGCTGGCCGAGACGCAGGTCGCCGCGGCGGCTGTGGTCTGAGGGGCGCCGGATGCTCAAGCTGGCCAACGTGCATGCCTACTACGGCAAGAGCCATGTCTTGCATGGCGTCAATTTCGAGGTCGGCGCAGGCGAGATCGTCAGCCTGCTCGGGCGCAACGGCTCGGGCCGCTCGACCACCGTCAAGACCATCATGGGGCTGGTCGACGGCACCGGATCGATCCGCTGGCGTGAACAGGAGGTGATGGGCCGCAAGGCCTTCGAACTCGCCCACAGCGGCATCGGCTATGTGCCCGAGAACCGCGACATCTTTCCGACGCTCACGGTGCACCAGAACCTGATGCTGGGCGAGAAGTCCAGCAGCAAGAAGGGCCGCTGGGGCTTCGACGACATGTACCAGCTGTTCCCGCGCCTGAAGGAGCGCCAGCACACCGAGGCTGGCGTGCTCTCGGGCGGCGAGCAGCAGATGCTCACGTTGTGCCGCACGCTGATGGGCGACCCCGAGCTGATCATGATCGACGAGCCCACCGAAGGCCTGGCGCCGAAGATCGTCGAACTGGTGGCCGAGTATCTGCGTGAGCTCAAGCGCCGCGGGCTGTCGGTGCTGCTGGTCGAGCAGAAGCTGACCATTGCACTCGAGGTGGCCGACCGTTGTCTGGTGATGGGCCACGGGCAGATCGTCTTCGAGGGCAGCTCGGCCGATCTGCGCGCCAACGCCTATGTGCGCAAGGAGTGGCTCGAGGTGTAGCGCTGTCACCGCTGGGACATCGTGCCGCGGGCCTGCGCGCCTAGAATCGAACGACCGTTCTATTTTTCCGGACCGAGGAGACGCGATGAGCGCCAGCTACGAAGTGCACGACGGCGTGGCCGTCATCACGATGAACAACCCGCCGGTCAATGGGCTGGGTTACGAGACACGCAAAGCGGTGGCTGAGGGCATCGACCGCGCCGAGGCCGATGCCGCCGTCAAGGCCGTCCTCATCACCGGGGCTGGCAAGGCGTTTTCGGGCGGTGCCGACATCCGCGAGTTCGGCAGCCCGAAGGCGCTGGCCGAGCCGAACCTGCTGACGCTGATCCGGCGCATCGAGCTCTGCAGCAAGCCCGTGGTGGCTGCCGTGCACAGCGTGTGCATGGGCGGCGGGCTAGAGCTGGCGATGGGCTGCCACGGCCGCGTGGCGCTGGCCGGCACGCTGGTCGCGCTGCCCGAGGTGAAGCTGGGCCTGCTGCCCGGCGCCGGCGGCACGCAGCGGCTGCCGCGGGCGATCGGCGTCGAGCCGGCGCTGAACATGATCGTCAGTGGTGAACCCGTGAAGAGCGAGCTGCTGGCCGCCATTCCTGGCCAGAAGCTTTTCGACAGCGTGGTCAGCGAAGACCTGGCTGGCGCTGCCCGCGCTCGCGCGCTCGAGCTGTTGGCCGCCCAGGCCGCCAGCCAGCCGCTGCCCCTGCTTCGCGACGTCAAGGTGAGCCACCCGAACCCGGATGCCTTCATCCAGTTTGCGCGCAACACCGTCAAGGCGATGGCGAAGAACTTCCCGGCGCCGGCGCGCTGCGTCGACGCGGTCGAGGCCTCGCTCGAGCGCCGCTTCGACGACGGCATGCTGCTCGAGCGCGAGATCTTCATCGCGCTGATGACGACTCCCGAGAGCAAGGCGCTGCGCCACAGCTTCTTCGCCGAGCGCGCGGCGAGCAAGATCGCCGACGTGCCGGAGGACACGCCGCAGCGCCCGATCGCCAAGGTGGCCGTGATCGGCGCCGGCACGATGGGAGGCGGCATCAGCATGAACTTCCTCAACGCGGGCATCCCGGTGACGATGCTCGAGACCAGGCAGGACGCACTCGACCGCGGCGTGGCCACCATGCGGAAGAACTACGAGTCGCAGGTCAAGAAGGGCAAGCTCAAGCAGGACAAGTACGAGCAGCGCATGGCGCTCTTGTCCACCACGCTGAGCTACGACGACATCCGCGACGCCGACCTGGTGATCGAGGCTGTGTTCGAGGAGATGGGCGTCAAGGAGGCGGTCTTCCGCACGCTCGACGAGGTGATGAAGCCCGGCGCCATCCTGGCCAGCAACACCAGCACGCTGGATGTCGACGGCATCGCCGGCTTCACGCGGCGGCCGCAGGACGTGGTGGGCCTGCACTTCTTCAGCCCGGCCAACGTGATGAAACTGCTCGAGGTGGTGCGCGGCGCCAGGACCGGCAAGGACGTGATGGCGACGGTGATGTCGCTGGCCAAGAAGATCAAGAAGACGGCGGTGGTCTCGGGCGTCTGCGACGGCTTCATCGGCAACCGCATGATCGAGCAGTACAGCCGCCAGGCCGGCTTCCTGCTGGAAGAGGGCTGCACGCCGCAGCAGGTGGACAAGGCGGTGGAGAAGTTCGGCTTTGCGATGGGCCCCTTCCGCATGGGCGACCTGGCCGGCAACGACATCGGCTGGGCGATCCGCAAGCGCCGCTACGTCGACAAGCCCTCGATGCGCTACAGCAAGACCGCCGATCTGCTGTGCGAGATGGGCCGCTACGGCCAGAAGACCGGCGCCGGGTGGTATGACTACCTGCCGGGCAAGCGCGATGCGATCCCGTCGGCCGCGGTGGTCGCGATGATCGAGCAGCACCGCAGCACGCTGGGCGTCAGCGCACGCAAGATCGGTGACGAAGAGATCGTGCAGCGCCTCGTGTTCGCGCTCGTCAACGAAGCGGCCAGGATCCTCGAAGAAGGCATCGCGGCCAAGGCCAGCGACATCGACATCGTCTACCTCACCGGCTACGGCTTCCCGCTGTGGCGCGGCGGCCCGATGTGTTACGCCGACACGGTCGGCCTGTACAACGTCGTGCAGACGATGAAGCGTTTCGCGGCCAACCCGCTGGACGATGCCGCCTCCTGGCAGCCCGCGCCCTTGCTGGTGCGGCTTGCGGCCGAAGGCAAGTCGTTCACCTGAACCCACAAGAGGAGCCCACACCATGAGCCGAGCCGTCATCGTCTCCACCGCCCGCACGCCGCTCGCCAAGAGCTGGAAGGGTGCCTTCAACATGACCCATGGCGCCACGCTGGGCGGCTTTGCCGTCCGTGCTGCGGTCGAGCGCGCGGGCATCGACGCCGCCGACATCGAAGATGTGCTGATGGGCTGCGCCAACCCCGAAGGCGCGACAGGCGCAAACATCGCGCGCCAGATCGCACTGCGCGCCGGCTTGCCGGTCACGGTGAGCGGCGCGACCGTCAACCGCTTCTGCTCCAGCGGCCTGCAGACCATCGCCATGGCCGCGCAGCGCATCATCGCCGGCGAAGGCGACGTCTACGTGGCCGGCGGCGTGGAGAGCATCTCCTGCGTTCAGCAAGAGATGAACCAGCACATGCTGTCTGACCCGGCGCTGCAGAAGTCCAAGCCCGAGATCTACTGGAGCATGCTGCAGACCGCCGAGACCGTGGCCAAGCGCTACGGCGTGGCCAAGGAGCGCATGGACCACTACGGCGCCGGCAGCCAGCAGAAGGCCTGCGCGGCGCAGGAGCAGGGCTTGTTCGACGCCGAGATCGTGCCGGTGACCGTGACCGCCGGCGTGGCCGATGCGGTGCTCGGCCTGCGCAGCAAGGAAGTCACGGTCAAGGCCGACGAGGGCCTGCGCCAGGGCACCACCTACGAGGGCATCAAGGACATCCGTGCGGCGATGCCCGGCGGCGTGGTCACGGCCGGCAACGCCAGCCAGTTCAGCGACGGCGCCGGCGCCTGTGTGGTGGTCAGCGAGGCCTATGCCGAGCGCAAGGGCCTGAAGCCGCTGGGCCGCTTCCTCGGCTTTGCGGTCGCCGGTTGCGAGCCCGACGAAATGGGCATCGGCCCGGTGTTCGCGGTGCCAAAGGTGCTGGCGCGGCTGGGCCTGACTGTGGCCGACATCGACCTGTGGGAACTCAACGAGGCTTTCGCCGTGCAGGTGCTGTATTGCGCCGACCGCCTGGGCATCCCGATGGACCGGCTCAACGTCAACGGCGGCGCCATCGCGCTGGGCCATCCTTACGGCGTCAGCGGCCAGCGGCTCACCGGCCACGCGTTGATCGAGGGCAAGCGGCGGGGCGCCAAGCGCGTCTGCGTCACGATGTGCATCGGCGGCGGCATGGGTGCGGCCGGTATCTTCGAGGTGCTTTGATGTCTTCAGCGCCCGCGGCATTGCGCACCCCCGACGAGCGCTTTGCCGCGCTGCCGGGATGGCCCTGCGCGCCGCATTACGCCGACGATCTGCCGGGCTTCGAGGGCCTGCGCCTGCACTGGGTGGACGAGGGCCCGGCGCAGGCCGAGGTCACCGTGCTGGCATTGCATGGCCAGCCGACCTGGGGCTATCTGTACCGCAAGATGATCCCGGTCTTCACCGCGGCGGGCTTGCGTGTGGTGGCGCCCGACCTGTTCGGCTTCGGGCGCTCTGACAAGCCCATCGACCAGTCCTGGTACAGCTTCGAAAAGCATCGCGCGATGCTGCTGGCGTTCGTGCAGCGGCTCGAGTTGCGCAACGTGCTGTTGGTAGTGCAGGACTGGGGCGGCCTGCTCGGCCTCACGCTGCCGCTGGACAGGCCAGAGCGCTTCACGCGCTTGCTGGTGATGAACACCGGCCTGGGCACCGGCGCCGTCACCGAGGGCTTTCGCCAGTGGCGCGATTACGCCAATGCGCGGCCCGACCTCGAAGTCGGCCGCCTGATGCAGCGCGGCGCGCCGGCCCTCTCGGCGGCCGAGGCCGCGGCCTACGATGCCCCGTTCCCGGACGTCCGATACAAGGCTGGCGTTCGCGCCTTCCCGAACCTCGTGCCCGACGTCGAGCACGCGCCCGGCGCCCGGACGGGGCGCGACGCGCTGGTCTTCTGGCGCGACCGCTGGCAAGGCGAAAGCCTGATGGCCATTGGCATGAAGGACCCCGTGTTCACCCCGCCGGCGATGCACAGCCTGCACCGCGTGATCCGCCACTGCCCGCCGCCGATCGAGGTGGCCGAAGGCGGCCACTTCCTGCAGGAGTGGGGCGAGCCGATTGCAGCCGCCGCGCTCGAGCAGTTCCGGTTGGCCTGAGCCGGGTGCATCGCCGTGGACCGCGAGGCTGGCGTCGATGGCGCTGACCGCCATCGAACGATGACCCCGGCCCGACATCCCGCTGAGCCCGCTGCATGCGCGACACACTCGACTTCCTGCTGAACGACTGGCTGCAGGTCGCCTCGTTGACCGAGCGGCCGCGCTTTGCCGACCACTCTGCGCAGACCTTCTCCCAGGTGCTCGACACCTGCGAGCGCATCGCGCGCGACAAGTTCGCGCCCTTCAACCGCCTGTCCGACACCGAAGAGCCGCGCTTCGATGGCGAACGTGTGCACCTGCCACGCGCCACGCATGAGGCGCTGGCGGCCTATGTCGAATCGGGCATGCTGGCCGCGGCGCAGGACTACGCGCTCGGCGGCATGCAGCTGCCCTGCGTGATGGAGATGGCCGCGAACGCCTTCTTCAGCAAGGCCGGCGGGGCGATGGCCGGCTACACCATGCTGACCAGCAGCAACGCCAACCTGCTGATGGCCCATGGCACGCCGCGGCAGCAGGCGGTGTTTGCGGCCAACGAGTTTGCCGGCCGCTGGTTCGGCACGATGTGCCTGAGCGAGCCGCAGGCCGGCTCGTCGTTGTCGGATGTGGCCACGCGCGCAATGCCCGACGGGGCCGACTTCGAGTCCGACGCGCTGGGCCCACGCTTTCGGCTGCGCGGCAGCAAGATGTGGATCAGCGGTGGCGAGCACGAGCTCACCGAAAACATCATCCATCTGGTACTGGCGAAGATCCCCGGGCCGGATGGGCAGCTGATCGCCGGCACGCGGGGCCTGTCGCTGTTCATCGTGCCCAAGCATCTGGTCGACGTCGAGGGCCGGCTGACCGGGCAGCGCAACGACGTCGTGCTGGCCGGGCTGAACCACAAGCTGGGGAACCGGGGCACCACCAATACGCTGCTGAACTTCGGCGAGGGTCGCTTTGCGGTGCGCGGCGAGGCCGGCGCGGTGGGCTATCTGGTCGGCCGCCCCGGCGAGGGGCTGCGCTGCATGTTCCACATGATGAACGAGGCGCGCATCGGCGTCGGCCTGGGCGCCGTGATGCTGGGCTATGCCGGCTACGAAGCCAGCCTGGCCTATGCGCGCCAGCGTCCGCAGGGCCGGCCTGCCGGCCCTGCCGGTAAGGACCCCGCCCAGCCGCAGGTGCCGATCATCGGCCACCCCGACGTGCGCCGCATGCTGCTCGCGCAGAAGAGCTATGTCGAAGGCGGCCTGGCGCTGGCGCTGTACTGCGCGCGGCTGGTCGACGAACTTCATACCGGCGACGCCCAGGCGTCAGCGCAGGCCCGCCTGCTGCTGGAAGTGTTGACGCCGGTGGCCAAGAGTTGGCCCAGCGAGTGGTGCCTGGAGGCCAACTCGCTGGCGATCCAGGTGCATGGCGGCTACGGCTACACGCGCGACTTCCCGGTCGAGCAGTACTGGCGCGACAACCGCCTGAACATGATCCACGAGGGCACGCACGGCATCCAGGCGCTCGACCTGCTGGGCCGCAAGGTGGTGATGGAAGGCGGCGCCGGACTGCAGTTGCTGGCCGCGCGCATCGATGAAACCATCGGCCGTGCGCGTGCGCAGGGCGGCTTCGACGCCCAGGCCGACGCGGTGGCACTTGCGCTGCGCAAGCTGCTGGATGCCACGCGTGCCGCCTGGGGCGGCGGCCGGCCCGACCACGCGCTGGCCAACGCCACGCCGTATTTGCAGGCCTTCGGCCACCTGGTGCTGGGCTGGCTTTGGCTGGATGTGGCCTGCGCCGCCGCGCGCACCGCCTCGCCGCTGGCCGCAGGCAAGCGCGCGGCGCTGCGCTACTTCGCCGACTACGAACTGCCCAAGCTCGACGCCTGGCTGGCCCCGGTGGCCGCCGGCAATCCGCTGCTGCTCGAGATGCAGGACGACTGGTTCTGAGCATGCCCAAGCACCGCATCGACCGCCTGGTCTGGCTGCTCATCTTCGGCGGCTTGTTCGGCGCCAGCCTGGGCCTGTTCGTGCTGCGGCTGGACGCTGCGATGGGCTGGCCGCTGGTGGCGGCGGGCTGCGTGGCCGTGGTCTGCGGCGTGGTGCTGATCTGGCTGCGCTCGCGCATGAAGGACGACGCGCCATGACGCCGCGACGGATCAAGCCCGCGCGCGGCCCGCGGTGCCAGATCAGCCTCGTCCTCGACCCAGCCCCCAACCCTTGAAGGACAGCGCGCCATGAGCACCCCGATCCAGCAACTGTTCGACCTCAGCGGCAAGACTGCACTCGTCACCGGCGGCTCGCGCGGCCTGGGCCTGCAGATCGCCGAAGCGCTGGGCGAAGCCGGCGCGAAGATCCTGCTCACCTCACGCAAGGCGGCCGATCTGGAGGAGGCGGCGGCCGACCTTCAGGCCAAGGGCATCGATGCACGCTGGGTGGCCGCCGACGCCAGCGACCCGGTGGCCGTGCACAAGGTGGTCGACGACGCGATGCAGCGCCTGGGCGCGATCGACATCCTCGTCAACAACGCCGGCGCCACCTGGGGTGCACCGGCCGAGGACTATCCGCTGGAAGCCTGGGACAAGGTGATGGACCTCAACATCCGCAGCATCTTCCTGTTCTCGCAGGCGGTGGGCAAGGCGACGATGATCCCGCGCCGACAGGGCCGCATCATCAACGTGGCCTCGATCGCCGGCCTCGGCGGCTCGCTGGAGATGAAGTTCATCGCCTATGGCACCAGCAAGGGCGCGGTGGTCAACTTCACGCGCACGCTGGCCGGCGAGTGGGGGCCCTACGGCATCACCGTCAACGCGCTGGCGCCGGGCTTCTTCCCGAGCAAGATGACCAAGGGCGTGCTGCAGACCTTCGGCGCAGACAAGCTGGCTGCGCGGGCCCCCCTGCGCCGCATCGGCGACGACGACGATCTGAAGGGCGCTGCGCTGCTGTTTGCGAGCGCGGCCGGCAAGCACATCACCGGGCAGATCCTGGCCGTGGACGGCGGCGTGGCCGCGGTTCACGGCGGCTGAGCCGGCGGCGGCGCATGGAGTTCCGCGTCCCGATCCCCTTTGTCGAGACCCTCGGCTTCGAGCTGCTGCGCATGCAGGACGGTGAGGCCGAGATCGCCTTCGATCTGCGCGACGAGCATCACAACTCCTGGGGTGTGGCGCATGGCGGCGTGCTGATGACGCTGCTTGATGTGGTGATGGCGCATGCCTCGCGCGCCACTGCCGCTGACGACCAGAGCGCCCGGCCAGGCGTCGTCACGGTGGAGATGAAGACCAGCTTCATGCGTCCGGGCACCGGGCGGCTGCTGGCGCAGGGCCGGCTGCTGCACCGCACGGCGACGCTCGCGTTCACCGACGGCACCGTGCGCAACGCGGCCGGCCAGCTGGTCGGCCACGCCAGCGGCACCTTCAAGTACATGCGCGCGCTGCCGGTGGGCGAGGGCGGACGACGCATCCAGAAACTCAACGCCTCGGACTGATCTGCTTTCCAGATCGACTTGCAAAGGACCGTTATGACCAACCAGCAGATTCTTCTCGCCTCACGCCCCGCCGGCGAGCCCGGCACCGACAACTTCCGCCTCGTCGAGGCCGCCGTGCCCGAGCCGGCAGAAGGCCAGGTGCTGGTGCGCCACCACTTTCTGAGCCTCGACCCGTACATGCGCGGGCGCATGAACGACGGCCGCAGCTACGCGCAGCCGCAGGCGCTGGATGTGGTGATGCAGGGCGGCACGGCGGGCGAGGTGGTCGCCTCGCGTCACCCCGGCTATGCGCCGGGCGACCGCGTGGTCGGCATGGGCGGCTGGCAGCAGTACAGCCTGGTCGATGGCACGCAGCCCGGCTTGCTGCGCAAGGTGGACACCACGCATGTGCCGCTGTCGGCCTACCTGGGCGCGGTCGGCATGCCGGGCGCCACCGCCTGGGTGGGCCTGGCCACCATCATCGAGCCCAAGGCCGGCGAGACCGTGGTCGTCAGCGCGGCCAGCGGCGCGGTGGGCAGCGCCGTAGGCCAGCTGGCCAAGGCCCGCGGCTGCCGCGCGGTGGGCATTGCCGGCGGCCCCGACAAGTGCCAGTACGTGGTGCAAGAGCTGGGCTTCGATGCCTGCATCGACTACAAGGCGCAGCGCGACCTGAAGTCGCTGCTCGGCGCGCTCAAGCAAGCCTGCCCGGATGGCATCGACGGCCACTTCGAGAACGTCGGCGGCGTCATCCTCGACGCCGTGATGCTGCGCATGAACGCATTCGGGCGCATCGCCTTCTGCGGAATGATCGCCGGCTACAACGGCGAGCCGATCCCGATGGCCAACCCGTCGCTGATCCTGGTTTCGCGGCTGAAGCTTCAAGGCTTCATCGTCAGCGAGCGCATGGATCTGTGGCCGCAGGCGCTGAAGGAACTCGGCGGCATGGTCGCCAGCGGGGCGCTCAAGTACCGCGAGTCGGTGGCGCAGGGCCTGGCGAGCGCGCCCGAGGCCTTCCTGGGGCTTCTCAAGGGCCGCAACTTCGGCAAGCAGCTGGTCAAGCTGGTCTGAACACGGAGGGTG
>Ga0105046_10006352_pt1 | contig 18652 bp, 17 predicted proteins | sample MAT03_FD_78385 | JGI IMG/M metagenome (GOLD analysis project Ga0105046, IMG submission 78385) | Freshwater microbial communities from Lake Fryxell liftoff mats and glacier meltwater in Antarctica - MAT-03 (megahit assembly) | ecosystem: Environmental > Aquatic > Freshwater > Ice > Liftoff...
AAACCTGGACGACCCCGCCCCAAGGCAATCGCTGAAGCCTTGAACCCACGTTTCTACGGCTGGCGCGATACCCATCGAGTTCGCCGGGCCGGCAACGAGGGATTGCCCGCTGCAAACCGTTGGACTCGTACTAGGAAGGAATGGTCGTCCGCTTGAAGTCGCGTTCTTCCTGGGTGTTCTGCATCATTGGCATCATCGCGATGGGAATTCTCTCCAGAGTCTTCCGCACCGGATGGGTCGTCTTCGACAAGTACCTGGGCGACGCGCTCTACGCCGCCATGGTCTACGGGATCATGCGGCTGATCTGGAGCGCTCCGGCGGCGGCCGTGGGCGCCATCGTTGGAATGACCGCTATCGAGCTGTTTCAACTCAAGATGATTCCCGCCCGCCTCCTCGCAAGCGGGAATGTGATGATCTGGACTGGCGCCCGTCTGATAGGTACACAGTTCAGCTTCGTTGACCTATTTGCCTACGGAGTGGGAATAGCCTGCATCTATTTCGTAGACTCCTCCCAACGGAACGCCGAACCTGGAAGCTGATGCCCTAGCCGCGGTGACCGCACATTAAGAAACCATAATCACACGCCGCCAGACAATTATATCTCGCGCGTTTTCAACACTATCCAGCCATTCTCAAACACCAGTAGTTCGTTTTCACTCCTCTCCCTGCTACAACGTAAGTAGGGATGGCGCCTTGCGCGCCGCAAATTTCCACCAGGGCTCTCGCCGCAAACGAGGGCCTTTTTCTATTTCATGGGAGAAAAGCATGTCAAAAGAAGAAAGAGCCAGAATCGCTCGCGAAAATGGCGCCAAATCCAAAGGGGCCGTAACCGATGAGGGGAAGGCTAATTCCGCCCGCAACGGAATCAAAACCGGCGAATTCGCCCAAAAACTCTCCGCCTTCGTCCCGCCCGATTCCGCCGTCCTCTGCAATGAACAACGGCAAGCCTACTTCAAACTGATGGACCAGCTCATGCAGATCTATGCGCCCCTTAACCAGGAATCCGCAAACTTGGTCCGCCAGATCGCCATCGCCCGTTGGCAGATCGAGCGCCTCCACAAGTCCATTACCAACGTCTGGAACTTCGCCCTCCTCAAAGCCGCCGGCGAAACCTCAACCGTTGTCGAAGAGATGGAAGAAGCCGAAGCCGAAGCCCGCGCGGCCCAGTCCCTCTTCTCCGGCGCCTCACCCGTCGAACGCATGAGCCGCCAGATTGACCGCCTCGAAATTCGCATCGCCCGCCTCCGCCGCGGAATTAAAGATATTCACGACAATTTTCCGACCGTCGCCAAACCCATTGAAAACAAACCGGTTGACGAAAAACAGGAGCCAAAAACAGAAGAAAGCGAACCCAAGCTCTACGTCACCGAACGCGATCCCGAGGTCCTCGCCGCCTACCGCCGCGAGTTCCCCAACCACAAAATCGTCCTCCTCCCCGCCGACGACGTAGCCAAAGGCATCCAAATCGAGGACGATCTGCCCCCTGCCCCCCGCAAGGCCGCCTAGCAACGGAGCAAGTCTAACCGCGGCGCCCAACCCCTCCGCTAACCGATCTTGGGAAACCATCGTCGGCAAACCGGAACAGGTCTTTGACAACTGAATACGCAGCAAGATCCACCCTCCTGCCCGAAGTGTCTTCAAAATTCGGGCAGGCGAGACAAGCGGACCAAACTAATGCGCCCCGGGGCCTTCACCCAACGGCCGCGCCGGAATCGCCGCCGGCGAAATCTGCGTCAGCATCTGCTCTTTCCGCATGACCAACGTCGCCGTGTTATAGCTCGCCGTCTCAAACCCATGGCCATGCGTGATCGCGTCCGTCGGACACGCCTCTACGCAAAAACCGCAGAAAATGCACCGGCTATAGTCGATGTTATAAACCTCGGCGAACCGCTCGCCGCCGCTCATTCGCTTCGACTCCGTGTTCTCCGCCGCCTCAATATATATGCAACTGGCCGGACACGCCGCCGCGCACAGGAAGCAGGCAACGCACTTTTCCAGGCCGCTCTCGTCCCGCTGCAAAACATGCGTGCCGCGGAATCGCTCCTGGAAAATCGCCGGCGCCGCCGGATAATCTTCCGTTATCGTCGGCGCCATCATCTCTTTGAAAGTGACGCTCAATCCCTGTATGATCGCCGCCGTGTTGCCCAGCACTTCCGATAGTTTGGATGCCATTCCTTCTCCAGTGTATCGCGACTCCGGCCCGGAGTCAGTTCCTCGACCCTCAACCAGGCTTGTAATTTGGAACCCGCTCCGAAAAATCGAATATTTGCACGCCCCACCGCGACGCCAACTCTTCCAAATCCACCTTCCGGAACGCCTCGCTCTGCCAACTGATCCGCCCGTCCGGCTCCACCAGCATCATCGACGGTACGTATTCCAAACCGTAATCGCGGCTCGCCGCGTAACCCGCATCCAGCACCATCTCAAACCGGACGCCAAACGCCTCCGCAAACTCCGCCGTACCCTCGGCATCGTCCTGCGACACACCCACAATCCGCGGGCCGCCTCTATCCACCAGTCGCTGCAAATAAGGAAACGTCAACTGGCACGTCGGGCAATTGATCTTAAAGAAAGCCAGCAAAACCGGCGCCGTCAGATTCTCCAGCGGCGCGAAAACCGGTGCTGCCTTTCCCACGCCAATCATCGCTTACTCCTCGACCGTGCCCTTTTTCCGCTGCTGCAAAAAAGACAGGATATCGAAACGCTTGATCTCACGATTCGGAAAGAAGCTGTTCACCGCACTCTGCTCATCGTCAAACACTTCAAAAACCGTCTCCAGCTTCGTCAACACCAGCAGTTCCACATTGCGCCGCGTTAGATTCAACAGCTTCAACGTGCCCTCTTTTTTCCGCAACGCGGAAAAACTCATCACCAGCGCGCCAAGCCCCGAAGAGTCGATGTAATCGACATGCGCCAGATTCAAAATCGCATTCGTCGACCCCGCCTCCGCCAGCGCCTTCAGCCGCTCCCGCAAGCGGTCCGCGCCGTCGCCGGCCACTATCTGCCCTTTGGCATCCAGAATAACAATGCCTTCCTTCGTCCGTTCAGTAAGCGAGAGATCCATCCCGCTATTGTCGCGCTTCCGCCAGCCGAATGGAACTCTCCGCCTCCGGAACCTCCATATTCGCTGGCAATTTAATCGTAAACGTCGTTCCCCGGCCCACTTCGCTGCTCACGTCCATCTGGCCCTGATGCGCCTTGACGATCCAGTTCACAAAACTCAGCCCCAGCCCCAAACCCTTATCCGGATCCTCGCCCGGCACCCGGTAAAACCGGTCGAAAATGTGCGGCAGGCTCTCCCGCGGAATTCCCTTCCCGTCGTCGGCCACCTTGATCACCGCGTTCCCGCCCTCCATTCGCACTTCAACGTCGACGTGCCCGCCCCGCGGCGTGTACTTCAACGCGTTCGCCAGCAGATTCGTTACCAGCCGGTCCATCTGCGTCCGGTCCCCGCGGATGTACACGTTCGGCTCTAACTCGCTGTTCAGCCGCAGCCCCTCTTCCTTCGCCGACGCCCGGAACTGCTCCACCAGCTCCTCTACCACTTCCGTCACATTCACCGGCTGCTGCTTCAATGCCAACTGCCCCGTCTCCGCCTGCGCCAGCAACAACAGCGCCCTCACAATATTCGAAATCCGGTCCACATCCTCCAGCGCGTTCACGATCGCCTCCCGGAACTCCTCCTCGCTCCGCGCCGTCATCAGCGCCACTTCTAACTGCCCGCGTATCCCCGTCAACGGCGTTCGCAGCTCATGCGAAACATCGGTCGAAAACCGCCGGATCTGCTCAAAGTTCTCGGAGAGCCGTTCCATCATTTTGTTGAAGGCCACGATCAGTTGATCCAGCTCATCGTTGGCGTACCGTTGCGGAATCCGCAAATGCAGACTCGACCCCGATATCCGCTGCGCCGCCTCCGCCAGCCGGTTCACCGGCATCAGCGCCCGCCCCGCCATGAACCATCCCAGGATAAAGGTCAAAAGCAACAACAATGGCAGCGCCGTGAAGTAGTCCGTCATGAAGGCGTTCGGTAGCCCGCCGACGTCCGTCATCCGGCGGCCAACGCCCAACAGGTACAGCTTGCCCTCCGACCGGAAAACACCGAATCGAAGCAGCACCCGGTCCTTTCCCTGCTCCTTGATAACCAGCCGCGGACTGCCCTCTTTGAACCGCGCCTGAATCTCCCGCGCCGATTCTACTCCCTGTAGCCGGTACCCGTTCGACATCTCCAATACTTCGCCCTGCGAATCGGCCACCATCACGAATCGCCGCAGCCGCTCCAGGAATATCGTCTGGTCCATCTCCCGCGGATCCACCTGCCAGATCGCCTGGCCCCGCTCCACTCGCAAGAACCCGCGCGCCGCGCTCCAGTCCTGGTCCACCGCCTCTTCCACACGGTCCTGGATAATCGTCATCAACCGCGACCGGAATGTGAATCCGATCGCCGTCAGAAACAGGCCGAAAATCAGCACGTAACTGATCGTCAGCCGGAACCGCAAACTCTTTATCCGTCGAGGCATGCCAAGGTTCTGGCTAAACTCTTATCCCTTAAGCTCAGCCGGTAAATCGATCATATACCCGATCCCCCGCACGGTGTGAATCAGCTTCACCGGGTAGTCGTCGTCGATCTTACTTCGCAGGTGCCGAATATAGACATCGACAATGTTCGTCAGCCCGTCGTAGTCCATGTCCCAGACGTGCTCAACGATCATCGTCCGGCTCAACGCCTTGCCTCGGTGCCGCATCAGATGTTCCAAAATGCTGAACTCCTTCGGCGCCAACTCAATCGCCTCCCCGGCCCGCGTCACCTTCCGCCGCAGCGCATCCAGCATCAGGTCGCCCACCTGATAGCGCTCCGGCATCGCCGACCCGCGCCGCAGCAGCGCCCGCACCCGCGCCAGGAACTCGACGAAGGCGAACGGCTTCACCAGGTAGTCGTCAGCCCCGAGTTCCAACCCCTTCACCCGGTCCTCCACGTTCCCGCGCGCCGAGAGGATCAACACCGACGGCATCGTCTTCCGGTTCCGGATCTTCTCCAGGACTTTCAGTCCGTCCATATCCGGCAAACCCAAATCCAGCACAATCAGATCGAATTCCAGTTCATGGATCCTCTCCACGGCGCTCGTGCCGTCATGCACCGTGGCTACCTGATAACCGGCGCTCTCAAGCCCCCGCGAAATAAAGTCCGCGATGCGCTTTTCGTCTTCGACGACTAATACCCTTGTGACATCCATTCCACGCGAATCGTAGCATACATCCGCCCGGCCAACTCTCAAGAGAACTTCATTTGTCCCGCAATTCGCCAATCTCTAGCAACAGCCTGAGGTCCCCCAGCGCCCGCACCAACCCACGATTCGAGCCGCCATCCGCCACCACCCGCCGGCCCCAATCACCGCCCCGGCCGAGGTCCGCCATCCGCCACCGGAGCCCGCACCAAACGATGGCTCCAGCCGCCATCCGACACCGCCCGCCGGACCCAAATCACTGCCCCGGCCCAGGTCCGCCATCCGCCACCAGCGCCCGCACCAACAGAAGACTCGACCCGCCCTCCGCCACGGCCCGCCGGACCCCAATCACTGCCCCGGCCGAGGTCCGCCATCCGCCACCAGCGCCCGCACCAACCGATGGCTCCAGCCGCCCTCCGCCACCACCCGCCGGACCCCGATCACTGCCCCGGCCCAAGCAATACGTGAGTTCACCTGTTCCGCAATCCGCCAATCTCTTCCAGCAACGCCGGGTCCTCCAGCGCCGTTACATCGCCCTGCGGCTCCCCAAGCCACGCCGCCCGGACCAGACGCCGCATGATTTTCCCATTCCGTGTTTTCGGAACACCGCTTACACGCTTCACCACCGACGGCCGCAACGGCTTACCCAGTTCGCGCGCCACCAGCTCTTTCAGCTCTTCTTCCAAATCGGGGCCGGCCCCCTCCCGCGCCACTACGAACACCGCAATCGCCTGACCCTTCATATCGTCCGGTACCGCCACCGCCGCGGCCTCCCGCACGAGCGGATGACTCGACACGACGCTCTCCACCTCCGCCGGCCCCACGCGCTTGCCCGCGACCTGGATCGTATCGTCGCTTCGGCCCTCGATAAACCAGTGCCCAGCGTCGTCGATCCGGGCGAAATCGCCGTGCCGCCATACGCCCGGAAAAGTCCGCCAGTACGTGTCCAAATACCGCTCCGGATCGCCGTGGAAGCCCCTCGCCATACCCAACCACGGCTTCCGGATTACCAGTTCCCCCACTTCGCCTCGCACGCTCTCGCCCTGTTCATTCACCACATCCGCCGCCATCCCCAAACAGGGCGCCGAGAACCCGCACGGGATAATCGGCAGCAGCGGGTTGTTGCACAGAATCCCCCCGGCGATTTCGGTCCCGCCGGAATAGTTCATCACCGGTATTCTGCCGTGCCCGGCGCGTCCGAAGAGCCACCACCAAGCGTCGGGCGTCCACGGCTCGCCGGTCGAGCCAAAGTACTTCAACGACTCCAGGCTATGGTGCTGCGCCCACTCTTCCCCATGCGCTTCCAGCGCCCGGATCAACGTCGGCGACACCCCTAAAACGGCCAAATTCTGCCGGTCCGCAAAAGCCCAGATCCGCGCCGGATGCGGGTAGTCCGCCGCCCCGTCGAACAGCGCCATCGTCCCGCCAAGCAGCAACGAACCGTATATCAACCACGGCCCCATCATCCATCCGATGTCGGTTACCCAGCCAATCCGCGTTCTCCATCCGACATCGAAGCCGAACGCCATGTCGGCCGCCGCCTTCAACGGAAACCCGCAATGGCTGTGCACAATGCCCTTGGGCCGTCCGGTGGTCCCCGAGGTATAGACGATAAGAAGCGGATCCTCGGCGCTCGTCGGCTCGATATGGGAATCCGAGCCCCGCTCGCACAGCGCCTCCCAGCTCAAGTCCCGGCCCTCCGTCATTGGCGCCGCCGTCCCCTCCAGCCGCGTGACCACCACCGCGTGCCGCACCGATGGACAACGCGCCAGCGCCTCATCGAGCGATGCCTTCGACCCGATTACCCGGCCACGCCGGGGGAAAGCATTTGCCGTAAAGACACAAACCGCGCCAACGTCGTTCAGCCGCTCGGCGAGCGCCGCCGGACCATACCCCGTGAACAACGGCACCGCCACTCCCCCGACCCGCGCCACCGCCAGCATGACCGCCACCGTCTCCGGCATCATCGGCAGATGCACGCCCACCGCGTCGCCCTTGGCGACGCCGATATCCCTCAGCCCCGCGGCGCATTTCTTCACCATCACCCGCAGCGCCCGGTAACTCCACGCCCGCGATGCGCCCTCTTCGCCTTCCCACGCCACCGCCGTCTGCGCCGGATCCTTATCGGCCAGACAAGTCCGGCTGATATTAAGTCCGCCGCCCACACACCACCGTGCCCATTCCACCCCGCGAGAGAGGTCGAGCAGCTTCTCATAGGGCGGGTCGAACGTCACTGCCAGGAACTTCAAAAGCTCCGCGGTGAACCACTCCACGTCCGCAATCGACCGCCGGTACAAGGAGTCAAAATCCGGTTCGCCGCACTGCTTCAAGAACTCAGTTAGCCGTGCCCGCGCCTGCGCCTCGGGGTCCGGTTGCCAGGCAATCGGGATCGTCATGGTCTCGTGACTTCATTGTATCCGGCTTTACCCGTTATCCTGAAGGGAAGCATGGATCCCGTCACCGTACCACTTCCCTTCCAGGAAACCGTCGAAGCCCACGGCCATTTGATCGATTCGCACATCATGGAAAGGATCTTCGACACCGTCGTCGAATTTCAAGGACGCTTTGAAGTCGAGATCTTCCAAATCGGCCGCACGAACTCCGACCCCTCCCATCTCCGCCTGAAGATCGAAGCCCCTAATCGCGAACAGATGGACAGCCTTCTAGGCCAACTCCTCGGCCTCGGCTGCACCCCGGCCGAAGACGGCGATGCCGAAGCCCGCATTGTTGAAAAAGACTACTGCGCTCCGGAAGACTTTTATTCCACCACCAACCACCGGACCGAAGTCCGCCTCAACAACGTCTGGGTCCCGGTTGCCCGTCAGCGGATGGACGCCATGGTCGTCCTCGCCCCGGAAGGCCCGGTCTGCCGCCGTCTCCGCGACTTGAAAGCGGGAGATTCGGTGGTCGTCGGAATGCGAGGGATTCGCGTCATCCCCGAATCGAAGGAACGCGACCGCCACGGCTTCTCCTTCATGAGCAACGAGATCTCCTCGGAGCGCCAAGTCGATACCGCCGTCCGCCAGACCGCCGCCATCATGGAACAAATGCGACGCGATGGCAAGAAGATCGTCGTTGTCTCCGGTCCCGTGGTCGTCCACACCGGCGGCGCCGGCCCGCTCTCGCAGCTCATACGACACGGCTGGGTGGACTCCCTGCTTTGCGGCAATGCCCTCGCCGTGCATGACATCGAAGCCGCCCTGCTCGGCACCTCGCTTGGCGTCCGCGTCGTCGATGGCCGGCTGGAGGAGCACGGCCACCGCAACCATATGCGAGCGATCAATGCCATTAACCACGCCGGCGGTATCCGCGGCGCGGTGGAATCCGGCCGCCTCACCACCGGCGTGATGTATGAATGCGTCAAGGCCGGAGTGCCCTTCGTCCTCGCCGGCAGCCTCCGCGATGACGGCCCGCTGCCCGACACCATCACCGACATGAACGAAGCGCAGGACGCCTACAACGAACAGCTTCAGGGAGCCGGGTTGGTACTCTGCCTGAGTTCGATGCTCCATTCCATCGCCACCGGCAATATGCTTCCGAGCTGGGTCAAGATCGTCTGCGTCGATATAAACCCGGCGGTGGCCACGAAGGTCAGTGATCGCGGCACCGGCCAGGCAGTCGGCGTCGTCACCGACGTCGGCCTTTTCCTCGATCACCTCTCCCGAAAACTCATCCCCGCATGAAAAAGAACAAGGCTTATACAGACGAACACGCCGCGGCCGGCGTCGACGCCGAACTTCCCGCCATTGAATGCTGGCCCAGCCAGTACAGCGAGGAGTACGAGATCGAAATCACGAATCCGGAGTTCACTTCCGTTTGTCCGAAGACGGGGCTCCCCGATCACGGCACGCTGACGCTCCGCTACACGCCCGGCCAACACTGCCTGGAGCTGAAATCGCTCAAAATGTACTGGCTGGCGTACCGGAATCTCGGGATATTCCAGGAGAATATCGTCAACAAGTTCCTGGGCGATGTGGTCAAGTATGCCGACCCGGTCCGGGCGACAGTGATCGGTGACTTTACTCCGCGCGGCGGTATCGCGACGGTGATTCGAGCGAGCTATGAACGGGGCAAGAAGCGTGGCCGCTGAGCAGGATCCCGCGCTCCGCGAACTCGAACACGCCGTCCGCGAGATTCAGGAACGCGTTCGCGCCCGGCATCCGCAGGGCGAACGCGGAGCCTTCGGCGTAACCCTGCCTTCCCTCCTCCCGCTGCTGCATTCCCGCGACGCGGCAGAGGCGAAGGTTGCCGCGATCGGCACGGTCAACCCCCGGCCGCCGGGGCTCAAGAACAATCTGATCCAGAAGTGGAAGCGCTTTATCGCCCGCGCGCTGGACTGGCATGTCCGCGAACAGGTTGAGTTCAACCGGGCGCAGATGAACTGTGTCCAGGCCACGCTCGAGGCGCTGAACGATCACAATCGCGCCCTGGAAGCAATCGCCATTGCCGTTAGCGAATGCCAGGCGCGGATCGACCGGATAGAGCCCGTTCTACCCGGCCTCGAACACCGCATGGGCTCGCTGGAATCGAACACGGAACTGCTCAAGGACCGCGCCACCGAACTCGCCGACATCGTCAAACACTGGCACGAATGGCGTAAAGAATGGGAGCGCAAGCTCGCCATCAACGAGACGCAGTTCCTGCGCAGCGTGGCCGATCTGCAGAGCGGCTTCAGCCATCGTTCGACCATGATGGAAGCTAACTTCCGCGACATCGCCAAAACCCAGCACGCCGACTTTGAAGGGGCCCTTTCCCGGGCCAATGCCGATGTGCAGAAGCGTCTGTGGAGCGACCTCGACCGGATTCGCACGGAGTACGAAACCATCATTCACTCCGAACTCCGCAGCGTTCGCCAGAAGGCGTTCGCGGCCGCCACACTGGCTCCCGTCATCGCGGAAACGGCAAAGGAACAGCACCCCTACGACTTCCTCCGATTCGCTGAACGCTATCGTGGCCCGGAGGCCTACGTCCGCCAGAACTTCGAGAACTATCTCGACTATTTTGCCGGGAAGTCCCGTGTCATCGACCTCGGCTGCGGGCGCGGAGAAATGCTCGAATTACTCAAGGAAAAAGGGATTCCGGTCAAGGGAATCGACGGCGACGGGGAGTCGGTGGCGATCTGCAAATCGAAGGGCTTTGACGCCGAAGAGGCCGATCTCTTCGAGTGGCTCCGCGGCCAGCCAGACGGCGCCTATGAGGTGCTTTTCTGCAGCCAGGTGATCGAACATTTGCCGCCGCTGGAGCTTCCGAGGTTCATCCGCGAGTGTTCCGCCAAGCTCGAAAAAGGGGGAGTCTTGATCCTCGAAACGCCCAACCCGGAATGCCTGGCAATCTTCTCGACGCACTTCTACCTTGATCCGACACACCATCGCCCGGTTCCGCCGATACTAGCGGCCTTCCACATGGAAGAGGCGGGCCTTGGCCGAATCGAAGTCAAACGCCTCGCCCCGGCTATCGACTCCATGCCGAGCCTGGCGTCACTGCCGGAGGACTTCCGGGAAGCCTTCTTCGGCTGCCTCGATTACGCCATCATCGGGCGAAAGCTTTAAGTCTAGTTTCAACAAACGATGCGATAGCGGGCGGGGGTCGCTGCGATTGTTGGACGTTGAAGTTAGATGCCCGGATTGCTACGTTCCAAGTTCACGTTCAGCCGTTCCACGCCGGCGTCGTCGACGAAGCAGGGGGTCCGCCAGGGTTTGAACCCGGGGTCGTCAATCTCCAAATGACAATTTCCGGCGGGAAACGCCGGAAAGTCTTCGGTTCCCAAGCCGTTAGTGCGCGCCTTAGTTATTGTTCCAGCGGCGTCCTTCAGGACGACTTCCGCGTTCGGGAGGACCCGTTGCGCGGGACCGGTTATCTTCAGCGAAAGCCGTCCGGAATGGGGTTCAATACTTTCGTCAGACTCGAGCCGAGCTTCAAAAGCTGACTCTGTGCCTTCTGAGACAATTACCGCACGCCGCACCGTCTTGAACCCAAGGCTGCGAATGACGACTCGAACTCGTCCCGCCGGTAATCCAGCCAAGGACGCCTCGGCGCTCACCAAAACTTGACCACTTGTGCTCCGATAGAGTTGCCCACCCCCGGCACCGCACCTTGGCCCGTAAGCCGCAGATGGGCAAGGCATTATCATCCCCGGCCAGTTGGGCCGGTGGGTCACTCTCCGTGAGCATACCCGCGTAATTTCTCGCGAGTGCCGAAGCGCTGGATCCCTGACTTCGACGAACAAGGGACCCGAATACGTTCCGACAACGACCATACCTCGGCGAAATCGATCCTTCATCCGTGCGTTGCCTATCAGTTCTCGCCGAACTCGCAAGCGGAACGATAACGATCGAATCTGCACCGCCTTCGTCCGCGGTAGATCGCCGCTCATCAAAGGCCACGTTCGCCCGACTGATGGGCGTGCATCCTGGGCAATTAGCGGCAAAACGGCGGCCAGGGCCGCTATTCCGCAGACCATCCCAGCGGGCATGTAATACCTTCGCTTTTCCAGTGAGGAGGGGGTTAGTCGCGCGTACACGAGCTCAGCCAATCCCAGAAACGACGCACGGCGGGCTTCGGGTGGACGGCGACTTTGGTCCCTGGATCGCTGACTTCCAGTTGAACCGGCAATCGCGCTTCATTGTCCGGCGCAATGGGGAAGTTCCCGCGCCAGTCGCGAAAACCGGGCGCTCGGGCGAGGATCTGGCATTCGCCGACTGGCAGAGCAGCGAACGAGGCCACGCCCATGCTGTCCGTTCTCACCTTTCCGGATGCCCCGCCCGCGCACTTCACGCTCACCTCCGCGTTGACCAGAACCCCCTTGGCCGGATCGCTAACCGTCACTGACAATCGTCCCGAGTGCGGTTCAACTAGCCCACCGCCTCCGACGGATCCAAGTTCCAATTTCGCATCGACCTTCAGATCAGGCCCATTTTGGACGTTGAACGTCCCACGCCAAATCCAGAAGCCCGGGTACGAAACGATTATCTCAACCCGCCCTACGGGCAAACCGGCGAACGACGCAATGCCTGAAGAATCGGCATTTAACCGCTGCTCGCCAATCTTCACTTCCGCGTTGCCTACACCAGTGCCGGCCGCATTCGTAACCACCACGCGCACTCGCCCCTCCTGCGCGAGCAACGGGAAAATTGTCGTCAAGAGCGCTCCCGCCATCACCGCCCGGCGGCTTTGGGGAGGACCAAACGACTCACCGCCAACATATCCGCAAACAGGCCCCAATGCGGTCAACTCTTCCCGCGAATACGCTGCCGCATTGTGAACGAACTTCCCGCATTCCCCGCAGAAACGGCGGCGGTCGCCGCCTGGCATTTCGCCCCAATGCCGGTCACACGGATCTGTAATTTTGAACACCTTACACCGCCGGATACGCGAACAAATTCCCCCGTCCCAAGACCCAACCCGGATCCAATCGCCGCTTCACGGCCCGCATCGAATCGATCTCCGCAGGAGAGTACATCAACTCCAGCAAATGCCGCTTCCGCTTTCCCAAGCCGTGCTCGGCGCCGACGGTTCCGCCCAAGCCTACCGCATCCGCCGCCCAGGTATGCATCAGCCCCCACGCCTGATCCTTCTCGGCATCGGTGGCCGGCATGAGGTTGACATGGAGATGGGCGTCACCGACATGCCCGTAGACGACCGCGTCTCCGGGAAATTCCGCGAGGCCGGCCCGGTAGTTGGCCAGCATATCCCGGTGCCGGGCGACTGGCACGGCGTAGTCCGTGCCCATCTTCATATAGCCGCGGCGGCGGACGGTGTCGTTCACCTTTTCCGGCAAGGCGTGGCGAAATTTCCGGAAGCGCTCGCGGTCCGCTTCCGCCGTGCCGAACCAGGACTCTTCCTCCAGCGCGCCGGCCGCTTCCAGGCGCGTCAGCCATTCGTCCTCGTCGGGATGCTCCTGCTCGATCAACAACGCCGCGCCGGCGCGCGGGCCATCTATCAACCGCAAAGACGCTGCGTCCACGTACTCCAACATGCAGAGTTCGGGAACGCCGCGCCAGGCGTCAATGGCGTCCATCGCGAGCGCTTCCGTGGGGAAAAAGACCACGCCGCTGAGACGCTCGCCGGGGGCTGGCAACAGGCTGAAAGTCGCCTCTAGAACCACACCCAACGTGCCTTCGCTGCCGCAGATCAGGTCTACCCAGTCCATTCCCGGCGCGAGTTGATAGCCGGCCTGGTGCTTTGCCGTGGCGGGCCGGTGGACCGGCGAAACGTCAAAATCGATGGCCTGGCCGCGCGACAGTTCCCGCACGGAGCCATCGGCGAAGGCAACCTGCAGCGACTTCAAATGACGACGCGTGGAGCCATAGCGAAAGCTTCGCGAGCCGCTGGCGTTGTTGGCAATGGTCCCGCCCAGAGCAGCGGCGTTGTGAGTGGGGTCGGGAGCATAGAATTGCCCAGCCTTGCGAGCCGCTGTCTGCAACTCGTGCAGCAACAATCCCGTTCCCGCTCGTGCTTCGCCGGCGCCGATATCCAGACGCCGGAAACGCTCCAGGGACAGCACCACGCCGCCGGCCGGGACCGCACCGCCCGTCACTCCCGTGCCAGCGCCGGCGACCGTTACCGGTGTGCCGGTGCGCGAAGCCTCGGCCAGGATTGCCGAGACCTCTTCCGCCGATGCGGGCTTTTCCAGCCGCTCCGCTTCTCCGGTGTAGCCGGAGGCATCCTCAAACGTCATACTTCCAGAATAACCGGCATGATCAGCGGGCGCCGCGCCGTTTGCTTGGTCAGGTAGCGCTTCAAATCCGCGCGGATCTTTTCCTGCATCACGCCCCAGTCGCGGCGCTCCTCCGCGCTGGAAGTTTCCAGCGTTCGCGAAACTACTTTTTTCGCTTCGGCGAGAATTTCTTTGTTGTCTTCCGAGAGGAATCCACGGCTGACGATCTCCGGAAGCCCTTCTGGGCGGCCGGTCGATTTGTCGATGGCGATGATCGGCATCACAAAGCCATCTTCAGACAGGTGGCGGCGGTCGCGAATCACCATATCCTCGACAACTTCGTCAATCGACCCCGAATCGATGCAGACGCGGCCAACGGTTACGCGTTCGCCCTTCCGCGCGCCGTTCTTGTCGATTTCCAGCGTCTCGCCCGTCTCCATGATGAACGACGCTTCCAAACCGTGATCGCGCAGGTGCTTGGCCAGATGCGCATGGCGGGAAAGCTGCCAATACTCGCCGTGTACAGGGATAAAATACTTCGGCCGCACTAAGTTCAGGATTAGCCGCAGCTCTTCGGCATAACCGTGGCCGGAGACGTGCACCGGGGGCGTCATGTGCCCAAAGATCAAATTGGCGCCGCGGCGGGCCACATGGTTGATCATCCGCATGATGGGCTTCTCGTTGCCGGGAATCATGCGCGCGCTGAGTACGACGGTGTCGCCCTTTTCCAGCTTCAAGCTCTTGTGGTTGTCAACGGCTACGCGAGAGAGCGCGCTCATGGGCTCGCCTTGCGTTCCCGATACGAGCACGCAGACCTTCGACGGGTCGGCTAACTGAATGTCTTGCGGACGGAGCAGTAAGTTATCGTGGATCTGCAGGAGTCCTAACTGGTGCGCGATTTCACTTACCGATAACATACTCCGGCCCAGCAGTCCGACCTTACGCCCGGACTTCTGCGCCATGTCAAAGATCATCTGCAGCCGGTGAACGGAGGAGCTAAAGCAGGAAACGACGACGCGCCGTTCGCTCCGAAGCATCACGTCTTCCAGGCGCGGGCCGACCGAGCGCTCGCTCTCGGAATAGCCTGGCCGGTCGACGTTGGTGGAGTCCGACAACAGGAGGAGCACGCCGCGCTTCCCGTACTCGGCGAAGGTGTGGAGATCGAATGGCCGCCCGTCGAGCGGCGTGGGATCCACTTTGAAATCGCCGGTATGGATAATCACGCCGAGGGGCGTGGTAATCGCCAACGCGACGCAGGAGGCGGTCGAGTGGGTCACGTGGATAAACTCGACATCGAACGGTCCGAGCTTGACACGGTCGCCGGGCTGAATTTCGTTCAGTTTCGCCTTGGCGAGAAGATTATGTTCTTCGAGGCGGCGTTCGACGAGCGCCAATGTGAAGGGCGTCCCATAGACGGGAATGTTCAGGTCAGCGAGCAGGAACGGGACGCCGCCGATATGGTCTTCATGCCCGTGGGTAAGCAGCAGCCCGCGAACTTTTTCTTTGTTCTCTTTGAGATACGAAAAGTCCGGCGTCACAATATCGACGCCAAGCAACTCCGCGTCGGGAAACATCATCCCGGCATCCAAAACAATAATGTCATCCCCGTAGCGGATGGCCATCGAATTCATTCCGAACTCACCGAGTCCGCCCAACGGTATGACTTGCAGTTTTTTATCTGACATCGTGCCTAACTTCTTTAAGACTAACACTTTCCAGCGTTAGCGACCGAATTTTCGCTGTGGAAAACCCTGTGGATTCCTGTGAATATTCCGGAGGAATTCGCCTATCGGGGCGTCTCTTTGGCGAGAGCCAACAAGCCCGCGCCACTCAATTCGTAGTGGACCCTTCCCTTTTCCCGGACGCCGTTCAGGCGGTCATAAAAGACCAGGGCGGGAGTATTCCAATCTCCCACGCTCCAGTTCATGGTTCCGCAACCTCGTTTTCGGGCAATTTCAGCGGCAAAACCCATCAATTTCTTACCGAGGCCCCGGCCCTGGGCCCGAGCGCGAACGAAGACGTCTTCGACATAGAGGATCGGATCGCCCGCGTAGCTGGAGAATCGCATTTGCAACATCAGATAAGCTACCGGTTCTCCTTCCCAAAGTCCCAGAAAGACCTCCGCGATGGGACTTTCGCCAAACACATTACGCTCCAAGGCCGGCCGGGTGATCGTCACCGCGTTTTGCCTCTGCTCCGCGGTCGCCATCTCGCGGATCATCTGCAGAATCAACTCCACGTCCGCGACGTTCGCACAACGAATCGAAAACGGCTCCGGCATGTCTATTTCGCTCCCTACTCCCTATTGTGACAGGCAGATTGTCTGAATCAGTACTACTGGGGGGCATTACTTTCCGCTCTTCCTCGGTGGTACGGATTACCCGGCCCAGGATTGCCATCAGTCCTGATGTTTCGGTAGCATGTCAGTCGAACACCTTAGAATGTCGTCCCACAACCTTAGTGCCCTTTCCGGTTCCCGCGTGGCAAATCTCACGGTTACTTTGGCGATATCGGCTACTGCTTCGGTCGCCGCGCCGGTAGAGTCCTTGGTCCTGTCCGCCCTCAACGTGGCTCTTGGATGCGTTAGTATTGCTCTTTTCGCGGCAGTCGTGGTCCTGCTTATGGGGAGGAGGAAGGCGCGGGAAACGCGGCCGGCGCCGGCGATTGTTCCCGGAGCGGCTGAAATCGTGAAGAACGCCCGGGACGCGATCTTCGTAATCCAGGAGTCGGGCGAGATCCTCAGCAGCAACCCCGCGGCCGAAAAACTATTTGGGTATCCCTTCGCTGAGCTTCGCGGCAAGAATATTTCCGCCCTCATTCCTCCGCCAGCCAAGGGCCGGCGGAGGGCGAACTATATCCATGCGTCGGAGGGCAAGGAACTTTTTGGTGTCCGTCAGTCCGGCGGCAGCTTTCCTTTGGACCTGGTGTTAAGCGAACACCCCGGCCCTGCCGATAAACGCTTTAGCGTGATTGTCCGCGACCGGTCCGAACGGAATCGCGCCGAGGAAGAGATTGACGGGCAACGCCGATTTGCGTCCTCATTGCTCGACAACCTGCCGTCCCTGCTGGTCGTAGTCGACCGTGACGGAAGGCTGGTGCGCTTTAACCGGACGTGCGAAGAGCTGACACAGTTTTCTGAAGGCGAGATTCGCGGGCAGTACCTTTGGCAGGCCGTTGCGGCGCCGGCGGAAATGGAACGCGCGGAGCAGCAGTTGCTCGAAATTCTGAGCGGAGAATTCCCAGTCGAGAGCCGCTCCTCGTGGTATCTGCGTGACAGTTCCACGCGCACAATTGCCTGGACGCATAACGCTCTTCGCGATGAGTACGGGCGGCTGACCCACGTAGTCAGCACCGGGATGGACGTCACCAACACGATGCAACTGGAAGACCGGCGGCGCGAGGCGGAGTCCCTATCGACGGCCGGCCGTTTGGCTGGTGGGATCGCCCACGATTTTAATAACCTCCTCACGGCTATCACCGGATATTCCGGACTTGCCATGGTCAACTTGGAAGAGCGCGATCCGGTGCGCAACGACATTGAGGAGATCAAACGCGCCAGCGACCGCGGCGCGGCCCTTACCCGCCAACTGTTGACCTTCAGCGGGAATCACCCTCGCCACGCGAAACCCGTGAATTTTAACGACGCGGTGCGAAACGTCGAGAGGCTGGTACGCGTGATGGCGGGCGACGGCATCCATGTCGACTTTTCCCTGGAGTCCGATATGCCGTCAGTCTTCGCCGATACCCAAATGATTGAAGAGTGCATCATGCACCTGGTCGCCAATGCGCGGGAGGCGATGCCGAACGGCGGAACACTTCAAATCCAAACCGGGATCCGTTCGCTGAACCGCACGCGCCTGGACGCCCGTCCGCCGATTGGTCCGGGCGAATTTGCGACGCTTTCGGTCGTCGACACCGGCAGCGGCATACATCCGGACGCGCTGCCTCATATCTTCGAACCCTTTTACACCACCAAGAAGTCGCCCGTTTCCAATGGCATGGGCTTGGCGATGGTTTATGGGATCGTCCGTCAGGCAGAGGGGTCCATTGTGGTTCACTCCGCTCCTAAATACGGGTCAACGTTCCGGATTTTCCTGCCGCTGGCTCCCGATCAGGCCCCGCGTCCGAAGCTCGAGCCGATCAACGAAGAGTCGTTGCAGGGCGATGAAACGGTTCTTCTCGCGATGGAATCCGACGTGGAGCGTCAGCGGCTGCGGGAGGCGATGGAAAGGGCAGGTTATAGAGTTCTGGATGCCCGGAGCGGCCTCCAGGCCCTGGAAATCGCCCACAAGTCGAACGAAATCATTCATTTGTTGGTTACGGATCTGACTCTTCCCCGGATGAGCGGCCCGGCGTTGGCGGAGTCAGTCCAGCAGCGGATTCCAGCGATTCGCGTCCTGTACGCGACCTCCCGCAGCGCCGAAGATATTGAACGCCACGGGTTGCAAACAGAAGCTGTACTGCGGCTTGATCGGACCTTTGATCGCCGATTCGTTTTGTTGCGGATACGCGAATCGCTCACGGAGAAATCGACACGGTAAACATGTGTTAATCTCAGGGGCTTAGGGCATTCCATGGAATATCGGCGGCTGGGCCGAACTAATCTTCAGGTATCGGTTGTCGGATTGGGAACCAATCACTGGAGATTGGCCATTTCAAAGGCTGATTTGAATAACAGTAAGCCCCCCCGGAGAGATTCAGGCGGCGAAAGTAGCGAGAGTGTCAGCGGCGAGCGGGAGTTTCGAGGGCTTTAGAGTGGAGGGGGAAGTGGCAG
>Ga0105046_10006353_pt1 | contig 18650 bp, 17 predicted proteins | sample MAT03_FD_78385 | JGI IMG/M metagenome (GOLD analysis project Ga0105046, IMG submission 78385) | Freshwater microbial communities from Lake Fryxell liftoff mats and glacier meltwater in Antarctica - MAT-03 (megahit assembly) | ecosystem: Environmental > Aquatic > Freshwater > Ice > Liftoff...
TAAAAAAAATGATTGTGAGGTTTACTGGGGTAAATGAGCGATTATTTTTTTTGACACAACGACGAAAATGGAGTTTTCGGCCAAACACTAATTAGCTATAAGCATAGTCACTCAAATACTCATAGTTATGCGTGAGCTTACCATCCTTACAGATACTCGCACGTTTAATCACTTTGTCTTTGTCTTCACCAAAGATAAATGGAAGCACACGTTCTGAAAGGTCTTTTCCGAAATCGTCGCTGGCGTTGCGTGGTAATTCACAGGGTAAATTGTCAACGGCCATAATACAAATGGTATCCTTATTAAACGGAAGATCTTCTTTTTCTGTCTTAATGTTGTATCCGTAAAATGGATGCGCTATGCTGCTTGCCCTTATGGTTGTTGGTACTGAGCCATCAATGTCACAGGTAACATCGGCAATCACCGACATTCTGAAATCGGGAGATTGCATATCTTTTTTTGTGAACATTTTTGGAGAGCGCGGATCCCAGTAATGTGTGGAGATGTAGAGATCGGTAACTTTTGTAAAGGGCGGAAACCTGGAAACAAAATGTTCGGGGTGCGTAAAAAAATCATTCAGATCGAAGTTGTGGTCGTTTGCCCTTTCTACATAATCGCGGGGATTCATTTGACAGTACACCGGTTCTCTGAATGTAGCCATGATAAATTCTTCCGGCGTTACCTTTCTGATTTTAAGTGCGCTCAATGTTTCAATGGCTCCATTAGCAACGCGTCCGCCACCTGTTAGCGCGATTTTAATATTTGGAAGCTTTGCACGTTTTAGTTCTTCTTCCATTTCTGCTTTATCGCGGCACTCATGAGCAGGTTTTAAGCGGAACAGATCGTATTTTAATCCGTAACCTAAAATGCCGTTGTAAGCACCTACAATTCCCGCATAACGACCAAAGCCGATAATGCGGTTGTTCTGTTTGTCGGTTAGCGTTTCGTAGTCGATCATTTGCACTTTTTTCTCAATGAGCGCTTTGATCAGCTTTTTATTGTGCGGCTGTTTTTTTATGGTATGCGAAAAGAAAAAATATTTTTTATCAGGGATTAATTTATCGGCAGGAACTTCTTTTACGCCCATTAGGATGCCGCAGTCGTTCAAGTCTTCCTGGAGTGTTATGCCAAAGGAGGTATATTCATCATCGGAGTAGCACCTGATCTTACTGGGCTGAACAACAATTTCCACATTCGGATATTGGCGCATCAACTCTGAGCAAATTAGCGGTGTTAAAGGAACGCGCTTATCCGGCGGACTTTTTTCTTCGCGTAAAACTCCTATTTTGAATTTTTCCATACTAAATGTTGTATTTTTACAAAGATAACATTTATGCCATTTTTGAAGCCATTTTCAGCCTTTATTTTATTCGCTTTTGGCTTGATGAATCTGGGCTATTCTCAAAAATCAGAATCGCTTCTTACAAAAAAATACCCGCCCGCAGAATTGCAGGAAGATGCAACGGTGATGAAGAATGTTCTGTTAGCGATGCATCCTGCTGTAGGGATTTACAAGTCGAGAACTTATTACATTCAACTGCTTGATGAGTTTGTAAGATCTTTAACGGATAGCATGACTGAAAAACAATTCCGTTTAAAAACAAAATTGATGTTGGATGAATTACATTGCGGTCATACCGAAGTTTTATATTCGACAGCGTTTTATAAAGAAGTGAGCAAGCTGCGTCCGAATTTTTCTCCTTATGTGTTTTTACCTTTGGATAACAAAGCCTACATGATTGCTAATTTGAATAAAAAACAGGATAGCACAATTAAAAAAAATTCTGAGATTACAAAAATAAATGGCGTGGCGGTGGATTCAATGGTGCGTTACTCCAAACGTTTTATTAGCACCGATGGATTTAATGAAACAGCCAAGGACTATTATGTTCAGATTGGTTTTAATAGTTATTATCTGAGTCTGTTTGGAAGGCCCGATACATTTTTAGTAGAATACAAACAAGCCGGTCTTTTAAAAAATGTAAAATATCCGGCGTTCCAACCAAAAGCGTTTCCGCCACTTCCCCTTGGTCCTAGAAAGGATAGTTTGCTTGTAAACTACCGGAATGCAAAAATAGGGTATCGTTTTTTGGATGCGGATAAAAAGTCAGTGCTTCTAAGAATCGATAAATTTTCGCATCGGGGCGACGTACGCGCTTACCGAAGAATTTTCAGGAAACTTAAAAAGAATAAAAGTGAAAACCTGGTGATCGATCTCAGAAGCAATGGCGGTGGCAGCCTTGCCAATAGTTACCGCCTCTTAAGTTATTTGTTGGATAAGAACAGCACACAAACGCTGAGAACGGGTATAAGGAATTATCCTTATCGAAAATATACAAAGGGGAATTTAGCGTTTAAATTCACACGTTTTGCTTACAGAATAATTGGAAGAAAAGAAACGGCGCATGATACAGATAATTTTATTTATACGATAAAACCTCACAAAAAAAATCACTATGAAAAAAAGGTTTATGTGCTCATTAATGGGGGTTCTTTTTCAGCATCGTGTCTCGTTGCCGGTTATTTGAAGGCCTTTAACCGTGCCACATTTATTGGCGACGAAACGGGTGGAGCTATGGAAGGCTGCAACGCCGGGATAACGCCATACTATAAATTACCAAATACAAAATTGAAAGTCCGCGTACCTGCTTTCAGAATCGTTCATGATGTTTGTCCAGCCATTACGGGACACGGCATTTTACCGGATTACAAAGTGGAATACAATCTGAAAGATATTTTGGCAAAAAAGGACCTTGAATTGCAGAAGGTGAAAGAATTAATCAGGGCTTCAGAATAAATCCACAATTAGGAAGCGGAAATTGTTTTATTTAGTTGCAATTCTTACTATTGTCTCCTATGACCATAAAGGAACTTTTCAACGCCATTGCAAATGCAGGCGTAAAAACCAGTCATCATCCCTGGCAGATATATCTCACACGCAAGCTGAACCTTTCTGCGTTGCTGGGGAGTTTTAATGTTTGCCTGGCACTCCTAGTTTTTAATTATCTTGGTTATCATGATTCTGTCTTTGAACTCAGTGTTGTGTTAATTTTTGCACCGTTCGTTTTCTTTTTAAATAAAAGGTCGGGATATGTTTCCGCATTGTATTTATTTGCCTCGATCGGCTGTTTTCTTTTTTATTTCCTGTCGGTAAAAATGGGTCGTGAATCTTTTGCATTTTTGTTTTTCTTCCCGCTTACTATTACGATGATACAGATGGCAGCACGAAAGGAAATCTATAAACATCTTGCTGTGATAGTAGTTATTTGTCTGCTTTCTTTTTTAGCTGTTATTGTATCTTATCGCTTTCATTTTTTCGACCCAACACTCCCCACGCAGTTAATTGGAATTACGAAGAACATAAATATATTTTTTAGTTTTATGGTTTCTATCGGGTTTATGTTTATTATTTCCGCAGAGTCGATAAAACAAGAGCAGAAATTAAAAGCCGCATTACGGCAAAAAGAGGTTTTACTTGCAGAATTATTTCACCGTGTAAAAAATAATTTGAATATTGTTACAAGCCTGCTAAATCTTAAAAAGGCTTCGAGTTGCTCGGTCGACGTTCAAAATGCACTGGAGGAATGCCGGACTCTGGTTTTTTCCATGGCATTGGTGCATACAAAGATTTACAACATGAATAGCATTGAAAAAATAAATTTTAGCGACTACCTGAAGGAGCTCGTTCCAGAGTTAATCAATTCCATCGGTGGTGCGGAAGCTGTGGATTTTGACATGTATAGCCCTTCTCTCGATCTCAGCTTATCTCAGGCTATCCCTTGCGGATTGATTGTAAACGAACTAATAACAAACGCGTTTAAGCACGGACGGACGCTGGACCGGAAACTAAGTATCCGTATTCGCCTGAAAGAATATAATAATTCTGTTTTTCTTGAAGTTGGGGACAATGGCCCTGGATTTCCAAAAGAACAAAAGCAGGTGAGTTCTCTTGGACTTGATCTTATAAAGTCGCTTGTGGAGCAGCTTGATGGGGAATATACCTTTCAGAATCAGAACGGACTGCAATTCAATCTGCGCTTTAGTCAATAGTTAATTTCTTCACGGTAAAAATTCCGATACCAAAAAAATCGAAACTGCATTTAAAACAGATTCGAAAAACGTATCGGAAGTATCTGGCGGAGAATCAATGACGCGCTCTTCGACCAGGCACATCGGAAAAGAGCGATTCTAATTTGCCTCGAATGAATTTACCATCGCAAATAATTCTTTTTCATTGGTTGAATTTAGCGCCTGCATGTTTTCCTGCCAGGCGTAAATGATGTAGAAATGATCTTCTACTTTTACAAAGTAACGGTAGGCTTCATAAGATTTTGCTTTTGTTTTGCTATCTGTAAAGTTCGATTTTTTTCTTTCGAAAGACATGTCGTTGTTGCGCACTCTGTCGTACTTTACAACATCTTCAAAATGGAGATTTCCTACTGAATTTCTTTTGGTAGAATCGAGTCCGCTTTGTGTGCTTGCATAAATTACTACATGCATTTTTCCATCTTTGTGTGATCTTGAAAAATGTACGCCAGAGCAATGGCAAAGGTCATTTCCGGCTTCTTCCCAGGGACTTTTCCCGCCAAACTCTTCTGTATTCCAACCCGCAGGTGGTGTGTATTTTATTTTAAGATTTTTTGATTTTACTGTTTGAGCCTCAGCGAGGCTAAATAAGCTGACAAATAGAACTAATACAAGGTTACGCATAGGAATTAATTTTGGTTAAATTTAAATAAAAGCCGCCAATCCGCAATGGAATAGTGTATCTTCGATGAAGTTCTTTAAGGCTAAGTTTTATAATTGAATGCAGGGTTGTTTAAAAGTCAAACCTGCCGTTGTAAAATTTTAATGGGTCCGACCGGTTTTGACAGTGAGCGCATTAGATAAGTAAGCATGTAGAGCGTTGTAAGACGAGCTCTTTAAACTGAACTTTCAAAACTTTTATTTGGCGAAGATAACTCTTACGCTATGGCTGCTTAATTTAGAATTAAGTGTCCTTTGCTTTCCGCGGAGCTAAACTGCTCGGCGCTGCGGGTAAAGCATCATAAATGTGTAGTTTGTTTTAGCGATGCTATTAACTAAAACAATATTAGTAGATAAGTTGAAGTTTGGTTTGAATTAACGCCTGGCTTTGATCGAAAATCAAGTTAATACTAAACATTGTAGAAAGCTTATTTATTCCTTATTTGGACGAGAGTTCGAATCTCTCCGGATCCACCAATGAAGCAGAAAACGCCCCTTTCGATTAATTTTGGGAGGTGCGTTTACGCTTCATTGTCCTGAAGTGTAATCACGTTAGTAGTTTCTACTTCAGGCTTAGACACTACTTTAGAAGCAGAAAACGCCCCTTTCGATTAATTTTGGGAGGGGCGTTTACGCTTCATTGTCCTGAAGTGTAATCACGTTAGTAGTTTCTACTTCAGGCTTAGACACTACTTTTGAAGCAGAAAACGCCCCTTTCGATTAATTTTGGGAGGTGCGTTTACGCTTCATTGTCCTGAAGTGTAATCACGTTAGTAGTTCCTACTTCAGGCTTAGACACTACTTTAGAAGCAGAAAACGCCCCTTTCGATTAATTTTGGGAGGTGCGTTTACGCTTCATTGTTTGCTTCAGGAATTTATTGCATTCATAAAATATTTATATTTATGAAAACATTACCCAAATGATGCCCTTACCCTATTGCACCTATATTTTATTTAGTAAAAAAGACTTTCTGCTTTATAGCGGATTTACCACTAATATTGAAGCCCGTGTAAGAAACCATAATGCTGGTGGTACAAAGAGTACTTCATACAGAAGGCCATTAGAATTGATATTCTGTGAGTTTTACGTCTTTGAAGAAGACGCCCGGAAACGTGAATTATACTTTAAAACCAATATGGGAAAAAGAACTCTCAAACTTATGCTGAAAACTACCCTGGATAAATTGGGATATAAAAATTTGTCATTAAAACCTTTGGAAATCATAGAAGACCCAGAGGAAAATGATGAATGAATAGCGCAAATAAATCACTTCATTAGTAAAAACAAAATTTGTAAAGAATTCAAAGTTTCGCTTTAGGGCTGGCCCTGTTCGATTTACAAAGCAAAATGTTTTTGATTATAACTCTCGGTTAGGAGAGATCTGCGGTAACCAGTCTCTTTATGCACACCAGAGTTGAAAGCTTTTGCTCTCATAGGCGGACGTGAATAACATTTCCTTCAAATACATCGCGCATCCTCGCTTAAAAGCCCCACCTGGCTTTTGCAGCACATTTGACTTTCGGTTAGGAGAGATCGGGGATCTAATTTCTGGCACTTGCAACCCTTTGCTAAAAACAGGCACTACATTTGACAATGGCTTTGTCTCAATTGTTTTCGATTCATAAGACGTCAAACAAATTATGTTTGAGTATAAACAATACCAAGCCTGTTTTTGATTTGATGCCGAACTTTTCAAACACTGCTTCGCGGTAGCCATCTACCGTGCGATGCTGAACTTTCATCTGGTCGGCCATTTGCTCATAGGTATATTCTTTTTCGTGACAAACCAGTTTTAAAAATTCCCGTTCTCTGAGTGTCAGCTGTTCCAGAATAATTTCCTGTTTTCCTTTTTTAGCTTCCACCTCGTTATTTTGGAGTGATAAGCTAAGGAACTCATTATGATAATACCCCCGTTCCAAAATTTGTCCAATGGCATCTTTCAACTGGGAAGCATTGCAATTTTTCTTAAGATAGCCTCTTGCGCCCAGACGAAAAAGCCTGATCACCAGATTCTCATCTTCATTTAAGGTGAGCATGAGCACCGGGGTAGTTATGTTCCGCTCTTTGAATTGCTGAAGCACCTCTTCCCCGGTCATCTCCGGCATACTCATATCCATGATGATCAGATCGCAAGGAGTAAGAGAAGACAAGCCATCGAGCAGTGCACGACCGTTATCATACTGGCGGTTTATTTTGTAAGGCCCCAGTTTCTCTATCAATTCCTGCAGGCCGTTTCGGATGATCACATGATCGTCGACAAGCCAGATGTTTTTAAGGGTTGGCATCACATACTTTCTTTAATCCAAAGTTGCCATTTTTTTAATGATAAACAAACTGCCTTTTCCCGGTGATGTTTCTATTATACATTCCATTGCTGCCAAGCGTGAGCGTTTTAAAATATTACGCAGACCGGAGGCTTTTTGTGACTGCAATGTTTCGTCAAGTGAAAATCCTTTACCGTCGTCGGCGACCAACATCTCAAATCCGTTATTTTTATTGTCCACGCGAATGCTTAGTTTTTTTGCAGAAGCATGGCGCAAGGCATTTTGTATGATCTCTTGCAGAATGCGGAAGGTCATGAGTTCCTGGTTTTTGCCCAGATTAGTAGGCCCCACAACAGGTTCCCAACTCACTTCAAAGCGGCGCAGCACCCGGAGGCGTTCCACTTCTGTTTGGATAGCGGCGAACAGGCCAATATGATTCAAATAGTCATTATTAAAAGTGCGGCTGAGCAAACGGAGTTGTTGGGTGACCTCTTCGAGATAGATGCCTATGGGTTTTAGTCCCTCTGACAAATGCGGATGATCGAGCTTCTGATTTTCGAGCTGTATGTGCATCGCCGTTAGAAGTTGGCCGATGTTATCGTGCAGCTCTTGCGCGAATTGACTCATGATGTGCTCGCTGACTTCGGTTTCTACCTGACGGAGTTCGCGTTCGAAAGCGAGTTTGGTTTCGGTGAGTTCTATTTGTTGTCTGAGACGCTGGCGGGCGGAAACAAAAAAAACGATCAGAATGCCCGCAATGAGGAACAATACTAAGAGTGTCACCCAGACTATGGCTAAAACAATATCATTCATAAGTTTTGGTCTTTAAAGCAAGAGTATTTCTATGCACAAGAAAAAAGCCAAAAGCCAAGAGGAGATACCTTACGATTGATAAAATATTTATAATAGTTCCATAAAGTATGATGTTTTCCCTCGGGTAGGTTTTTTGCATGTAATTGATCATCGTAATGTAAGGGATGCATCCCGCCAGAAAGGCCAGCAAACCAACACACATCCAAATTTCCGGTGATCTTCCCAAAGGCGCTGGATGAAAGAAAAAATATTGGTAAACTATTGCCCCGTAAAATAATGTAAGTATCGTGCTTTGCGCCGCGCTCGCATAGTTGGCGAATGTGTGAATACCGTTATAACTTATTTGTAGTAAGAAAACCATTAAAAATAATCCATAGGCAAAAAAAGCGAGGTGTTTACTCCAAACAACATTAAAATACACATGTGCAGCAGTAATCAATATCAACATTTCAATTAACATAAAAGCATTATAAACTATCTGCGTATTTTCATCCTGACCTTGCGATTTCTGGTATGCTGTTAGCGCGTAAGATATAATAAGTGTGATACCGTAAGCAACTATCTGAAAAAATAACAATCTCCAGAATTCATTCAGATTTCTATAAGAAAGTATTCCCATGCTTAAAGCTATCGCTGGACAAATAAGATTACTTATAATCGACAACATCATTTTATTAATAGAATGTAGGTGGATCATAAATATAATATTTATAGTTTATTGATCAGGATAAAATAACATCTATTTAGACTCTACATTTTAATACAAGACACTTATGGATTATATTTTATTTGAAAGCGAACGGTAGCACAACCCGGTGGGCATAGGTGTCCAAGGTTGGCATATTTGTTATTAAATCCTCCATAGAAAATCCGGGGAAGTAAAGCGGGATCCTTACTATCGGGGCCAAGCAGTAAGGAGTGTTTCATTATAGTGTCATTATTATAAGGAACCTTAACGGAAGCATTAAATACTTTTAGAGAATTTATACCAGGATTCTTTACAATGACCGAATCAATTTCCTGAAAAGAGAATATTACGGAACGAACGTCGCCCGCGCCGGTTAAGTCCGAGTTGAAATCTTCAAAGCCGGCAGGTCCATTTCCGTCGTGGTCAATTTTAATATAGCTCCTGTATTTTTCTATACAATCATAATCGTTTGTTACCTGAAATGAATCAATGGTAGTATTGTAAGTGAAATAGGCTGGATTGTCTGTAATAGAATAGATTCCCCATTTTTCTCCGGCAGTTAATGAATCTCTCAATTTATGCATATATATTGGTGTGTAAAGAAGGTCCATTTTACCTAATACAGGTTTTAGCCCAAATGTTATTTTTATACCCGTGACGTATTGCGTCCCGGCAGGAACGGAGTTATTTGCAACTTTTTTCAGCTTTGCAAATGCACCAATAACAATTTCCTCTGCTTGCCGCTTAACCTTTCGAAGTTTTAATATTGAAATAAAATCGTCACAAGCTGTAAATTCAATTTCGGCATGAGGTTCCTCTACAGGATGCTTTGATAAATCAAGTGTATCTTCGATTTGAACACTTACAGCCATGGATTGTTGTTGATTTGACTCTTTTTTATCCGGATCTTCTTTGGGTTTTTCTGAGTGACATCCAATCAAATATAAACACGTAGCGAATAAAAGAGAAAGTTTAAAAAATAACATTTTAGTTGTTTTCATATCTATTTAATTTTTGAATTTTTACAAATGTGTGACTAAACATTTTCTCAAACAAATTTTGGTCAAAAGATTAACCCCATTTTACTCCCGTGATTAACCACCCCCCTCTTTTGCATAAAGTGCCCTTGATTTTGACAGGCCTCTTACGGCATCTTTGTGAAGTGATTTTTAAGAACGGGGTATGCCGAAAATCCGTTAAAGAGTACGTGAAATTTTTATGCTATGAAAAAAAACCTAATTTATTTTTATGCTCTAGCTTGCTGCTGCGAATTAGATTCTCAGATTGGGTATGATAGAAATGTTATTCACGATGGAATATATTTAATCAAAACCGGGAACGATCTTCAATATGCGATAGATGAGCCAAAAGCAATAAAATACAAGTCATTAAGCTCTGGACCTCTCTATGCTTCCGCCAAGTGCGATCGCGTGAATATCCTGATGGAATATGTCAATCCCATAAAAATGAGATATAATATTTCATTTTCTAATCAAATAAATCCCGACTTAAAGAATCTTATTAGTTTTTTTGATGCCGCCCAGCCATTGTTTAAAGAGCTTGGGCAGGAAAATAATATAAAGGCATCGATCAAGGTTGAAGATGTCTTCAAAACAGCATCAGGATCCGTTTCGAACCGCGTACTTACGAACGAAAATTTAAATGTAGATTTTTTTTCAGAAGAATTACTCCAATTGGGATTACTAGTTGTATATAATCCTGATTGTTACTATGAAAAATATAATAAAGCAGCGACTGGGTCGGAATTAAATCGAATCAAATTGGCTTTCAAAAATAACCTAGACATTCTTAGTAATTCGGAAGTCGATTTGGCAACTTATAACAAGTATATTCGGCATGCTGTTGAAATTCTTATCAACGCAGATGAGGTATCCAAAGCGAAACAAGTCTATCCCGAATACAGAAAAGCCCGCCACGCCTTAGATAGTTTAAGGATAGCTCAAACCATGAGACTGGAAGAACTTGATAAATTTTTCGAAGCAAATGATGAAATCAGAACAATATCGACGAACAATGGAACAAGGATCGATTCAATCAGGGTAGGATTTGTGAAGAACACCCGAAAGTACTACCAAAAGGGGTTCAAAACACGAATTGAAAGTAAATTTAAGGAAATAGACAATTTACTTACAAAAGTGGACGAACTGGCTGACGAATTCAATAAAGGACTGGATTATTTTATAGGATGCGAAAAATGCGAAATGGGAATGAAACTTGCCGAAATACCCATAGCGCAGGAGGACATAAAAACTGTATCGATTAAAATTGAGATCTATGATATTAAAATTAATGACGACATGCAGTTGATTATTACGCTAAAAAATGATCTGCAAGGCGTTTTAAATTTGAAAAGCCACTCTAACATATCCATCGATTTTGCAACCGGCCCTTTGTATGTTAGCGGATTTTCGTTTAGCAAATACAGTACCCAGTACACTCCTACTACTGGAAGTTTAACAGTAGTGAAAGTGAAAAACGAAACGATGAATTTTGCAATGGGTACCATGCTAAATGTAATTATCAAAACTGACACTTATCCAATATTCCCGATGTGGCAACTTGGTTTCGCGATCGGTAAAGATACCCCTGTCGCGTTTACGGGGCTGGGTTTCAAAACAGTCAACAATATCTCAATGTCCGTGGGCGTTCTTACTGGTTGGTATAAAGAACTTAACAACCTGAGAGTGGGATCCGAAATCGGGGGGGAAGCAGAATTAATAGCGGACTATCGTTACCGAAACTAAAAAGTCTTGGAGGATATTTTGGTGTTCAATACAGTTTTTAAAAATATCGAACATGAAGTATTTCAGAACAACATATATCCAGATCGCTATCGGGGCAATTTGCTTGTCTTTGTTAAGTTGTCGGTCTACGAAAATTTACAAGTTTGATGACTATGATATTAAATACTTGGGAACCGTGAATGAAGAAGAATTCACTTTTTTTGAACCGGTTAATGAAGTTGTAGTTACAATCCTTAATGGTAAAAAGCCTGTCATAGACAAAGAGGGTTTCATTGTCCATGCAAAAAAATTCCGCTTGCGGCGACTTAAACGTTTTTTGAAACCATTGTCAAAATGCAGCAAATGGTAAAGTAAAATCTCAACTAAACCCACCCACCATGACCACCCCAAACCACAACCAACCTCTCGTCGTTTCTTACCTCACCATGCGTAAAGCAGTTGGGTGGCTTGGCATGGCACTGCCATTTGTGCTGTTGATCGGTAATTTCTGTGTCAACAGCATGGACATACTGAACAGCGACCGCTGGATCTCGAAGGACACGATTTGCTACAAGACTTATGTATCTGCTGGGCATTTTAAAAGTTCTATCAGCCACTATTATTACAGTACGGTCGGTGAACTTTTTACGGGAACTCTTTGCGCAGTGGCCCTGTTCATGTTCTGCTACAAGGGTCACCCAAAACGGGCAGGAGAATGGGGGCCGTCCGAAGGCCGTGTCACCAATATGGCCGCTCTGTTTGCGCTTGGTGTCGTCATCTTTCCGACCTCGGCCAGCTCCTGCATCACTGATAACGTCCGTACTTATCTCAGCAAGGATTTCACAGGCTACATTCATTTTGGATTTGCCACCTTGTTTTTTGTGACACTGGCCATCTTGTCAATAGTGTATTTCAGGCGCAGTGAAAAACAGGAAGACTTCGGAAAAGGCAAATACGATAATTTTTACCGCTTTGCGGCATTTTGATGCTGGCCTGCCTCGCGATTATTTTCATCTACTCAAAATACCTGGAGGCGCATGTCGCGTGGTTAGATAAGCTGCCCATCGTGTACATTTTTGAAACGGTGGCCCTCGTCGCTTTCGGTCTTTCGTGGCTGACTAAGGGACAGGTTGATTATTTGTTTTTGCCGAGGAGGGTGGGGTTGGTGAAAAGGTAAGGGGTTTTCACTGAAGTACTCGATTAAAAGAACAAAAAAAAGTTCGGTTTACCGCCCTTCTTTTTTTACAACACATTTTACATGGTAAACAAAAGACGATGCTCCTGTAACTATCTTAAAGTTTTCTGAAAGCTTACACTATTTTTGATCTAACTACTTAACTAATAAATATCATGGCAGAATTAAGTCACACATCAACTCAAAATCAAACCTCGCAAACATGAAAACCCTAAAAACCCTCAGCCTTATGTTTATTCTGGCATTTACCAGCCAACTCTCAGGCCAAAACGATTCCATCAAATGGAAATACATAAAAAATTACCACCGTTCAAACGAGCAAATAAAAGAAAACTGGGAACAGTTTTTCAGAATGGATATTTACGACAGCCTGAAAGCCAGCAAAGACAAATTATTCCCCGTTTATTTCGACAGCTATGGAAGCCCATACCCGCATCTGTCTCTTTTAAAAGGAGTAAATAAAAGCAGCTTCCAAAGCACCATGTCGCCAAAAAATCTGCGTAAATATTCCCTGCAACATTTTTTTCAAGGCAGCGATTTTAGGGAAAACTTTGCAAAGAACATAGACGCTTTACCAAACGAAGCCACTAAACGCATCTATCAAAGATTACTTGCTCACACTAACGAATGGAATGGCAGCAGCGATGAAAAGATAGACCGCTTTTACGAACTCTGGGATTCCCTGCAATTTTCGATAGTAATCAACGATCTTAAAGAAAAAATAAGAAGCAGCGGAGCCACAAAAATTATGTTTTATGTACATGGATATAACGTACCTTATAGTCTGGCTGCCCTCCAGTCTCTCGAACTTCAGAAACACATCCGGAAATCTGATCAGAATATTTTGATGATTCCTCTATTCTGGCCCTCCAACAATGCCAAGGACTGCAACCTCACGCAGGATACAATTTCACCTGATGGATTTGACATTAATGACAGAGCAGGTTTATGCGATGGTGGTATCCAGAATGCTCAACTCTTCTGGTATTATAGTAACCAGGCTTATTTCGCCGCTGTGGGTTTACGGCGTATCCTGAACGGATTACAGGGCACACCTATAGACATCACGCTCTATTCACACAGTCTTGGTGCTACCGTTATTACATCGGCTGTTATAAATACCTTTTCTAAAATGCAATTAGACGAAAGCATCCGCACACACCTCAACGATAACTGGCTGGATCTAAAACGCGATCACCCGGGAGAATATAAAGCCATGAAAAAGAACGACAATTTAGGGTTCGAAATTGTTAAGGCATTTAAACTCGAGGAGCTTCCCAAACAAAGAATCACCCTTTACATGAGCGCGCCAGCTATTCCCGGTGAACACACTTTTGCCGATATCAGTTCCGGGGTTTTGTCAAACATCTCCGTCTTTTCCACCGTTAACAAAAAAGATCCTGTACTCACTAAAAGAAATGCCAGTATCCTAGGCAAAACAGGTATTGTGAATGCCAGTAATTTTGGGGCAACCAGCCTGGGTTGTGATTACAATGACGACCGCGCGGCCTTACAGCAATATTTTGATTCGCATAATGCCACCGATAACCTTCACTTCAAATCTGTTGAAATAAACGACCATGATTTTTTTGTTTACCTGAACGATTCCAATTACCGTTCTTTTATAGATACAATGCTTCAAAACAAGCTTATCCCCGTCGAGTCGCTCTCCGAAGTAGGCCGCTTCAATGCGAAATTTAATCGCTTAACCAGCCAAACCGACGATAAAGATTTTAAACCTCAGCAGGAAACTATTTTTAATTATCGTAAAAAAAATAACCTTGTCATTAAAAGAAACACCAGTGTAAATAACAATACCCGAAGTGCCCTGGACACACTCGTTAAGGATCTTGTATTAGGGGAAAAACCAAACGAATTTTCAGAGACATTGCTGCCAGTAACCCTGGAAAAGATTGTGACAAAAGAAGATCCCTTCGCCTTGGTGATGCTCCGGCGGGAACTGGTGGAGGACAAAAGCGCCGACAAATCGGATCACATGAAACGCAAACTCATTAAAGTAGTAGACCGGCGCATTTCTGAAACCTGTTACGACAATTTCCCTATGTATAGTTACAAGAACCAATGTCAGCGGCCTGTTCGTTTTGTGAGCATCCGCACAGGTAACGACCTCTTCACACCCGCAGGATTGTACGCCACATTTACCAATAAAGAATTAAAACAAAGTAATTGGTATTTCCAGAAAAATGACGACCGCGATTACACCGGTAGTCTATTGATAGAAGTAGGCACAGATTTTTTACGCGCCCCACGCGGCCGCAATTTTAACAGCTACCAGACTGTGTTTTATGGATTTGATGTGTTCACGCCCTATTTTAAAGACTATGCCATCTTCACCAAAAACGACACCTTTAATATTAATGATCGTCCGCACGCTTCCTTCCAGTATTTTGGCTGGAGCAAGAATGGTTTGTCCAGGAGAAGCTTGTATCGTTGGTCGTTTTTTATCAAGTTTGGTAAAATAGGCGGTTACAACGGCAGCGATTTTCAGGCAGCCCTGCACCAAGACATCTCATTTAGCCCGCGGCCAAGAGGATGGGGCGCGCAGATTGCCAACAACGGACGTCTCGGTATTTCCATTGAAGGAGCTCACGAATGGGACAAACAGCTCATCAACCATCCACGCGACCAGCATTTCTGGAATCTCCACTTACAACTTCCCATCAGTTGGAAAGCCGGAAGTTACATGACCAACGCCTCCATCGGACTTGTCCTCACAAATAAAAGTTTTAAGCAGAACAATGCCAACTACATCAACCACCGCACCCGTCAAACGGTAAACCGCCGGAGCGACAACCTCATGTATGCATTTTCCTTTAACGCCACAGGGGTACAACACAATACCATGTTGCAAGGTTATGGCATTGTAAGCACCAACGAAAGTAAAGACGACACACTCACACCCAAAAGCCGCCACAAGCTTAACCGTTCGCAGGTGCGCCCCATCATTTTTAATACCAGTTTTTTAGTTTCCTATACCGCCAGGTATTTTACCGTGTTCTACAAGTGGACCTCTTTTAGTCCCGAAACATACCAGGACGATATAAAAGCGAAACGCTACCCAACAGATACCGAGACGATGAAAATTGGAAAGCGCTGGCATCATTTTGCTGTAATAGGCATTAGCTTTAATGTGATGCGGTATTAAACTATGAGCGAAAAGATTGCAAAGGCTCGGTTTTTATGCAACAGAAAAGTGAAGGCTGAGAACGAAAATGGAGTTTTCGGCCAAACACTATTTAAACGAAAATAGACTCAAGTTACCCTTCTTACTGTAAACGTCTGGGAAGAAATCTTTTTCAAACCGGAATGTTTTAAAAGCCAGGCGAAAATCTGTAAGGAATTAAATATTAGTATGGCCTTCAACGAAGACTCCCGCGTAAAAATACCTGCCCTGTTGCACCTTACGCGCTTAGGCTATACCTATCTTTCGCACAAAGAACATTCTAAACGAAGAAAGTAATATTTTTCCTGAACTATTTACCGCGGCACTTTCTAAAATAAACCCTTCCGTTTCCGTAAGCGAAATGGAAAAGGCGCTCGACGAACTTGTTTTAAAATTGGATTACGACGACCTCGGACATTCTTTTTATAAAGAGCTAACGAAAACTTCGGGCATTAAACTCATAGACTTTAAGAATTTTCAAAACAATTCTTTTCATGTCACAACCGAGTTGACCTGTAAAAACGGGGATGAAGAATTCAGACCAGATATTACCGTTTTGATTAACGGGATACCGCTTATTTTTATTGAGGTAAAAAAACCAAACAATAAAGAAGGTGTCATTGCCGAACGTAAGCGGATTAACGCCCGCTATCAAAACAGAAAATTTAAACGCTTTGCGAATATCACGCAACTCATGATTTTTTCAAACAACATGAATTATGAAGATGGCGTTGTAGAACCTTTGATGGGCGCTTATTACGCAACTTCTGCTTATAAAGATCTGCAATTCAATTATTTTAGGGAGGAAGAAAATTTGAATCTCTCTTTCTTATTGGCGACTGAAAATGACACATTAGAGAATACGATTTTAAAAGATAACAATGTAGAAGTCATCAAACACTCGCAGGAATTTACCACCAACAAACATTATCACACGCCTACCAACGAACTGTTAACTTCTCTGTTAAGGAAAGACAGGCTTGCCTTTGTTCTGAATTATACCATTGCTTATGTGAAAGAAGAAAACAACTGCAAAAAAGAATTACAAAAATACATCATGCGTTACCCGCAGATGTTTGCTTCTAAAGCCATTGAGCTAAAATTAAGCGAAGGTATTACCAAAGGAATTATCTGGCATACCCAAGGTTCTGGAAAAACGGCTCTCGCATTTTATAATGTAAAGTTTCTTACCGATTATTATCAAAGGAAAAATGTCATTCCGAAGTTTTATTTTCTAGTAGATCGCATTGATCTCACCATTCAAGCGGCTTCAGAATTTACCAACCGCGGTCTGAGAGTAAACACCGTTAGCTCAAGATCTGATTTCACAAAAGACCTGCAAACGATTGGCGCCATTCACAATGCCAGCGGTCAGGCTGAAATTACAGTGATTAACATTCAGAAGTTTAGCGAAGATGTGGTAGTAATAAATGATATTTCTTATGACCTCAATATTCAAAGGATTTATTTTCTCGATGAAGCGCACCGTTCTTATAATCCCAAAGGAAATTACCTGGCCAACTCAATTAACTCTGATAAAAAAGCCATTAAGATCGCGCTTACCGGCACGCCACTTTTAAAACAGGTGGTCGGCGAATACGATAGCAAAAGTTTGTTGGGCGATTACATCCACAAATATTATTACAACCGTTCTATCGCTGATGGTTACACCCTGCGTTTGATCCGTGAAAGCATCGATACGAATTACAAAATGCAGATGAAGGAAATTCTCGCGGAGATAGATGTGTTGAAAGGCGATATTCAGAAAAAAATGGTTTACGCGCATCCTAAATACGTTGAACCGCTTTTGGATTATATTCTTGAAGATCTTTACCGTTTTCGTTATACCGAGTCAGATGATTCTTTGGGTGGTATGGTGGTTTGCGATTCTTCTGAACAAGCAAGAGGTTTGTTTGAAGTTTTTGAAAAACGTTTTGGATGGCAGGAAATAAACGTAGCCAATCTTAATGTTGCTGCCGAACCAATTGTTATTTATGGAAGTAAGCGCCGTAAGTTGCGCGCGGCGATTACTCTTCACGATGCGAACGATAAAACGATTCGTAAAGATTTAATTGATGGGTTTAAGAAAGGGAAAATTGATCTTCTGTTTGTGTTTAACATGCTGCTGACAGGTTTTGATGCCAAGCGGTTAAAAAAACTTTATCTCACCCGAATTGTAAAAGACCATAACCTCTTACAAACATTAACTCGGGTAAATCGTCCCTACAAACATTATAAGTTTGGTGCCACTGGTTGATTTTGCGGACATCACTTCTGCCTTTAAACGCACCAATCAATTGTACTATTATATAAAAACTAATGCGGTATTTTACTTTGGAGACAAAAAAAACGAATTAGAGTATTACCATCCCTTAAAAAGAAAATTAAAGACTTCAAAATTTTTTAAGCCAGGGCTTTTACGAACTATCGAATCACACAAAGACGCGAACACATTTCGTAAAAACAAATAAAAAAAAAGATATGCCCATCCCAAAACACAACGAAATAAGAATCCCCGTTTTAGAAGTCTTAAAAAAGAACGGCGCTTCGGGCTCTAAACAATTACTGGAGCCCTTGGCAAAACACTTTCATTTAAGCGATGCAGAAGTCAACCAGCTATATGAGTCGGGTAAGGGCTTTATATTTAGGTCTCGCATCTCCTGGGCCTTAAGTTATTTAAAAATGGCAGGATTGGTTGAGTCTGTCGTAAGAGGTAGTGTTTATATTCTAATTTCAAATCCAAAAATTTAGTATGGCAAAACAAATAACCAATAAAGCCGGTTCTCAAACGCTCATTAAAAAAGCGCTTGAATTGGTAAATGATGCACGCAATCAAGTGGTAAGACAAACCAATAGTGTAATGGTTTTTACTTAGAGCCTGTTTAAATTTACGTTGAAAATAATATTATGGGTAACCTAAACCGATTGAATAAGCTAATTTATTTGTTGTTCACTAAAACTACAAATAATGTATCCAACCGATTTAAGTAATACCCAGTGGCAATTTGTAAAAAA
>Ga0105046_10006354_pt1 | contig 18650 bp, 15 predicted proteins | sample MAT03_FD_78385 | JGI IMG/M metagenome (GOLD analysis project Ga0105046, IMG submission 78385) | Freshwater microbial communities from Lake Fryxell liftoff mats and glacier meltwater in Antarctica - MAT-03 (megahit assembly) | ecosystem: Environmental > Aquatic > Freshwater > Ice > Liftoff...
TATTTTTGACTTATATCTAGCCATAATTTTACATCCAAACAATAATTAAGGCCTGTATCTAGTGGACCACACTCTAACCACGCTTTTCTAGTCATGAAACAGGAAGGCTGTAAAAAATTTGAATAATTCATCCAATCTAAAAAAGCCGTAAATGTAAGTTCTTTAGGTTTAATAGTACACAGGATTTTTCCACTTAGATTAATAGCATTTCCAATGCCTACGATAGCTCCAATATGCTCTTCCCAAGGAAAAGAACCAGATGTCATCAAAGCATTTGGCAGATAATAATCATCGCTATTTAGCCAAGCTAATATTTTTCCATCAGTCTTAGCAAAACCTTTGTTGATGGCATCACTCTGACCTTGATCCTTCTCACTTATCCAATAAGATAACCAAGGTTCATACTTTTTGATAATTTCCACTGAGTTATCTTTAGAACCACCATCAATAATGATATACTCAAGATTAGGATAACCCTGAAGCAAAACTGAACGAATTGTTTTCTCTATAAATAATCCCTGGTTGTAACTAGGAGTTACAATGCTAATACGAGGCCACTCTGAGCCATTGAGCATTCTTGCTGGTAAAGGATTTGTCTGTTGGGTCCACGGCCAACCTGTTTTTCCTTTAGGCGGTGGAGCTAAATCTTTTAATGTCAAAGCAGTATTAGTAATTACCATTATTTTTGGAAAATTTACTCAATTAAATGTACAAATCTAGAGCGATCGCTTTTACGATCAGGAAAACTTGAGAGCGATCAATAACATTCAAAATATTGCGATCGCAATACCTATTGATATAGTTCAATGTACCATTGTGCTTGCAGTTCCAAGGGATATTCATTAAACGCGATCGTTCAACAATTTTTACCTATGCGATCGCAAATATCACCATCTGGCGATCAATGACTAAACGATTAATTAGCAAATTAGACTAAGCGCTTTACTTTTAATTTGGTCTTCTTCAATCTTTTCTTGGAGCTCATTATCTGTATATATACCTTCCAAAGCTTCTAATGCTGCTTTTTTAAGTGCTGTGTCAAAGGCATCAGTTAAAATTTCTTTTAATTCTTCTGCATTGGCATAGCATCCACCTGATTTTCTTCGTTTGTTAACTCTTTTAATTTCTTTACTGGCATTATAAATCGAAAACTCCCAAGAACGGGTACTGCGTTTCTCAGCTTCTTGCTTAATTAAATGTAATAACAAAATTACCGCATAGCTATAAATCTTATTTAATTTATCTTCCCTTGACATTTCTTCAAGCTCATCTACAACTTCTAGAGCCTTCTCATATTGTTTTTCTTCAATAAGTTGGCGTAACAATAATAGTTCTTCCATAATCGACTGTTTTTTATAACTAACTAATACCTATTTTAATCCGAGCAACGTTTTATCCATCTCAGTTGCTCTAATGTTCATTCTTTATCAATTGCTCTCTCAAAATCATATGTAGTATTACACAAAAACTGATGATTCAAAATTTCTTCTATCTTATAAGGGCAATTTTCACCAAAATTGGCTAAATTTATTCCTGTTTCTGCTGATGCTTCCCAACGAGCATTCCGATAGCCTTTGGTTAAAATATTTGGAAGATATTGACGCAAGCTAGGCTTTTCATCTAGCAAATCATCTCATTGATTAGCGATCGTTGTAAACCAACTAACAGAGCGTTTTGTAGGTTGATGCTGCCATTTTGGTAAATGGGCTAACAAAACTCTTAAGTGATTTTTTAACTCATTCTCTTCTGCCAGATTCTCCCAATCTAAAGCTGCCACATCTCGATTAGGTAAAGCTGATTGCTGCTAGGTTAACCAAGCCAAAAAATATTGCTCGTAAAAAGATGATTGATACATGGTATTTTTACCAAGCTTAATATTACTGATAGCTGACGGCTGAATGCTTACCTCAATTTTTATTGAATTTCTTTAGGTAGCCACTTTTCATCTAAAGCTTGTTCAGGAGTCACAATGGATTCTAAAGGAAAAATTTCCGGTTCAAGTCCAGTTTTGACAATTGTAATATCTCTAGCATCTTGATAAGTTTCTGTAAATATTTCTAAAAAGAAAGGTTTGAGGCTAGGATTTCTTTTGAGCAGTTTTTTGATTTGTTTCCTTTGTTCTATAATTGTACCTTTCCATCCTCGACTGTTGTAGTTTCTTTCTTGATACCAATAAGTTAGTTTGAGCAGATGCTCAAGTAAGACAAGTAGGCGACTTTCTAATTGATGCTTTTGTTCGTTACCCAAGTCTTCTAACTCTTCTAATAAATTTTTCCAATCCAGAGACCTTAAATCTCCATTACGGATATTGTGAATAGTAGTTTGTACCCACTGATAGAAATCTTGATTATATAAAGCATTTAACTGGTTATGTGAGTCTTTTATTATCTGATTCATAGATTTTTCAAGTGAAGACAACTATCTATATGCTACAACAGTCACCAGTTCAAGATTCAAAGTAATATTTATTATTCAAGGGCAATCGCCTTAGTATGGATTATGATTACCGATTACCTCATGGCAAGCTTACTATGCTTACTACTTGTATTCTATAAGAGCGATCGCCCCATTCCAAGAATTGCGATCGCAAATATCCACTCGACGATCATGCTCCCCCTGTAGTTACATTTGAAGAGCATAGGCGTAGCCCATCGTAGACATCGCCCTAGTTCTAACATGATGACAAAACCTGTTTGTATAGTTCAATGTATCTTTGTGCTTGCAGTTCCAAGGAATATTCATTGAGGGCGATCGCTCGACAATTTTCACTCATTTTGTGCCGTTGCTCTCTGTCTACTAGTAATTGGACAATACCATTACAAAAATCTTGTGTATCTTCTGGCTGAGCTAAATAACCAGTTATTCCTGGACGGACTAAATCAGGTACACCACCAACTTTGAAAGAAACCATTGGCGTACCACACGCCATACTCTCTTGCAGTACCAATGGTAAATTATCCGCACGAGTGGGGAAGATAAACACATCAGCCGCAGAGTAGGCTATTGACTTCATGCGATCACCACTTACATACCCCAGGTTTAAAGTTGGTATTCCCACTACTTCAAGAAATTTTTCGCCTCCACTACCCAAAGTTAGTAATAGTGTTTCCGCTTTTAACGCTTTAGGTAAAGTTTGGATCGCTTGCACAAGTAAATCCCCACCTTTACGAGAATCCTGTAAGCCATCTGCACAAAACATGATAACTTTTTTCTCGGCAGGAATACCTAAAATATTTTTACATTTGTCTTTATCTAAAGGTTGATAAGCATCAGTGTCAAGACCATATGGTATGTGATAAATTGAAAAACGGTTAAGCATACTTTTTTTTGCCTGCTCAGTCAGCCATTGACTAGGAGTCACTATCGTGAGATGAGACTTACTGTAAACCCAGTCTTTCAGTTGCCATTCTAGACGAGTATTATCTCTTGCTATCTCTGGATAAGTTCCAGGGTAGGGACATTGACCACAACCTTGCTGCCAGCGATCGCAATCATAACTATAGGCACAATGTCCAGTAAAGCTCCACATATCGTGGAGTGTAAAAACAGCAGGTTTATTTTTAGTTAGTGAGGAAATTGCTAAGTAATTAAAATAACCAGTATGTAGGTTATGAAAGTTAAGGATATCTGCCTCTTGATAAAAGCGATGCTTGGGAATATCAAAGCTGCCGAGATGGTTAATATAGTTCAGCCCAAAACGCCGAGTGAAACGATACAGTTGATTTTCGATCCGGCGCTTGTGAGAGGGGACGGCGGCCACGCGATCGCTACTTGTTTTGACTCCTCCTACCAGTAAGTGCGAATTAATACCTTGAGCTAGCAAACCTTGGTGCAGTCGGTAGCCTGCGATCGCAGCTCCACCACCAATATCAGATTGATTGATGTGTAGAACATTCATGAAGTTTATTTAGTATTTTCCATTACCAGTGATTACGAACTCCGCCTAATTCACAGATATTAATTTTTTTAAGCGCCAGTAGAGCCAACTAGGTAGTAAGTGTTGGATTCGGCCTCGACCAATGCCATGTATCTTGACCGTATCGATCCATACCCGCAACTTTTGAGTAAATGTTTGAGAAAATGGATGTAGTTGAATCAACTCGTCAATATTAATTTTGTCTTGACCTGTGGCACAAGAGAAAACTCTAGGTAATAATACATCCGGCTCGCCAATGAACATTTGATCTTTCATTGTCTTTGAGGTTAAACTTATTCGCGGAAGAGTAGTTGCCTGTAAGTAAATGTCTTCTAAATAACTTTGCCAGCCGCTTGTGATGTGTGTTTTTATGATGTTTTTCTGAGTCTCTTCACCAAGGGATAATCTAAATTCTTCATCTTCCACTAAGCGAGATAAAACTGCTGTGTACTCTTCCAAATCGCGCACACGAATCAAATGTTCATCAAAACCTGGTGCATCCGAACCAGCTATCCTATATACATTTGGGTAAGGAAAACGACTCACCAAAGGTATACCATAACTGCCTGCTTCCAGCAGTGATGTGTTAGAAGCAATTGGGAAACTGTCAACAAATATGTCAGCAGCTTGGAAGAAAACCGCAGTATCTTCACGCTCTGGAAATATTTTAATTCTTCCTTGAGTATGTTGAATCGCTGTAGACCAATCTTCGCCAGGATTCAGCCCAACAACTACTAAAATAGCTTGCGGATATCGCTCTAGTAATGGAACATGTACATCAGCAAAGTTAATTCCATCAGTTGTTTTGTACTTGGCTCCTCTAGCAATTGATAGTAGTAAAACGCTGTTTTCGGCAATGCCAAGTTTTCGCTTTGCCTCTATACAAGTGAGGGTTCTATGATTAGGATTTAAAATAATTGGAAGCAGCTTGTTACGCTCTGCTGCTATGCCTCTGCGCTCTTGCGATAAACGCATACCTGAAAAACGAAGATTCGCAACTACATCACTAATACTCGCTCCTACCCACAAACCATGATCGGCATGATTGACAAAAATAACCGGTGGAGATTGCTCTTTATTTGAAAATGCAATTATGGGAATCACATCACCAGGCATGATATGCAGTACAACAACATCGGCTGATAATGCTATTTGGCGTAGTCGCTTTGCCCAAGAAACCGTATCGCCAATTGTTTCCGTCAGTGAGTAGATATTGCCGTGAGTCTTGAGTACCGCGTCTTTGATAGTTTTGGGTACCAATACCGATGGTTGCTGCGTCAATACAAGAGAGTGCGATCGCTGGTCATCTTGCTGTATCCAGCGCTCAATCATTCTGGAATGCCCACCAACACTATGTACACTAGTGGCAACATGCAAAATACGATTGACTTTTCCAGGCAGTGAAATTCTCTTTCGAGAATCAGGGTTTGTTGGTATTATTTTTTGTCCAAGGGCGAGAAAAAGTTGCTCCAGTTCTGGACTGAAAAAAATACCACTATGTTGCAAAAATGCATATAAAGCTGCACCTTGCCCATACACAACTGCCTGATTATACTTACCACGCTCCACATAGTCTCTTGTTTGCTCGACAAGGCTACGAAACACCTTGAAATTTGTTTCAATGAGTTGGCTGCCTTCTTCTTGCCAAAGACTAAGTGTATCGTTAGCTATTTTTTCCATAAGGCAACATTTTTTTTGTTTTATATTTACTGTGCTAAATTTTACTGACAAGCAGTTTTCAGAACCTCAATCACATTTTCCTGCTCCTGTTCAGTCATCTGATGGAACAGTAGCAAAATAATGGCACAATCCTGTGCTTGTTCGCTCTCAACTAAGCGATCGCACACACTTGAGCAATTACAAAATTAGTTCCCAAAGCGATCGCATGACGGTTTTGATTCAGGCGATCGCGTCTTTGTAGTACTAGAGAGAGAACGTAAACTTATCAACTGCAAAATTGCTTACTCGTTCCATCTTGCCGGTTTTCACGTCCACCGTAAACAGAACATTGTTTTTTCTACTACTGTCAGCAGCAAGCGCATACAATTGACCAGACGAAGAGAAAGCCAAGTCTTTAACATCGTTGACCAGAGGGCGTCCCTCAAAGGTCAGTGGGTTCAGTGTGATCATTTTCACCTTACCGGTAATTATGGCTTTATCCTGCAAGTTCATCGAAATGAGAATGGGGATACCTTCTGAGCCGATCTCAGTTGCGAAGATATTTCCTTTCAAATCTTGGCATAGATTACCGAATCGATGGGTTAGCGGTAGTGAGGGTAGGGACAGATCATCGCCAGAAAGAATTTTACCTGTTTGGAAATCGAGTGTTATCAGGGCAAAAGGTGGGATGCCCTCAGTTCCTACTAAGCACAGAAGTTGATTATTAGAAAGGGCTAGCAAACTTTCAACCGTTTGATCGGATTTCTTAAAGGCTCGGACTTTTTTCGCTTTGAATTTACGGTTAGTACCACTTCCAACAGAATAAATGAGATGGTTGAACTGACCCTTTCTCGTGTTAGAGACCGTAGAAATTACAAGAGTCTTATCTTTAAGGGTTATTGCGTGCGTAATCCGGTCATAGTCAGGTACAAAGAAAGCGCGAGATTTCTTCGATACAGGCGTTGGATCGTCAACAGACAGAACTGGTAGATTAGCCTTAGAGAGAATTTTGAGAACTTTTTCCGTCCCTAGCTCGGCAGTATTCAGCTCTACTGATGGAGTTTGGTCTTCCCGGTTTCGAGCCTCGGATGTACTAAGGAGCTTTACTCCATGAATTCCCTGCTTCAGTTCACTATTCTGAGCAAGTGCCTTACCAGAGAGACCAGCAACAACTGTAGAAGTCAAACTGGCAGCTGCGAGCTGGCCAAATTGTCGGCGTTTCAATGATGACATTGTTATACTCCTTGTGGGATATTTTAAGGAACAATGAGGTTTGCGTTTGGTGTCAGGGGTTTAGCTCCCATATCTGCTAAGACGTTGACAGTTATTTGCTTGGCACGAATATCTTCCCGAGCTGGGCTAACACCATCACTGTCTAACCCCCATGCCCACTGATTGGTACCGCAGGCAAAGACTTTAGCCCCACTACTGGCGGTGTAGCGTGTTGTGTGGGCTTTTGTAAAATCGTGGTTTGGAGGGAGGGTTTCTTCTCCAGGTGGTTCATCGAAGTTTGGCAATACACTAGCAGGTGTGACTACCGACTCAGACAACGTTACTAGACCGGGAGGAGTCGACCCATTATTAACAATAAAATCCCATTCATAGCCCATTAACAAATTGAGCTGATCTCCATTCTGGAGTCCCGTATTTGCATAGTAAGGATCACTGCTGTTGGTGACAACAAAATTAAAACCGCCGTAAAGATTTGTGGTGTCGCTACCGTACATTACTCCTAACAAGGCGTTTTCTGGTCGCTGGTTCTGGAAGCTGCGGAATTTATTAGTGGCTGCTGATGGACCCTGTTGCTGGGCGACTGAATCCAATGACCAGTCTTGTTTGTAGCACGCCATCACCCGGTTGGGCTTCAGTTGCCCAGCAGCGAGAGTAGAATTTTCAAACCTCACTCGCCAATAGCAAGTATTGGCAGAGAAAAATCCCAAATTAATTCCAGCATTTCGAGCAGCCTCGACGGCATCCCGCATTTCTTTAGACCAGTATTCATCGTGACCTACAGACAGAAATACTTTGTGAGCGAGCAATCTTTGTCCGTTGGTGTGAACCTGCATATTGTCGGTGTAGGTCACATCGTAACCTTGAGATTCCAGCCAGCGCACCATATTGTATTCCCATCGCAGAGGTGTATCGAACTCGTAGGACTCTTGAGAAGTTGCCTGTGACATGGGTCGGTCATAGGAAACCTTGTAAGCTCTCTGTCCACCAACGCTGTTAAAGCTGTACAAGCTGTAACCCCCCATAGTGTTATAGGATAGGACACAAGAAATGGCGCTTTGGAACAAAATACCAGCAGTGCTGCTATCATCGCGGACGACAAACCACACGTGCGCTATTTTGCTGCTTGCTTGGTCAGTCAGCTTGGCAATGTAAATACCACTAGTCCAGTTACTGTTTGCCTGTAAGACGTAGGAAGTTGTCCAGTTACACTCGACCAGCCCGGTATCGGGGTCTCTGGTACAGGCGGGTTGGGTCGTGCCATTGAGCGGGCCGCTGCTTGCCATCAATCTTCCTCCCGCGCCGCCATAGTAACCCAAACGGTACACGTCGATGGTAAACTGTCCGGCTTGTCCAAGAGAAACCTTAATGTTCAGAGATTCTCCTTTATTGATACTAGTCGCCGAAGCATAGCCAGCAATTTCACCACTACCCCGGTTGTCAAGCTTCCAGTTAGTTGTGCCAGGATTTAGGTTTTCTCTATAGATGGGATTTTGGGCTTCCAGAGGTGGAGTTGCTGAAGCCAAGAAGTCTATACTGCCGATGCCTACTGCTGTTGCTGTTACTACCACTCCTCCAGGTCCAGTGGGTACCGATCCCAATGTCAAGGTCGTACTTGCTTGACCGCTAGCATTAGTTACTGCACTGGTGGGCGAGACTGATCCTCCGCCACTGGTAATGGCAAAGTTCACAGTCACCCCTGACTGAGGATTGTTTTGAGCGTTTAAAACTTGCACGACTAGGGGATTGGGCAGAGCTGCGCCTGTCTCGCCACTCTGATTGTCTCCACTAACTTTAATCAAGCTACTGCCAACAACAAAGCTGATGTCACGATAATAGTTACTATTCCGGTAAGAACTAGTTGGGAAAGAATTCGGACTCGTATTATATACCCCATTGTTACCGTCTGCTACCGAGCTAAGATCGCCATTGACAATGGGGCTGCCCAGTTGATCATAAGTAGCGACGTAATAGGCGTTTGCGTTGACAGAAACCACATGAGTCGTATTAGATTGAATGTTGACTGGCGTTTCTAGAACCTGCTCCTGCCAGCCAGAAGCTGTCTCATTAGTAAAAGTGACGCTTGCCAAGAGCGTTCCCGTTGCTCTCCATATCTTGCCAATATGAGATCCTGTTTCGCTAGGGGCTTTCCAGAAGCGAATAGCAGTAATCTGTCCTCCTTTAGCGCTGCGAAATTTCGTACCTAATTCATAGGAAGCGTTATCAGTGGCATTTGGAATGCTCGGCACTTGAGTCGTCAAGATATTTTGGCTGTTCCCCGATGGGTTGGCACTAGCTGAGAAAGTAACACTACCTACTCCGTTTGCTGTGGCACTTACAGTATTAGTTACAGGACTTGTCGCCCCAGGGTTAGCTCCGAGCATTAAGGTGGTACTAGCCTGTCCATTGACATCGGTTACGACACTCGTGGGCGAGACTGACCCCCCGCCACTAGTAACAGCAAAGTTCACCGTCACGCCTGACTGAGGATTTCCAGCACTGTCTTTTACCTGAACAACCAAGGGGTTGGACAGTGTTGCTCCGGCTGCACCAGTCTGATTGTCGCCGCTGATCTTTGTAATCGTCGGCAGAGCAACAACTACAAAGTCGATGTCGCGAAAATAGTTAGTATTCCGGTAAGAACCGGTTGGGAAACCTCCCGGAGTCCCATTAAACACTCCATTGCTACCGTCTGCCACTGAACTAAGATTCCCATTGACAATGGAACTGCCCAGATGATCATAAGTAGCGACGTAATAGGTGTTTACGTTGACAGAGACCACATAAGTCGTATTAGCTTGAATGTTAAGTGGTGTGGCCAGAGCCTGATTCTGCCAGCCAGAAGCCGTCTCGCTAGTAAAAGTGACGCTTGCCAAGAGCGTTCCCGTTGCATCCCATATCTTGCCAATATGAGTTCCTGTTTCGCTAGGGGCTTTCCAGAAGCGAATGGCAGAAATTTGTCCCCCTGTTGCGCTGCGGAATTTCATCCCTAATTCGTAGGGAACGCTATCAGTGTAGTTTGAAATACTTGGGACTTGATTGGTAAAAAGGACAGGCATAAGTATTTCCTCTCTTATTGACTTATGAATATTGGTAAATTTATTATGTGGCCAGAGTTTTTGCGTGTATTCACATAATAATTATATTTCAAATTAGATTAAATAGCAGCCAAAACCTAGATGCAAGACGACTTACATACGTATTATCAAGGAAATAATTGACTAAAAGTTTGTAAAATTAAGTTACTGCTTTAAGATTAGGTTTATTAACGTGACGTATCGGCTCAATAAGTAGGGGTAACACAAGCTTGGCGTTGCATAAATGCGGGATGAATCAGTTAAACACGGGTATTTCTCTATACTCTAAATAATGAAGTAACAAGCGAATTGACTACTTAAGCATATCTACTGACTTAGAATAACATAATGTTTTGCGATGTAACCGTGCTAAGTAATGACGTAAACGTTTTTTTCTGACTCGTGAGAAATCCGGGTTAATGCATTTGCCAACCACAGGCACTGCTGGAAGTAATTTCCACGAAACTAATTTTTTCTTTAAACCTGACAAGCCATTTTCAAAACTTTTACCACATAATCCTGTTCCTGTTGAGTCATCTGATGAAACAGGGGTAGTAGGACAGTATGATCTTGGGCTTGCTCACTCTCCCAAAGGCGATCGCACTTTCCAACTTCACACTCACAAGCTCTTGGCTCAACTCCACATGACCAAGGTTGACTTTGATAAGCACTTTCACGGTGAGCGCACATAATCCCGCGTCGCGTGGAAATGCCAGCATCTAACATTTCCTGCATTACTTTTACTTGGTCATATTTCTCTGTTAGCCGGACACAAAAACTCTGCCAGTTACTCTTTGCCCAATTTGGCTGGGTTGGTAACTTTAATCCTGGTATGTCTGCTAACTTTTCCTGATATTGCTCTGCCAAATAACGCCGCCGTTCCAAAATCTCTGGTAGACGTTTGAGTTGTTCTCGCCCGACTGCTGCTTGGATATCAGTCATGCGATAGTTGTAACCCAGCATGGGATATGACTCAAATATTACCTGTTTCGCACCGTGGCGGACAGTATCGGGGATGCTCATTCCATGTTGTCGCCAGAGGCGGAACTGTTTGTCCCATTCGGGATTATTTGTGGTGAGCATCCCACCGTCACCTGTGGTGATAACTTTGCGAGGATGGAAGGAAAAACAGGCGATATCCCCATGTGGCTTGCCAATTTTCTCCCACTGTCCATCCCAGAGAATTTCACTACCGATCGCACAAGCTGCATCTTCAATAACTGGCAAATCGTAGCGGTGGGCAATATCCAGAATGGCTTTGAGGTCGCAAGGCATCCCGATCTGGTGGACAATCAGAATGGCACGGGTGCGATCGGCTATACCGCGCTGTAAGCGATCGCTAATCACATCCTCAATTAACATTGGGTTAATGTTATATGTTTGTGGTTCAATATCCACAAACACTGGTGTTGCACCGCAGTAGCGAATACTATTGGCAGTGGCAATATAGGAATGGCTGACGGTAATCACTTCATCCCCAGGTTGCACACCTACAGCTAACAGCGCTAGATGCAGTGCTGTGGTGCAATTGGAGACAGCACAAGCATGGTTTGCTCCTACGTAAGCTGCAAACTCTTGCTCAAAGGCGGCGACTTCTGGCCCTTGGGTTACCCAACCGGACATGATCGCACGCTTCGCTGCTTCAGCTTCGGGTTCACCCATCCAGGGTTTGGCAATCGGGATAAAAGATTGAACTTCAGACACTCTGTTTACTCCTCCCTACATCCCAGTTACGTACAATTTCATTTTCTAGTAGGACTTCTGGAGATTTTCCCAGACTCAAATACCAATTTCTCAGTTTGACCAAACCTTCGTGCAGTGATACTTGAGGCTTAAATCCCAACAGTTTGTCTGCTTTTGTCGTTTCAGCATATAGACGCAATACATCACCAGGACGAGATTCATCATGAATCACACCCGTGTCTCCTCGCTCTACTATTGATGCTATTTCCTTAGCCAAATCATTAATAGGAATTTCAAAACCACTGCCCAAATTGATTGTTTGCCCGATGGCAGAGTCTGTAAATCCTGCCATGATAATGGCCCTAGCTGTATCGCTAACATAAGTGAAGTCTCTAGTCTGGCTACCATCACCAAAAATTACCATTGGCTTACCAGCCATGCTACGCAGTAGGAACTTGGGTATGACTTCTCCACTATCTCCTTCATGGTGACAACGCGGGCCATAGGAGTTGAAAGGACGTACTACAACAGTCGGGTAGCTATATGTTTCGTAGAACGCCCTGGTATAACATTCTCCAGCCAACTTAGCAGCACCATAGACAGTCATGGGAAAGGTTGGGTGTTCTTCTGTCATTGGTACCCAACGGGCAGTACCATAAACTTCTGAACTTGAGACATATACAAACCGATTTACTCCTGCTGCTTTGGCTGCGCTCAATAGCTGGAGAGTTGCTGTGGCATTAACCTCATGATTCTCGTGTGGCGAGTGGATGGAATGGCGGACACCTAAGCACGCTAGATGAAATACGATATCTACACCTAACATTAACTTGGCCATGCGATCGCTATCTCGAATGTCTGCCACAACTAGTTCACATTGATCGGTAGGCAGATTTTCTAGGTTTTGGCGTTGTCCATTCACTAGATTATCAACAACAATCACCTGCTTTGCTCTTTGAGCTATGAGCTGATGTACTAGTTCAGAGCCGATGAAGCCGGCACCACCTGTGACTAAAATTCGCTTATCTTGCATATTCTGTACTCTCTGATGGTTCATATCCTTCCCGCCAACGTAAAAATTTAGCAGGGACACCAGCTACGATCGCAAATGGTGGTACATCCTTGGTGACAACGGCTCCAGCCCCAACAATGCTGCCTTGTCCAATTGTTACCCCAGGTAGGATCACTGCATTCATGCCTATATCGGCTCCTGTTTCCACTTTTACCGATTTAATTTCTAGGTCTGTTTGGATGATCGGAACATCAATCGGCAAACCAGTGTGGCTTGAACCCAGTACTTTTGCACCTGGTCCCCATCCTACATAATCTTCAATAATCAAATCACGGGCATCAAAAAAACTCTGTGGGCCAATCCAAACGTAGTTACCAATGATGCAAGTACCATCAAACCTTCCTTGAATATAGCTTTGGGAACCAATAAATACTTGGTTTCCAATCTCAAAGGTTTCGAGATGTTTAAAGCCTACACCATTGCCAATGCGAACATTATGCCCGAATCTACGTGCTACCGCGCGCCAAATAGCTCGCCGCATTAGCCCGTCAAAGTCGCCGTCACTTATAGCAAAGCGTGCGTATAATTCGATTAATGGTTTTTGTTCATACTGAGTATTTAAATATTCTGCTAGTTGAATTTCAAAGTCAGGGTCTATCTTTTCTGATTGTAAACCGTGGATAGCTGTGACTATCTTAGTCTTACCTGGATCAGACATTGAATTCCTCGGTTATGTTAAGATAATTACCGCCTTGGCAACCTGAGTCTGTGACTCTGTGCTTAGTTCTGCATACATAGGCAGGGATAACACTTCCCTAGATGCTGCTTCTGAGTGAGGAAAATCTCCAGGTTTATAACCAAATTCCGCATAAGCTGGTTGGAGATGGACTGGAATTGGATAATGAATGCCTGTTTGAATTTCCTGTTCTTGCAGACTTTGTTGTAGGGCATCTCGCTGAGGCGTTCGCGTAGCGTGCCCTACGGGCACTCGCACCGCGTAGACATGGTAAACGTGACGGCTGTAAGGCATGACAGCAGGGATGCCTACACCAGATTTTGCCAAAAGTTGGTCATACTGGGCTGCATGTGTTCTTCTCGCTTCTGTCCAGTCTTCGATGTAGCGTAACTTCACCCGTAAAATCGCTCCCTGAATACCATCCATGCGATAGTTGTAACCTTTCAGGACATGGTGATACCTGCGTTCTTGACCCCAATCGCGCAGCATTCCCATAGTATGGGCATATTCAGGATTATTGGTGACTGCCATACCTCCCTCACCGTAAGCCCCTAAATTCTTACCAGGGTAAAAACTAAAACAACCAATGTCACCGATACTACCTACCCTCTGCCCCTTGTACTCAGCCCCATGAGCTTGGGCGGCATCTTCTATCACGGCTAAACCATGACGGCGTGCAATGTCCAAAATTGGCTCCATGTCTGCTGGTTGACCGTACAAATGCACGGGTAAAATTGCTTTGGTGCGTTCGGTTATCGCTTTTTCAATTTGGGTAACATCTATTGTGTAGGAAACAGGGTCAATATCTACGAAAACGGGTGTGGCTCCGGTGTAACAAATTGCTGCTGTAGTTGCAACGAAAGTAAAAGGTACGGTAATCACTTCGTCGCCAGCACCGATGCCAGCTGCTAGTAATCCCAGGTGGAGGGCGCTAGTACCTGTATTGACAGCAATGCCATAATCAGCATTGCAGTAATTTGCAAACTCCTTTTCTAAAGCTTTGACTTCATTTCCCAAGACGAATTGCGTACTTTCAAGTACTTTCAATACGGCACTATCAATTTCGTCTTTAATACTTAGATACTGAGCTTTTAGGTCTACAAATGGAATCATGCTGGTACCTCTGCCAGATTCAGTTCAATTAATCGACCTTGCTTTTTTAAAGACTGGGTTGCAGCTTCGAGAATTCTGACTACCCGCAGTCCTGCTTCTCCATCAGTAATTGGCCGATCGCCTTGTTCAATACAACGAATGAAGTGCAATCCTTCTGTCTTCAATGCCTCTGTCATATCCAACTTGGGTGACCACATATCCCCTGTGCGATAACCAATCATCATTTGGTACACGCTTTCAGAATTACCATTTACTGTAATACCCTTGTCGTAAATCTTGACTTTCTCACTGGGTTCTAAGTCATCGTAAACAATCATCCGTTGACTACCACCAATCAATGTGCGGCGGATTTTTACTGGTGCTAACCAATTGACATTGATGTGAGCAATGAGATTATTTTCAAAGAATAAGGTCAAGTAGGCGATATTTTCTGGTTCTCCAGGAACATGGCTAATGCCTGTAGCCGAGACAGCATAAGGCTGGGATGGTAATAGGTAGCTCATGATCGATAGATCGTGGACTGCCAAATCCCAGATGACATTAACATCATGCTGAAAAAGCCCCAGGTTGACGCGTACAGAATCATAGTAGTAAATATCACCCAAGGAATTAGTGGCGATCAAATCGTGCATCTTGCGTACAGCACCTGTATACACAAAGGTGTGATCTACCATTAACACTAGGTTGCGTTTTTCTGCCTCTTCAATCAGCCGCATTGCTTGCTCAGAGGTAGTTGTCATTGGCTTTTCTACCAACACGTGTTTACCAGCCTGCAATGCAGCTAAAGCTAATTCAAAGTGAGTTGACACTGGTGTGGCGATCGCTACAGCGTCAATCTGGGGATCTGTAAATATGTCTCGACAATCTTTAGTAACTTGGATAGCGGGATACCTAGCTTGTCCCTTTGCCAATAGTTCTGGATTAAAATCACTGACTGTTCTAACCTGAACTCCTAGCATCTCTACAAAATTTCTTACCAGATTCGGGCCCCAATAACCATAACCAATTACACCGATTTTAATGTTATTTCCCATTGCTTTTAACTAATCAGAATTTATTTTTTATGCATTATCAACCATTGCCATTAAAAGGTGGCAATTATTTCTAGGTGTATTACAAATTACTTGCTATTTGATATAAAAATTTTTATCTTTGCAAGGCTTCAGAATCCACCAAGGAGCTACCCAATCCCAATATCTATAAACAGAATACGTACAAAACTTAAATGGTTCAAATAGCACAGAAGTAAGTATTTCACAAACTGCTAGCTGAAATTTCTAAATTTTGGCGATCGCGCACATCCCCGATTACACGAGCGGGGACTCCAACTACAATTGCATAATCAGGAACATCATGAGTTACTGCTGCGCCAGAACCGATGATGGCTTTTTCACCAATTGTTACTCCTGGCAGAATAGTGGCATTACTACCAATAGATGCACAGCGCTTCACCAAAGTCTTGACTGTATACCAGTCATCTTCAGTTTTTAAACTGCCATCTTCATTGGTTGCACGAGGATAAAGGTCATTAGTAAACATGACTCCATGACCAATAAACACTTCCTCTTCTAGCACAACGCCTTCACATAAGAAACTGTGGGATGAAATCTTACACCGATTTCCGATTATGACATCTTTCTGCACCTCCACAAATGTACCAATTTTCGTGTCATCACCGATAACGCAACCGTAGAGGTTCACGAGATGAGGATGAAAAATATTTACGTTTTTGCCTAACTTGACATCATCATTTACAGCCATTACTTAATCTGCCTTAAAATTAATGCTTTTCCACAGTTTGCCAAATAGCATCTTCTAAATAAGTACACTCATCAGCTTGCCAGGGGTAATTTACACGCTCGAGATTGTGCATACTGACTTCAAACTCACAAATATCACTGAGATTTTCTAGTAGGGTTTCGCTGCGCCGCTCAGAAAGCCATGTAGTTAAAGTATATGAACCCATATAAAGTCGCAATTTGGGTATTTCACATCGGAAAATATGAGTTCCTTGCTTATGGCGAAAAGGCGCATCAGAGAAAAACCAAAAAATATTAATAGGCTGTTGCAGGGCACTTACTATTTGGAACGAAAAAGACAGACTGTCATGGGGTTTCTCTATGTGTAAGGCAAACTCAAAAGTAATGGGTTTTCCCCAACAGTGAATTCCTTCTTCCTCAGAAGTGTGTGCCCTTACCCAAGCTACATGATTGCCAGTTTTATTAACTGGAGCTTGGTAATATGCTGGTGATGCAGACTCATCTTTCTGCCCAGTCAAATATAACTGTACTGCTTTGCCAGTATGACCATCAAACTGAATGTTACCTTTAGAAAGCAGTATGCAACGTTTGGTGAGTTGATTAATAGCTTGCATACTATGACTGACGAATAAAACTGTTCGTCCTTCTTTGGTGGCTACATCACCCATTTTCCCCAAGCACTTCTTCTGAAATGCCGAATCGCCCACAGCTAAAACTTCATCAACAATTAAAATTTCTGGCTCTAAATGGGCTGCAACGGAAAAAGCAAGGCGGACATACATTCCTGATGAGTAGCGCTTGACTGGCGTATCTAAAAACTTCTCAACTTCAGCAAATGCTACTATCTCATCAAATTTCTTTTTAATTTCGGCTCTACTCATTCCCAGAACAGAACCGTTGAGATAAATGTTCTCTCGTCCCGTAAGTTCTGGGTGAAATCCCGTCCCCACTTCTAATAAGCTTGCTACCCGCCCTTTAATACCGATACGTCCCGTTGTCGGTTCGGTAATCCGGCTCAGAACTTTTAGGAGGGTGGATTTACCAGCACCATTGCGTCCAATAACACCAATAGCTTCACCTTGTTGAATCTCAAAGGAAACATTTTTTAATGCCCAAAATTCTTCCCGCGTTGGGTTGGGCATTTTTTTGCCCCCAGGTTTGATAAATGACTTGGCAAAAGATTTAGCACCATCGGCAATTACATCCCGCAAAGCTTTGTAACGACTTCCTTGCTCTTGCTGGTGAGCGATAATATATTTTTTACTTAAATTCTCAACACTAATCATATTCTCAGACATCTGCAAAGTTCCTTGCTAAATTACATCAGCAAATGTCCGTTCCATTTTGCGGAAGTACCAAATGCCACTTACCAGTAACAGGGCAACTAGTCCTAAAGATAGTGTGAATCCAATCCAGTAAAGTTTAGATTCTCCTCCTAAAATTGCCCATCGAAAGCCATCAATCACGCCCACCATCGGGTTCAAATAGTAGAGCAAACGCCATTGCTCTGGTATAAGACTGCTACTAAAACCGACGGGTGACACATATAGGCCAAACTGCACAATAAACGGCACAATGTACCTGAAGTCTCGATATTCCACATTCAAAGCTGCAAACCAAAGCCCTACTCCTAGTGAAGCAGCAAAGGCAATGCCAATAAATAACGGTAAGGATAATATCCGCCAAGTGGGAACGAAATTATACCAAGCCATCAGCCCTAATAGAATCATTGCAGAAACCAGAAAGTCCACAAAGCTGACAATCACTGAGCTGGCAGGCACAATCAAGCGCGGAAAGTAGACCTTAGAAATTAAGTTGGCATTACTAATTAGGCTGTTACTAGACTCACTTAGGGCATTGGAAAAAAATTGCCAGGGTAATAAGGCGGCAAATACCAATATTGGATACGGTGCTGCCCCCTCTGAAGGTAATTTCGCCAAACTTCCGAAGATGACGCTGAACACGATCATTGTCAAAAATGGTCGAATGAGTGCCCAGAGCATACCGATCGCAGTTTGTTTATACCGCACTAAAATATCACGCCAAGCAAGAAAATAAAATAATTCTCTATAGCGCCATATATCTTTCCAATACTGCTGCTCTGTGCGTCCAGCTTCAATTACTAACTCCTGTTTGGAGACAATTTTTGGACTATTCATAGTTGTTGAATAAAACGGCACTAATTAACACTTAACTCACGAACTGGAAACCTCTAAGACCTTGATAACCAACCTGTCTGGCGCTCTTACGCGTAAACTCCCCAACGGAAGGGTTCCCCAGAGCATCAATCACTCCGCTTACTTGCTGCCATAGTTCTTGTGGTGCTACTGAAATTTCGTAATTACGATCGCTACACTTATGAATGTGATACCAAGTTGTTTGCTGACACTCGTCGCACCAAAAAGCCTCTAACCATTCCCCTTCTATAGGCACTGTGGTTTGGTTTGCTACTAACATCAACGCA
>Ga0105046_10006355_pt1 | contig 18650 bp, 19 predicted proteins | sample MAT03_FD_78385 | JGI IMG/M metagenome (GOLD analysis project Ga0105046, IMG submission 78385) | Freshwater microbial communities from Lake Fryxell liftoff mats and glacier meltwater in Antarctica - MAT-03 (megahit assembly) | ecosystem: Environmental > Aquatic > Freshwater > Ice > Liftoff...
ATTACTTCATACTCTGGCCGGTCCCAGTTTTCTGTAGAAAAAGCATAAAGGGTGAGATATTCGATGCCCAGCTCAGCAGAGCCTTCCACAATATTTCGTACACTTTCTACTCCATGAAAATGACCGAAGAGTCTGTCTTCACCTTTTTCTTTTGCCCAACGGCCATTGCCATCCATAATGATGGCTATGTGACGGGGGAGATTGCCTTTGTCTATTTTTTCAAGTAATTGAGACATAAAAAGGTTGCTAAGCGAACAATCAAAGGTATTGCGGATTGGCGGGATTTTTATCGGGGCAAATAAATTTTACCAATAAAAGAAAAAAGCCGCTTCTTCCTTCGACAAGCTCAGGATTACGAAGCGGCTTTAAAAAATATACATCATTGATTTAGTTTCTGCCCCAAACAGCCATCCTTGATTTCCCTCTCAGGTAGCCTTTTGTTTCGTACCAGAACTCAATTTTGGTAAGATGTCTTAATCCGCCATCCATATCAATAACACGGCTTTCGCTGCCTTGTACAAAGCGGTTGCGTAATTCAACATTTTGTGTGGTTCCATTATCAAAATGAATGATCATTTTGTACATTTTCAATGGGCCATCAGTTACTTTTAGTTTTATCTGGCGTACATCATCTTTCCAATTGCCAAAATTGATAACATCATGGTCAGAACTAAAACCCACTTTTTTGTCTGCCAGGAAAAACCAATCACCGGCTTTGCTTTTTGTGCTGGTGTTATCAACTGTAAAGGCAGTAGTAAGGCTGAAAATAGCAGCAATCAGGGTGCTATAAAAAAAAGTTGTCAGGCGCATAGTAACAATTATTAGGTTAATTAAATGTGGTTGGTGAAACTACTTTATAAAGTTACATAATAGACCATGTATTAATTAGTGTAGTTTAATGTTACTGCTAAATAAATACAATATGGGATATGCACACTAACCCATCTGGGTGATTTTATAGTGATAGCTATGCAAGAAATTAGTCGGCCTTAGGACACCTGTACGACTGTAGATTGAACGTAATATGAAACATAGCCGTTACAAACTGGTCTTTCTGCTTGCTATTACCCCGTTGACGACCGGGAATACCAATAGGGTCACCAATTTCATAAGACCTGTCACTTAACAACAGAGCATTGGACGTACTTCCATCAGGATTTGGGGGAAAAGCTGTGAGATCAACATAGGTTTTACTTACATCATCCAGGTAGTCTGTGTTAGTAAACCGGTGCAGTATTTCAAACCCTATATTAATTCTTTCATTAAAGGAATATTTGACACCGCCGCCAAAAGGAATGCTGATGCCAATAGAACTGTATTGTTTGCGGTCAGGATATAAGGGGCTGTCCTGCCCTTCTGTACCCAATGGCCGGAGAAATATTTTTTCCCCTCGCAGGTATGCATACGGGTCGTAACTAAAAACACCGGCACCAAATGTTATATATGGAGTGAAACTATAAGCCGGCTCGCCGGGCATAAAACGAAAGAAATTAAAATCGCCTTGTAAACTAAGCTCCCAAACTTTGGTGTTAAAGCTAAGGTTGCGGCTGTACATGTATTGGTTATGGTCGTTGTATTGGTCAGAATAGCCTAACTGTGCAAAACTGGCACCTAACCTCAATGCTATATAGTTACCTAAGTTTTTACGGAAAAAAATACTGGCAGCCACTTTAGGCCGGTTAAGACGGCCACGGGTATTTATATCGCCAAAATAATGGCCGGCACCAATTCCCACTCCAAACTCACCTTCCTGCACTATAGACTCCTGTGCTGAAACAGCGGTAGTGCCTGAAAAAAAGGCCAGTAAAGAAAATACAAGGGCTGCAATAAACTTCTTCATCATAACTTAAAAAATGGTTCGGAATTAACTTAGAACGATAAAAATACTATTTTCTTTTATTTGTGGCCAGAAATTACACAAATAGTGCTTTTGCCGGGTCTGGGAGAAAATGAAACGGACATAATTCTGGTCCGGCCCTTTAGGCTTTTAGTTTCGTTTGTCCAATCCCCAGGTCAGTTTATTGCGGAGAGTTTGCAGGAAATTATTTTCGCTGAGGCGGACCAGCTTTACGTCAAAACTCTCTTTTTTTATCGCCAGCTGCACATCTTTGCTGATGATCTGTCGCCGGGAGTCCAGGGCACAGATGATTTCATCTGCCCGGCTTTCAATTTCAAAAGAAATGATATTGTTATCCGGGACAATAATTGGGCGAACATTAAGATTATGCGGTGCTACTGGGGTTATTACAAAACTGCCTGAATCAGGAAACACAACCGGGCCATTGCAGCTTAATGAATACCCGGTGGAGCCGGTTGGGGTGGCCACTATCAGGCCATCTGCCCAATAAGTATTTAAAAATTCACCATTCAGATAGGTATGAATCTTTATCATGGAAGCCACATCTCGTTTATGAATAGAAAAATCATTCAACGCATAAGGCACATTTCCAAACATGGGAAGGCTTGCATCCAGGTGAATTAATGTTCTTGTGTCTTCTACATACGTTCTTTTTGCAATCGCTTTTACGGCTGTCTTTACTTCTTCCCGGCCAATACTGGCCAAAAAACCAAGGCGGCCAAAATTGATTCCCATAATAGAAATCTTTTTGTCCCGTACCAATGTAACGGTATCCAGCAAAGTACCATCACCCCCAAGGCTGATGATGAACTCCACCTCTTCAGTTAAGTCTTCTGCTGCTGCAAATGTGTTGGTATCAGCAGGCAGTTGAATTTTATTTTTAATCTGCTCAAAAAAATCATGGTAAATGACTGGCTCTATTTTTTGAATAACCAGTTCATCAAAGAATGATTGCACATCTTTTTGCTGCTCGTCTTCCATCATCCTGCTATAAATTGCTGCTTTCATGTGTTTATCATTATTTTAATCTGCTATTCTGATGATAAGTCGTTGTTTAATGTGTTGTAAGCTACTCTGTTGAACACAATCGGTAAAGAATTACCTGTTTGTGGTATTGCTCAATCCAATCAGACAAGTTAACTTACCAAGATATATGATCAAAAAACTGTTTATCAACCTTAAAGGTAAAGACCCGCCAGAACATTCAAATCATTATGTAATTTTATTTTAGAACCTCCAAAACAAACTTTATGAAATTTAATTTAGTACGACTTTCAGGGTATATGGCAGCAGTTCTTTTTATAACTAGCTGCCAAAAAGAAACTGCCCCCCCCCGTAAACGTTGAAAAATCAATTGTAAAACTTCCGGTTGAAAAACAGTATGCTTACGTTAAGGAAAATTTGAAAACCATAATATCAGAACTTGCTCCCCTTTTTAAGGATGCCGCATTTATCAATTATTTACACACAGAGATTGCCAAAAAATTTGATGGCGATAATAATGTACTGGTAAAAACAATACTTGAGAACCCTATGTATAGCTATAAGGCCAATGCTGCTAAAATACAAACAGCCCTTAATGCTTTTAAGGGATTAGATGGCGAAAATTTGTATCCGCAGATTTTTATTCCTTTTTTTGATAAACATAAGGCGAATAGAAAAAACATTGCGGCAAGAAATGAATTGATGGATGGAGTGGAGGTTGTGATTTATGATGGTAATGAAGGAGTAACCACTTTGCCCATTTATGAATACAACGCCCAGGACAGCTTACTGGAAACTCCCGATGTGGCTGATGAGGCCTATGCCAATCAAAACGAAGTATATGTTATTTCATTAAATGAAACTGTTGGTAATAACGGTGAATTGCCTCCTCCCATAACGGGTTCTACTGGCAGTACACAGGCAGCAGTTAATTTCAGGATTAAAGACTTAACAGTAAAGGATAGAAAGGAATCCTGGGTAGCTGGTGCTTCTGAAATTCATATCAAAGCTGTAGGTTCAACCTGGAACCATAGACAATTTGGTTTTCCCAATTCAGCTTTTGTTGACTATAATGTTTTAAGATCTGCCGATAATAATAAGGGACATGAAATAAAAAAAATACCTCGGAGTGAGATTGGGTATCCAATTTTTAATATCAATTATCCATTGCATACAAACTGGACCGTGGATGATTATTATTATCACCCCATTGCGTACTGTTATGTAATTTTTGAATATGATGCAGCTCCGGCGGATAATAGACCTCATGGTTCAAAAATTGTCAGTTGCGTTGGATGCGGGGATCAGGGCGGGGCTCTTGCCACTATTATTTTCAAATCTTCAAATCATGCTTATGGGAAATTAGAATTACCAGGCTCGCAGAGCTATGCTATTTATGGTAATATATCAAACTTACCTTCAGGGTTACCTTCGCTGTATTTTGACGGTCATCAGATAAATACAAACGATATTCAATTTAATACTGTTGCTTATTAAAAATTAAACCGGGATGCTTAAGTGTCCCGGTTTTTACATACGCTAATTGAATATTTATGAGAATAATATTGTCAACCATCGCCTTAATTATTTACTTACCCCTGGCAAGCCAGTCTTTATCCGGCAAGTCATTTCTACAAAGTTTTGAGTTATCAATCGGTACAAAAGCGAAAGTAACTCCAATATATTTTGAAGGCCCTTATGATTTTATTTTTTTATTTATTCCCAATATTCAGCAACAACCAGATGCACATCTTTCTGGCTTCGGTTCTTTTTTTCTCGAAGAACATTTTGCTTTTAGCAGTAAATTCAGTGTTTCGCTTCATCAAACTATCCGAAAAGATTTTTTAGTAACGCATATTCCATTTGACCTCAACAATGAAATGGAAAAACGAGGCGATGAGAAACGATTTTTTTACGACCTGTATGCACATCTTAAATACACCATCCCGTCAAACAAAAAAGCCAATTTTATTTTAATAGCAGGTGGTGGTTTTTCAGGTCTCAATTCGGGGCATGAGGTAACTTTTAGAAAATATAATCAAACAGGCTATACAGATAAAACATTTCATGATGATTTTATTTACACCGTAGTGCAGACAGGGTTTGAATGGCAACGACATCGGATAAATGCAGGGCTGCTAATTGGCTACTGCTGGAAAAATCCAACCTGGTACGAATCTAAATTTTTATTGCCAGAGATAAGTATCCGCTACAAAATTTTTTCTTCTAAAAAAGATGAATAGTTTACTCAGGTTAATGAGCAGGCCATCATTTTAGAAAATTGTCTTTCTATGTAAAAATAGACCGTTTTGTCCTAACGAGTTAAATGACCATTCCAACCTGATTACAAAGTCATAAAAAGCCAGTATGTCAATACCCAGTCCCCCGGAGTAAAGCATTTTGTTTGGAAGTGAGTTATCACCGGGTTGTGGATTATGTACATACCCTGCGTTGCCAAATATTTTTCCGAAAATGCGAATAGGAATTTGCTGAGGCACCTTGCTCTTTTTTACTTTTGGTCCTTTAATTGCAAAGCCGAATAACTCATGCGTAAAAGCTGTTTTCAGGTAACCGCCGGCCACTCCATCTGTTACAAAATATTCAAAGCCCTGCAGAAACGCATCACCGTAACCCAAAAATCGTTGGTTGAAATATGGTTGTTTAAAAGGCAGCTTAATACCACCATACATATTCAGGCTAAAAAAAGACTTGGGAGAAAGCGGCCAGTTGGCCAATCCTTTGGCATGAAGCTGCCATAGATTCATGCTATGATTAAAGCCGTTTTTACTGATTGAAAATTGGGCTGCATACCCTTTAGTGGGATAAGGGATATAGTCAACATTAAAGTAAATCATGCTATAACTAATGCCGGGAAAACTAACCCTGTTTTGACCGGATTTAAAATAAGAAGGATTTAGCCTTATAATTGTATCTGCTACTCGTTCGTTAATAAAACCAATGCCGAAACTGTGTCTTGTTTTAATTGCTCTGCGGTAAGTAAGCTCTACACTGGCATTTGTAAAATTGCGGACATGCTTATTTACATCTTTAAAAAAAACCTGTTTATCATTAATGGTATTATAATTGACCTCCCGGTTTTTGCCAGTTGCAAAAGCCCATTTCATTCCCCATTTTAATTTGTTGTCAATGTATAATCTGTCATAGCTAAATGAAAGTTGTTTGGTGTAACCGTTAACAAGCCCTATTCTCAATTTATCATTTCTACCCGTAGCATTGTTATAATATAACTTGGCTCCATAGTTTACCCGGTCAAGACTTGCTTTTTGCTCCACCAGCCATTGGTTAAGATTGCGATCAACCGGCCGGAAGACCGGAACCGGAAACAAGTACCATCGTTCTTTTACATCAACACTAATATTAATTTTTGTCCCTTCAAAATTTTTTGCTGCTACAATAGCGGCACTGAAGAGTGCTGTGTTCATCAACTGGCGACGGGCTTCTTCCATTTTTTTTACCAGTACATCCAGCGAATATTCTTCGCCTTTCTTAAACGGAATTTCCCGTAAGATGATAGCATCTTTTGTTTTTTTATTTCCCGTCAGTACAATGTCTCCTACTATAATCATCGAAGATGAAGTGGCAGCAGTATCAATTAACTTTCCAGAAATGGTTTGTTGCGCCACCAGGCTATGGCTGCATAGTAACATTGCAATAAGACAGCGATAATATTTTCTTTCCCGCAGCATATTCAGGTTTCAGCAAAAGGGCTAAGTTAACAGGAAATGCTGTCCCTTCGGTAAAATACGGGGAAAGCCATCAGATTTTGAGGTAGTTCATCAGGTTGTCGTAGTTGCTACGCAGTTCATTGGCGTATAACTCTTCGCCAAAAAAGTATTTTACCGTGTAATCATACCGTTGAAAAGTGGCAACAATATCTGACACTTCAGGTTTGTTGATGCGGATAGTAACCTGCATCATTCCTGTTTCACCATCATTGGAAGTATTGAGCTGTGTAATCTGTGCATCGTTTGTTTCTACTATTTTACTAATCTCCCCAAATGAGTACTGGTTGCTTTCCATTTCCAGCACAATCAATCCGCCTGGTTCGCTAAGGCTCATAAACTCAGATGAAAATTTCAGCAGTTCGTTATAAGCAACAGTGCCTACCAGTTCATTCTCTTCGTTTACTACCGGCACTACACTTAGTCCGCTGTCTGCCGCCAACTGTACCGCTTTCAGAAAATGTTCATCGTCTTTTACAGATATATCAGAAAAGGATTGTTGTAATTCAGCAAGCACTGCATTATCATTCTCTGCCTGCATCAGGTCTTCTTCACTGATGATGCCAATAAATTTTTCACCATCCACTATAGGTAAATGGGTGACGTTGTTGTCATTCATCAATTGCAATGCCTGGTACACCTTGTCTTGAAGGCGCAGGTAAGGAAGGGTTTGTGATAATAGTTCACGGGTTAACATGGATAGCGGCTTTAATGTAAAAAAACTATTTCGAATTAATGCCTTGCGGCATTAACAGGACATCAACGATTATGAAACTGTTGCAGGCTCGTTGAGCTTTTTTAAAAATTTATGCAGGATTGCATTAAACTCATCGGGTACTTCCATCATTGGGGCATGGCCACATTTATCTACAAAATGCAATTCACTGTTGGGAATTAACCTATTAAACTCCCTGGCAACAAACGGTGGAGTAATGCTATCGTTATTTCCCCATACTAATAACGTCGGTTGTTTGATTTGATTGAGTTCTTCCCCTAAATTATTTCTGATGGCACTTTTTGCCAGGGCGATGATCTTAATCGCTTTTAAGCGGTTATTGGTCATACTGTACACTTCATCAACCAGCTCCTCGGTAGCCATAGCAGGGTCGTAAAAAGTCAGCTCTGTTTTTTTGCGGATATATTCCTTATCGCCCCGTTTAGGATAGCTATCGCCCATACCGTTTTCAAAAAGGCCGGAACTGCCGGTTAGTATCAGCGATTTAATTCTTTCGGGGTGTTTCAAAATATGCACAAGCCCCACATGTCCTCCGAGTGAATTACCTAACAGGTGAACCGACTGTAAATCCCTTGCTTCCAAAAATTTATGCGCAAATTTAGCCAGCCCTCCCACAGAGGTATGAAGGATATCCATCTCCAGCAGTGGTAACATTGGTACCACTACTTTATAATGCTGACGGAAATATTCAATCAGGCTGCGGAAATTGCTGAGTGCACCAAACAGGCCATGCAAAAGCACCAGCGGCTCGCCGCTGCCTTCTTCTATAAACTTAAACTTATCCTGTTCTTTAATTTCGTATTCCATGGCAGTCAATTCTGACTTTCTTACTGTTGAATTTCAGTACTAAAATTAAACGATTTGGCGCAAAATATCAGCAGTTTGTTGTATAAAAGAAGGCCAATCGGACAAATATAGGTGCAAAGAGGGTGTTTTGAAAACCTGTTTTCTTTAGCCACATCTTCCTCTCTTACAAATTATACCAAATCTGCATATAATTTTTACAGGTAAAGAAAATAAAATACACCACTAAAAAGCAGAAGAATCTACTAAGAGGAGATTTTTTTAGCCACTCCATCAAAAAATTGTTCCAGTTCTCCGAACATATCTTTAAAAATGGGAATAATAGAACCAAAGCCATTGATTGCTTTTGGTCCCCATGGTTGCACAAAAGAATAAGTGACAGATTTATTTATTGTTTCCGGTTCAACCAGTTTCATTTGTTCTGCATAAAAAAGCAGGACACTAAAAACAACGGTGTAGATAGCTGCAAATAAAATAACCCCACCAATTTTATTTATCCAGCCCAGCATAGCTACTTCCACTGTTTTTTCAATAGCCCTTGCACCCAAACGAATTAATAAAATAACAAGGAAAAAAACGACAGCGAAAGAAATAACCGGTAACCACTCGTCGGATACTTTAACTGCTTTGCCAATATACGCAGCTACCACGGTTGAAAGTTTCATTGCTGCTGCAAGACCAATAATAACAGCTACCAACGAAAAGAGGCCTACTACGAGGCCACTTCGATAACCTTTTACTGTAGCTAACACAATAATGACAGCAAAAATGATATCGAGAAGCATTTGTTTATTTGGAATTTAAACGTACCGGTGCAGGATTTCTGGTTTACCAAGTGCTAAAGTCGTCTTATTGTTTTAGTTCAGCTCCGGAAATTATTTAGCTAACAACTCTTTCACCAACGATGAAATTGTTTTTCCATCGGCTTTTCCTGCTAATTGTTTTGTAGCCACTCCCATTACTTTACCCATATCAGCCGGAGATGATGCACCAACTTCTGCAATGATATTAGTCAGTGCTGCTTTTACTTCATCAGCAGACATTTGTTTTGGCAAAAATTTTTGAATGATAGCTATTTCTTCTTCTTCCTTTTTAGCCAACTCCGGACGGTTCTGTTGCTGAAATATTTCCAGTGAGTCTTTTCTGCTCTTTACTAATTTTTGTAACAGCTTGGTTTCTTCTTCGGCTGATATTTCACCTTTGGCTCCTTCAGCAGTTTTTGCAACAATTATAGCTGCTTTAACAGCACGGAGGCTTCTTAATCCTGCTTCGTCTTTTGCGAGCATGGCTATTTTTAAGTCTGCCATTATTTTTTGTTCAAGAGACATATGATATAGTTTTTTGTTTGTGGTTTTTTGTTTTTAGTTGGTTTCCTAAAGTAATGTAAGCCTTTCCAATATGAAAGACTCCGTACTCCCGACCTGCCTATCGGACAGGCAGGCTAAAGACTCCCGGTTCTCCCTAATCTGCTTTATTCTCTTTCAACTGCTTTTCTTTGAACTTGTCATAAAAATCATGCGCAAATTTTTTCATCCCCTCTACCTGCTCCGTGTATTTGGTGGCACGGCCATAGGTATCTGCCATTGTCATCATGGTTTGATAAAAGAAGTCGGCCATTTCATCCACCATCATATCTTTTGTCCAAAGGTCAATACGCAAAGCTGCTTTTTCTGCACCGTCCCAGAAAGAAATCATCATCGCCTTTGCTTTTTGTGCATTACCGGCACCGGTATCAGTAGCACTCCAGGCAATAGAATCGGGCACCCGGTTTTCATCGGTCATTACGTCAATGGTAATTGTTGATTTATTCATACGTATAATTAAAGGAGAGCAAAGATAGGAACACTGATTAGACGGTTTAGCACTGATTTATTTACCTGCTTTTAAGATATTCTGCCAAAGGAGATCGGCTGTTTTATCCCAGTTATACTGTTTTGCTATCTGTCTGCCTTTTAGAATCAATTCTTTGCGGAGGTTCTCATCTTTATACAATAACATCATTTTATCTGCAATATTATTGTGGCTGTTTGCATCAACATACAATGCAGCATCTTTTGCAATTTCCTGCATGGAAGAGTTGGCGGAAGTAATAACCGGCACATCACACTGCATCGCTTCCAGCACCGGCACGCCAAACCCTTCCAACAAGGAAGGATAAACCATTCCATACGCCGAGCCGATTAGCTGAAACAACTCCTTATCATCAACATACCCTGTCATCACCACATCATTTCTGTATTTGAATGATTTTAATTTTTCTTTGAATGATTCATACTTCCAGGCCAGTCTTCCGGCAAGCACCAGTTTCATATTTGTCTGCTGTCTTTTTTTGAAAACAGAAAATGCTTTCAGCAGGTTCATCAAATTTTTTCTGGGATGAATAGCACCAGCATACACAAAATATTCTTTGCCGTCGGTGTATTTATTTTTCGTTGCCGCTTTGTCTTCGTCGCTTACGGGCTGAAAAATTTCTTTTACGCCATTGAACACCACATCAATTTTTGTGGCATCGGTTTTATACTGTGTAATGATGTCCTGCCTGGAAAATTCAGAAACAGTGGCAACAGATATTGCTTTAGTCAAAAACTTTGGTGTATATCTTTTATAAAAAAGCAAATGTGATTTTTTTATAAAAGAAGGATAATGCAGAAAAGCCAGGTCATGCACTACCAAACATTGCGGCACTTTGGTGCGAAGCGAACAAAATCCATCGCAGGAAACAAATACATCAGCTTTATATTTTCTGAGAACGGCGGGTACTTTTATATCGTACCATAATTTCCACAACAAAGGATGCCTTGCGGCCGGACCAGTAACAACAGCTTTTACATTTTTACCGAAAACAAATCGTTCGTCATACGGTCTGTCAAAAATGAAAATGAACTGGTGTTCAGGATGATTTTGTGTAATGCGTTTAAAGGTTTCATAGATGAAATTGCCATACCCTTCCAGGTAATCGGTCAGCAGAAATCTTGTATTGACGGCAATAACCATGTATGCAGACCCTTCTTACTATACTGATTTAATTAGTAAGCAGCAGGGCAGGCAAAGGTATTGGTTGTAGTATTTACGCAGTAAAAGATTCCTTTTTTCGTTCCTTTTACTTCCTTGTTTTACTACCTGTCCATTTCAGAAAAACACAGGAACATTTTCTGTGGATATTCATTAAATACCGGTTGTAAAAACGAGCAGTAGTACAATTGATTGCTATCAGCAACTCATCTACTTTTATACCGTGGAATTAATGAAATACTTAAACTGTAGCTTATGAAAAACGTTTTTCCCGATTCGCAGATTGCATTGGCCGCTGCTATTACCCAAGCCTGTTTCTTACACATTAATAAAAATGACAATCCTGTTGCATACATAACAATCAAAAATTCAACAGAACAATTTGATACAATCACTTATCCACATAATAACCGGGTTGGTATCAAATTTGATAACATATCAGCCAGAAAATATTTTGTACTGATTCATACAACACAGCAATATGCTGTACTAAATAAAACAATAGAAAAGTCTGATGAGTAGTGCTGGCAGTGAGCCACGTTACGCCGGGGAAAATGAATTATTCAGGGGGTTTATGTGGACGTAACGGGACATCTGTACTCTGTGAATCAACTTTTCTTTAAACGACCTCTTAGGTGGAAGAGGATGGTGGCTTGTAAAAGGGGCCCAGGTTCGGGGCCCCTTTCTTTACCCCAACCCCTAAAGGGGCTTACTACTCCGCTATTGCTGAGTTTGGTTAGCATTTCCGTAATTCTACTTACGATTTAACCTCTAAAGGGACTTTCCAACGCACAGCTCTTGCTTTTCGAAGATTTTTTATTGTTGGTATAGATATGCTTTAGGCATAAAATTGCTCCTCTGATACCGCTGTGTTTCACCCTTTAACTTCCGATTTCAAACTTCTTTCTCTACATTTGTCTTTATGGATGTAGATAATATGGAGTATAATACCACAAGAAACCATTTAACGATGAGAGAATATGGCCGCCATGTGCAAAAGATGGTGGAGCATATTATGACTATTGAAGAGCCGGAACGCCGCCAAAGGAATGCACAGGCAGTTATTGAACTAATGGGGTTTTTGAATCCGCATTTAAAGAATGTGGAAGATTTCCGGCATAAACTGTGGGATCATTTATTTCTTATCTCTGATTTTACACTCGATGTAAAATCACCTTATCCTATACCAACCCGGGAAACACTGAAGGCAAAACCTGATCCTTTGCCTTATCCAAAACGGCAACCTAAATTATTGCATCTTGGAAAGAACCTGGAAGTGATAATTGATAAAGCACTGAAAGAAGAAAACCCGGAGAAAAAACTAGGCTTTGCTAATGCCATTGCTTACTACATGAAACTGGCTTATAACAACTGGCACAAAGAGATTGTACATGATGATGCTATACAAAGTGAATTAAGCGGTATTACTAATGGCCAACTTACATTTACTAATACGCCGTATGTAAAAGCTTTCCGTCCGCAACAGGAAGGACGGGACAACAGGGGCAGCTATGGCAAACGGCCCGGTGGTGGTAAGTACCAGCAACGTGGCGGTAGCGGTGGTGGTGGTGGTCGTCGAAATGATGGAAGAGATAACCGGGGCGGTGGTGGTTACCAGAAGAAGCGGTATTAAGTTAAGTGTTAAAATAATTAAAAGGTTGATTAGGTTTTCTAATCAACCTTTTTTTATTGCCCCCACTTCACTTTGCATTTACTTTGCAAAGACAAAGAGAAAATTATTGAATTGCCTGATTATCCAATTAACTAATTAACCAACATGCATTCATTTGAAGTAAAAGGAGGTAAAAAACTACAGGGAGAAATTATTCCGCAAGGAGCCAAGAATGAAGCCCTGCAAATTATAAGTGCCGTACTACTCACACCAGAAAAAGTTACCATCACTAATATTCCTGACATCATTGACGTAAACCTGCTGATAGAACTGCTGGGTGAAATGAATGTGAAAGTGGAACGAACCAATCGCAATACCTGCACTTTCCAGGCGGGTACAGTAAATGTTGATTACCTGCACAGCGAAGCCTACAAAAAGAAAAGCGGAAAACTAAGAGGCTCTGTTATGCTGGCCGGACCAATGCTGGCAAGATTTAAAAAAGCATTTATACCAAAGCCCGGCGGTGATAAAATAGGAAGACGACGATTAGATACACATATTATCGGTTTTGAAAAACTCGGTGCCACTTTTACATATCATGATGAAGATGGTTTCTTTCATTTAGAATCTCCCAACCTGAAAGGAACTAATCTTTTATTAGATGAGCCATCCGTTACCGGTACTGCCAACATTGTAATGGCAGCCTCTATGGCAAAAGGCACTACCACTATTTATAATGCCGCCTGCGAGCCATATATTCAACAACTATGCAGGATGCTGAATAAAATGGGTGCAAAGATTACCGGTATTGGTAGTAATATGCTAACGATTGAAGGAGTAGATTATCTCGGCGGGACCGAACACCGCATGTTGCCTGATATGATTGAGGTCGGTTCTTTCATTGGCCTTGCTGCAATGACGCAAAGTGATATCACCATTAAAGGTGCAGGCATTGAACATCTTGGTATTATTCCGGAAAAATTTAAGCAGCTTGGCATTCAAATGAATTTTATCGGCGATGATATTCATATTCCATCACAAGAGAGTTATGAAATACAAACTTTCCTTGATGGCTCGGTAATGACCATCTACGATAATCCCTGGCCGGGGTTTACACCTGATTTGTTAAGCATTGTTTTAGTGACAGCAACACAAGCCAAAGGCTCTGTACTCATTCACCAGAAAATGTTTGAAAGCCGTTTGTTCTTTGTTGATAAGCTGATTGATATGGGAGCAAGAATTGTTCTTTGCGATCCGCACCGTGCCGTAGTAATTGGTTTGGAAAGAGAACAAATGCTGAGAGGCATTACGATGAGTAGTCCTGACATCCGAGCAGGAGTAGCGTTACTGATTGCCGCTCTTAGCGCAGATGGAAAAAGTATTATTCAGAACATTGAACAAATAGACAGGGGCTACCAGGATATTGATGGGCGATTAAAAAAATTAGGGGCTGATATAAAACGAATATCCTCCTAACCTCCCTATCCCTGGACAAGCTCAGGAGGAGGAATTAAAACACGAAAGATGATAGCTGACATTTTCCAACACCAACCCATTCTTGAAAATGAAAGAGTATTGCTCCGCCCAATAGAGGAAAATGATTTTGACAACCTGCTGCCATTTTCATTAAATGAACCGGAGATATGGAAGTTCGGTTTAGTAACGGCTGCCGGTGAAGGAAACTTGCGAAACTATATTGCAACGGCTGTAAAGAACCTGAACGATAAGAAAGAATACCCGTTTATCGTATTTGATAAAAAAGCAAACCGCTATGCTGGCAGCACCCGGTTTTATGATATACAACAACCCTGGCTTTCCACACAGCTTGGCTATACCTGGTATTGAAAAGATTTTCAACAAACAGGATTAAACCGGCACTGCAAACTACTATTGGCGACTTATGTTTTTGAAGAATGGGGAATGGAACGTTTAGAATTCCGGGCTGATGCTAACAATGCCCAAAGCGTTGCAGCCATGAAAGCTATCGGCTGTGTAGAAGAAGGCATTCTCCGCAATCACATGCCTACCGCACAAGGCGGAAGAAGGGACAGTATTATTTTAAGTATCTTAAAGACCGAATGGTTTGGCGGAGTAAAAGAATTGCTGCAACAAAAAATTCGTTAACACTTAAGTTATTTTTCTGAAATGAGCCATAAGTAGCCCTGACTAACCGGTAATGAATATTTACGGCCAATTACCTGTCTGCCGACAGGCAGGCAAGTGACTAATTAAAACAATAATATAGATATGAAAAAGTATGTTACTACAATTGCTGTTGCTATAAGTTTTCCGTTTGGGCTAAACTCAGCTGATAGTATAGCATCAGTATGCCCTGCAATTGTATAAAGCAGGGTGCCTGTTACTGCATCCCATACTTTAGCACTGTGGTCAGAAGAGGCGGTTAGAATTAATTTATTGCCCGGATTATAGTGAGCCAACTGTACACTTATAGTATGTCCGATAGGTAATATTAATTTGGCTTGCTGGGAAAAGGTAAGAATCAATATCAAGAGTAGAGCCTGACGCATAGCCTCTTTGAAGTTAATGGGAAAAAGGGGAAAGCAGGGTTTCTATTTCTTCATTTCTTCCAACTGTTTCTGCAACAAAAACATTTCATCCCTCAGCCTTGCCGCCTCCATAAAATCCAGATCCCTCGCTGCCTTTTCCATCTCTTTCTTAATTTTTGCAAGGCCTTTTTCCATCTGCGGAATGGTTTTGTATTCGGCTTGTTCTTCAGCGGCCACCGTTATCATGTCTTCATCCGGTGCAATAGCATAAGGATTTGCCGGGTCGTAACCTTTAATATCCAATACAGAGGTTTGTGCAAATACTTCTTTGGTTGATTTAATAATTGTAGTGGGAGTAATGTTATGTTCAATATTAAAAGCAACTTGCTTTTCCCGGCGGCGGTTGGTTTCGTTAATTGTCTTTTGCATGCTATCGGTCATCTTATCTGCATAAAATATAACCAGGCCATTTACATTCCTGGCGGCACGGCCTGCTGTTTGCGTTAATGATTTTTCATTGCGGAGAAAACCTTCTTTGTCTGCATCAAGTATGGCCACCAAAGAAACTTCCGGTAAATCCAATCCTTCCCGCAGCAGGTTAACTCCTACCAGTACATCAATTTTTCCGAGCCGCAGTTCCCGCAGTATTTCTATTCTGTCTAATGTATGCACTTCGCTATGTATATATTTTGATTTCACATTGATGCGATGGAGATACTTATCCATTTCTTCCGCCATCCTTTTCGTCAGTGTTGTTACCAGCACCCTGTCTCCCATTTTTATCCTCTTATCAATTTCATCCAGCAAGTCATCTATCTGGTTTACACTTGGACGAATTTCAATCGGCGGTTCTAATAAACCGGTAGGCCTTACTACCTGTTCTACCACAATACCCCCGCATTTTTCCAGTTCATAATCATCCGGTGTGGCTGAAACAAAAACAACCTGGTTGGTCAGTGATTCAAACTCATGAAAATTCAACGGACGATTATCTAATGCAGAAGGCAAACGAAAACCATAATCAACTAATACTAATTTCCGGCTTCTGTCGCCGCCATACATGCCACTTACCTGCGGAATGGTCTGGTGGCTTTCATCTATTATGGTTATGTAATCTTTAGGAAAATAATCGAGCAAACAGAATGGCCGGGTGCCGGGTTTTCTTCTGTCAAAAAAACGGGAATAGTTTTCAATGCCGTTGCAATAACCCAGCTCTCTGATCATTTCAATATCATAGTTCACTCTTTCACTCAGCCGTTGTGCTTCTATATACTTTCCTTCTTTCTTAAAATATTCTGCTTGTGCAGTCATTTCGTCCTGCATTTCATACAATACCTGTTGCAAAATATCTTTGGGGGCCACATACAAATTAGCCGGAAAGATGGCCGCATTTTCCATCAGGCCAATTCGTTTGCTTGTCACCACATCTATGCTTTCTATTTCTTCAATTTCATCACCAAAAAAAGTAATGCGATAGCCATAGTCAACATACGGAAGATTAATGTCAACGGTATCGCCTTTTACTCGGAATGTACCCCGGTTAAATTCTAACGTAGTTCTGTTGTACGTAGAATTAACTAAGGCATGAAGAAATGCCTGTCTTGAAATTGTTTGACCTTTGTTAATGCGGACAATACCGTTTTCATAATCGGTGGGATTGCCCATACCATAAATACAGCTTACCGAAGCTACCACAATAATGTCCCTTCGTCCGCTGAGTAAACTTGATGTGGCTCTCAGGCGAAGTTTATCTAATTCATCATTAATACTCAGGTCTTTTTCAATATACACATCACTCACCGGCATATAAGCTTCCGGCTGATAGTAATCATAGTAAGAAACAAAATACTCCACTGCATTCTCCGGGAAGAACTGGCGGAACTCACCATAGAGCTGCGCCACTAATGTTTTGTTATGCGTCAACACCAATGTTGGTCGCTGCACGTTCTGAATCACATTGGCCACGGTAAATGTTTTGCCGCTTCCGGTTACACCCAATAAGGTCTGGTATTTTTCTCCATTGTTTATCCCTTCCGTAAGTTGACGGATAGCATCGGGCTGATCACCGGCGGGAGGAAAAGGATTATAAAGATTAAATGCCATAAAAGGATATGCAATTTACTGATTGACCGTCGAAACAGGGCAGACGCATTAAAATTTAAGGCAAACAATAGCACACGGATGACACTGATTGAACGGATTTACACTGTTTTCTTGCTTTATTCAGACTTGTAAAGTACATATCCGCAACACGGAAGGATAATCACAGATTTATCCGCCTGCGGCGGATAAAAAATCCGTTATTATCCACCCTTTCCGTGTCATCCGTGTTCCCTATTTTCACTTAGACAGATTTTAATGCGTCTGCCATGGTCTCCGAAAAGCATGATTGGCTAAATAGTTATATTTTTAAAATCAAAAATGCAGCAGATAGCAGTTATGAATATTGAGAAGGGAGAAGATATAGTCATTGCTTTTGTAAGCGGCTCCGTTGCCGGCACTGGCAGATATAAGTTTTTAGCAAAGAAGAAAAAGAACGGACAGTATGAATGGGCTCATTTTACGGAACGGGAAAATGGACTTAAAGAAAATGTTTACAGAGGCGATGTAAAAACAGAAAAAGAGTTAAATCTTGTGCTGGAAATAATGAACAGGAATTTAAAAAAAATATTCGGCGAAAATGCAGAAATGAAAAATGGGATTTCGGAATATCGTTCGTTGATGGGAACAAAATTTGATGACTCCATAAATTGACTGATTCTTTCCGAACTTTAGTCCTGCGCAACGAAGTAACTGCATAAACCATCTATATCCATCAGGGTTTCCGTTAATATTAATGAACCGTTTCCCTGAGACATAATTACTTAATTTACCAGCAAAATTGCCACATGAAGAAATTGCTCTTTACGGTCTTCAGTTTATTGTTTGCTGTTCTTTATTTGGCAGCTCAAAAATTTGAAACGGCACTAATGGCACTTTCAGCTCAGCATCAACCGGAGAAAATCTATATTCATTACGATAAGGAATATTATGTGGCTGGAGAAACAATCTGGTTTAAAGCCTATTTATACAGTGATGGTAAGCCAAGTGCTGCTGCCAATAATTTATACCTGCAGTTTACTGATAGCAAGGGCCGGATTGTCAGTAATAAAAAATTCCCTGTGCTGGGTGCAGTTGCCAAAGGGAATGTTGAAATTCCGGATTCTCTTCCGCAGGGCAACTATTTCATACGGGCATTAACGCCGGAGATGCTTAATGATGATGAAGCCTTTATTTATAAAAAGAACATTTTCGTTTTTAAACTATCCGCAACAGCAAAAGAAAAATCACCACCTCAAAATGTTTCGTTGCAATTTTTTCCTGAAAGCGGCCATTTGGTGGATGGCATTTTAAC
>Ga0105046_10006356_pt1 | contig 18649 bp, 13 predicted proteins | sample MAT03_FD_78385 | JGI IMG/M metagenome (GOLD analysis project Ga0105046, IMG submission 78385) | Freshwater microbial communities from Lake Fryxell liftoff mats and glacier meltwater in Antarctica - MAT-03 (megahit assembly) | ecosystem: Environmental > Aquatic > Freshwater > Ice > Liftoff...
ACGGCATTGAAGCAGAAAGCAGTCGCAAAACCGAAGACTCCCTCGAAAGCCAAAAAGGTCTAAAAAACATTGACAAAGCAGATCAGAACCTTCAAAGCAGCTCGCCCCAAAAGTGAGCTGCTTTTTGTGAATTATGCGTTATTTGATCAGTGGGGCCGAAGTTTATTCTTCGTGATCGATTAGTTCGTAAGGAATCCGAGGCGAGAGGAATCGGACGGCGATTATGAGGGCGGTCCAGATTAGTAGTGAGATAGCGGTGACGGCCCAGCCGATGTTTGAGAAGAGGTCGTCTTCGACGACCAGACCAAGGATGAGCGGTGCGAAGCCGAATGAGGCGATGCGTAAAACGGTCTTTTTCCCGCCTTCGAGCGATTCGAGAAGGTTGACGCGGCCGACCTCGAGTTCCATGTATTCGTCGTCGTTGTTCAGCCGTGCGAAGTAATCCGCTTCGCCGCGTGTATATCGGCGAAGAGCAGAATTCTCAGCCAAACGATTCGCGGTCGCGAACTGATGTATAACGTGGGCAAGCTTCCCTTCCCGCAGAGCGATCTCTGCCATACCGCGGGCCGCGAGAAAGCTTTCGCCGTGATCGAGTACGCTTTGGAATGCCTTCCCCGCACGACGCCACTCGCCGAGTTGAAAATACGCTTCGCCGACCCGCTCCAATAGATCTCCGTCAGTACTTGCCCGTCTCTCGGCGAGACGCATCGCGGCGATCGAACGCAGCCCCAGTTTAGGATCTCGTTCGACACCGGCAAACGAATTGAGGCACAGTGCAAAATCAAATATCAGCCGAGCGTCCATCGGTTTCAACACCAACGCACGGCGAAATGATTCGAGTGCCTGATGGAGCCGTCCCATTAAACGGAGCTCATTGCCGAGCCGCTGGAGATATTCCGCTTTATCGATATCAGTCTGCCCGGTTTCGGGTAGTTCATCCGTTGCTACCTTCGAAGTCCTGCGAGAACGCGAAAAGGACGATTTGAGCACATCCGCCGCAGGTATTTGGGCAAATGCGGCTTTCATCAAAACTTCTTTTGGATCAGATAAATAATCGCGTAGCTCAATCGAACGATTGTCGAGTATGCTCTCCGGCACGTGCGGCAAGATCATTGCGATCATCTGGCGGTAACCTTCACCGCCGGACGCGAACGCAAACGAGATACCTCGGCCCCGGATCGCTGTCCGATACCGGTAATACACATTGCCGCCGCGTTTAAGTGCACGAATAGCCTGAGTTTCTATGAGTTCTATATCTGCGAGCCGCAAACGCCTCCGCGATCCGTTAAAGGCTGACCAGCCTCGACTAAGCAGCCCCGTCCGGCTCAGACGCTTTCCGTCGAAGACGATCCTGTCTGTGAAGGCCAGCACCGGAACGACGATGAAGCAAAGCACAAGCAGTGCCAGGCTATAGACATCTTTTTCAATATAAACGAGAAAGCCCGAGAAGAACGAGCCCACCATAAACGCAATTAGATAACTGTTTGGCGAGACCCGAACGGAAACCGGTTTCGCGGGGAATGGCGAAACCGGTTTTTTCGGCTGATCAGTAGACGTGATTGTTTGTTGAAGATTGGTCAAATAATGCCGTTGCCGGTTGGGACCACAATTGCGTACGAAAGGAAGAACTAGTTGCCAAATGGCGATTCAGGCGGTGCCTCAACGATCTCTTTGGCACGTTCAGAATCGAGTTGCGTTAGCTTCTCTTTCGCATCACGCGCAGTTTCCGTTAGCGGTATAGCTTTCCCGTCAGTGTCCTTCGCATCGCTAGCCGTCTTAGCGATCGCGTAATAAATGTCGGCTGCTTCTTTAGTTTTGTTCTGTTTTTGATAAATCTTGGCAAGTTCGAAATTCAAAGTGTCCTTCGCAACAAGTGCGTCTCTCATAGCGATCAGTTCCTGATACAACGTCACCGCCTCATCTAATTTTCCATCGTCTGCCCTTGTTTGAGCGAGAGCGAACTTGGCAAGCTTTCCGGTATCGGTCGAGGTTTTTGAGAATCCTTCGAGTTCGGTAATGCCTGCGGTACGATCCGACATCAATTTATTGACGGCGATAAAGTATTTAGCCTTTTCTCCGACGCTGCCGCCGAACTTATCCGCGACGATCTGAAATTCTGCGATCGCGGCGTCAGCTCGTTCCTTTTCAGACTTATAGATCTTTTCTGTCGAACCGGCGGGAGCAGGCGTATCCGACACTCGAGATTGTGAAATTTCGATCGCTTTACCCAACGCGGCCTGAGCCGCTCCGTCTGAGCGCCGATTGTAGGCACTGACGATCAGAAACAAGATAACAATAACAACGAGTGCGGCGATGCCATACATGATCGTACGGCCTTTGCCCTCGAACCGTTTGCCGACCACGTCAAGCTTAGCGTTTATATTCTTCTGCAGCGGATCCTGATATCGATTTGCTGTATTAGGTTCGCTCGCCGGGGTTGCGACCTGTTGGAGTCTTCTCTGTTTTCTAGCCATGATTCAAAAATATTGCAATTTCTGTCTTACTAATCGTTGTATAATTGCGGGTAACGCGCGTATTTACAAAAGAATTAATTTAGCGTAATTCAGTCTTAAGAGCAAACAAGTGGTTGAGAAAGCAGTAAATACGAGGCATTTCTCGTATTTCGACACCTCGCAAAACTTTTTGGGAACAAATTTGAATTAATGGTGTCTAAGTATTCCAGTTCACAGATCGGGTGAACGAGCAGTTTGAAACTTCCCCGTTTGATGGGCAAGCGAAAGGCGGGAAATGATCTTCAGCAAGTCAATGACATTTGACCGGGAAGACCTGGGACAAGCCGTAACTGCGGCACCCCTAGCCTCTGTATGCTCGACCGTCGATTCTGAGTTCATCGAAAAGTTGCGTGCGAGAGATGCCGTTGCCTTCGACACACTGGTCACTCAGTACTCGCCCGACGTTTACTCTCTGCTTTGCCGTTTGACCTCCGATCAGGACGAGGCCGCCGACTTAACGCAGGACACGTTTTTGAGTGCCTTGCGGTCGATCAAGAACTTTCGCGGAGAGTCCGGTCTGCGGACATGGCTATTCCGGATCGCCATCAACGAATCGCGAAATCGATTCAGATGGTGGAAACGAAGACGCCGCGACCAGTTGATTTCACTCGACGCGACGATCGGAGACAGCGAGACTCGCGTCTGGGAGACGATCTCAGACAGATCGATCTCGCCCGAGGATGAAGTTCTGCAACACGAACGATCAGCCGCTTTGCACGAGGCTTTGAATTCGCTAAAGCCTGTTTATAAAGAAGCAATAGTGCTTTGCGATGTCGAGGGGCTCAGTTACGAAGAGTGTGCGAACGCTCTCGACACGAATCTTGGAACGGTAAAGTCACGCATTTCGCGTGGACGAGAAGAATTAAGACGGCGTTTGAAAGGTTTTTGACAATTGAAGCGAATGGTAAACTCGCCCCGGTCTCATCTTTGAGGTTTAGACAATCGGTGCCAAACGATAGGTCAAAGAGAGCGGAAGTTGCGAGTAGATCTGTGAAAAGTAGACGCGAAAGGCAAATTTGAAACGACCAGCAACAAGTCGTGATTGACCTGCCAAAGCAAATACCGGACCGGATTTAGTCAAGACCGAGCGTTGTTTTCGAATAGCGAAAACAGCCGGGGTCAGTTTGCTATTCGATTCAATAACTCAAAATGAGGCGGGAAACCCGCACAAAACAATGAAATGCAAGGATATACAATATGATCTGGCTCTTTACAGCGAAGATGTTCTTTCGCCCGAACTTGCCTCAGCGATCGAATCACATTTCGAATCCTGTCCGATCTGCCGTGCAAAGAATGCCTGCAACCGAGAGATCCGGAATGATCTGCGTTTCGCTCGTCGACCGCAGATGCCCGATGTCCTAGCCCGTTCGCTTCGAACTGCGGTTTCAAACGAAATTCGCACCGGGCGCCGGTCTGTTTCTTGGGCGTCGACCGAGATCGGCGAGTGGTTTCAAATGCGCCTTATGCCTTATGCGGTCGGAGTTTTGGCCTCGATAAGTGTTGGTCTCAGCGTTTTGACGATCATGTTTTCCAATACCCGTACTGCGGGCGACGAAATGGCTGGGCCGCGTCCGGCAAGCAGTGACACGAGCATTTTGCTCGCCGGCAATCGAGGCCCGTTCGCGTCCAATACCGGCGATCAGGTCATCTATCCGGCAGATTATGCGAGAACGCGGACCGCTGTTTCGGGCGAATCGCCGAGCCTCAACCCACAAGGTGCGTTGGTCGCTATGACGGGTTCGTTCGTTAAAAAGAATATGAGCGGGGACGGTGTCGTTGTAGTCGCCGATGTGTTTAGCAATGGATTGGCTCAAATAAAGGAAGTCATCGATCCTTCCCGTGACAGAAAAGCGATCTCCGACCTCGAAAAAGCCCTTGACGCAGATTTAGGAAATGCTCCGTTTTTGCCAGCATCGCTCGATAATCGTTCGGACAGCGTCCGTGTGGTCCTACGCTTTCAAAGTGTAGATGTCAGCACAAAGGAACTTCCTCGAAATCGACGCCGATTATAACTTGTCGATCTCAACTTTTAATTTAGCCGCAAGGGCCGGATCCTGAGCAAGTAAGTAATTGTACTGCTCCATGGCTCCCGCCTTATTCTTCTGTAAAACGAGGATCGTTCCGAGATTAGACCGGGCCTTCACAAACGACGGGCTTAGTTCAACACTTCGTCGGAATGCTTCCACTGCCCGGTCGCGCTGATTATCCGCGAAGTAGGCGTTACCTAACAGATAAAAACCATCGGAATACTCGGGGTTATTCATTGTAAATTCAACCAGGCCAACAACTGCAAGCTTGTAGAATCGCGTCGCCTCATCCGTTCGTTTCAGGAAGTCGTTAGCACGACCAAGGTAGAAATTAGTTTCGCCGTCTTTCGGGCTTAACTTTAGCGCGCTGTTGCAGGCAACGATCGCCTGCTGATACTGCTTCGTCTCGTTGAATGCTCGGCAGAGATTGGTGAAGCCCATCGATTGGTTCGGTAGTATCTTCGTTGCTGTCTGAGCCGCACCTACGGCCTCTGCCGGCCGATCGGCCAGACTGTAAAACCAGCTAAGGTCAGTATAAATACCGCCATCTAGCGGGAAAGCTATTAACGCCTTTTTAGATAAGTCGATCGCCTCGGTCAGACGGTTTTGGCGGTGGTAAAGATTCGCTAAGTTCCGATATGCCTGATACGTGTCCGGTTTCGCGGCGATCGCTCTCTGGTAAGCGTCGATCGATGGATTGAAGTTTTTTTGCCGATCAAGCGCATCGGCAAGCAGATAATACGCCTCGCCAACGTACTTAGTGTTTTTCTTAATGGCCTCGTCGGCCGAAGTTCCCTGCTCTTTTAGACTGCCCATCGCGGTGTGGACTCTCGCGATGTAGTAGTAAATATCGCCGTCTTTAGGCGTCAACAGAAGAGCTTTTTGAAACGCTTCGAGTGCCTCGGGATATGATTTTTTTTGATAATAAATGTCGCCCAAACCAAGAAGCAGTGTAATGTTCTTCGGTTCGACTTGAATTCCCTTTTGAACGTCGACGAGTGCCGCATCAAAGTTCTTCTGGTCGTAATAAAGATACCAACGAGTCTTATATATCTCGACCGCCTTAAAGCCTTGGTTCATCGCGAGAACGAATGCACGTTCAGCCGCGTCATATTCTTTCAAGAAATAGTGCGAATTTGCTTTCCAAAAATGACCGTAAGAATCCTTCGGTACCAGCACTACCGCCTGACCGTAAGCGTCTGCTGCCTCGCGAAAATTTTTCTGACGAAAAGCCTTGTCGCCTTGCTCGATAAAAGCCCTTGCCTTTTTCTTATCGTTTCTCGACTGAGCAAATGTTGAGCCTACACCGATTATCAGTAAAGCGGCAAACAGGCCAATTAAAACTGGTCTAAATATTTTTTTTCTGTGCATCACTACTTTCTCCGCTCTTTCTCTATTGAAGTAATATCGTCCGGTCGTCTTTCGGTTTTGGCTTTGGTGTCGGTTTTGTTACGGGTGTTTTGACGGGTTTTGTCGTCGGTTCTTTAACCACCGGAACAGGCGTTGGCCGAGTTCCAACTGGTGCTTCGCGTGGGGTTGGCTCGACCCGCGTCGTATTTTCATCGCTCGAATTAGAGTTTGCGTTTGCGTTTGAATTTACGGACGTATTCGAATCAGCTGCGACATTCGAATTAGTGTTAGCGTCAACCGTTGGTTCGGGAGAAGGCGTCGGTGCAACCGTCGGCGATGGAGACGGAGTGGGGGACACCGCAGCTGCTCCATAATAGTTCGTGTAGTAATACCAACCACCGCCTAAAGCCGTCAAAATAAACAAGAATACCGCTGCGAGTCCGCCGAGGATCACGAATGCTTTTGATCCAGATTTTTTCTTTGGTTGAGGGGAGATCGGTGCGACGGCAACTTTCGATGATGTAGAAACCTCAGGAGTAGCAGCAACTTCCGGATCAATACTTACAACTGGTGCTGTAAAAAATTCGGGAGTAAATGATTCTGCAGCCGAAGGCGCCGCCATGACCTGAGTCGCATCGAATGGCGTTGGCGGCGGATCGGCGATAACCACTGCGGGAGCCTCAATGAGCGGCTCCTCCGAGAATATTTCATTTGCAATTAGAACTTCTGTTTTCACGTCGCCCTGACCCGAGATCTTTTGAATTTCAATCGCGTCCATTTGAAGCGTAGCATCCATATTTGGTTGCGCCTCCACTTCAGCCGCCACTTCCGGCGGTATGGTCGGCGTTCGAGTAGCCATCTCAGATGGTGCGACCGGTGCCGTCGGGTCTTTCAACGGCGGAACTGTTGCATGGAGGTCGTTGACATTGAAAACCTGAGTCTCCGCCGACATCTGATTCTGCATCTGCGAATGAGCGGTCCTAAGAGCTTTTTGCATATCCGAGGCATTCGCAAAACGCTTGTCCATCGCGACCTCGAGGCCTTTCAAAACCACGTTGGAAACGGCTGGCGATACCTCTGGATTTAATGCGGACAACGGCACAATTGGATCTGGTTTGCCATTAAGCATCGCATCGGCACGCGTCAGTGCGTCCATTGGGATTTCATTCGTCATTAGCTGGTAAAGCGTAGCTGAAAGCGAATAAATGTCACTCTTGGCATTAGTGCCCGTTCCGCGAATCTGCTCCATCGATGCGAAATGAGGCGTGTACCCGACCACACTTCCAGACGTTCCCGGCCTCGATGCAACGGTGTTACCGCTCGAATCTTTGGATAGTCCAAAATCGAGCAACACGATGTGATTTTCGTCCGTCAGCTTCAGATTCTGCGGCTTTATGTCTCGGTGGATGATCGGCGGCTCATGAGAATGTAGATACGAAAGGGCGTCAAGCAATTGATCTGCCCAAAACATGACCCAGCTTATCGGGTAAGGCTTGTTCGCAGACTCCAACCGTTTTGAGAGATCGTCGCCCGAGATATGCTCCATGACCAGATACTGATCGCCGTTGTCGGGGAAATGATCGCTTACCTTTGGCAGAACCGGGTGGCGCAGACGTGCAAGGATCTTCGCTTCCCGCTCAAACGCATTTCCAAGCATTTCGTCGTTGGCGAAATATGTTCGCTTTAAGGCGATTGCACTTCCCAGGCGCTGATCAACCGCGAGATACACCTCACCCATTCCGCCTTTTCCTATCAATTGAACCACCAGGTAGCGGTTCTGAATCATCGTGTTTGGAGCTAATGGTTTCATTTAATGAAGATGACAGTTATTCTGTTAAAAAAGAGTCTATACTATTGCGGGATTTTCAGCTTATCCGCAGTCAACATCGAGGGCATTCCAACATGTTGATAACACCTGCTATTTCCTTTTACACGTCTCGAGCAAGCGGTTCCTTTCTTCGTTTCTGCACCGCAAAAATAAACCTCTGCGGTCACTGCCGTTTTATCCGCGAGCGGCAGTTTATTCTGTGGAAGTGCGGCAAGTGCTTTTGGCGATTGTGGTTGCGGCGGAACGTCAACATTGGCCGTATTAATATTTGCGACCGGGTTCGCGGCATTAGCCGACGAACTGTTCGGTTGCGTCGTAACGCGTTGAGGAGACACCCGTTTTGCCAAAGTGGTCTCATTACGATTAGTGCCACCGAAATAGGTCGCGGCACTTGAAACTATCGCGAGCAATGCGACCCCGATAATAATGCGTGGAGCGTATTCTTGCACTTGGAACTCTGTCGCACAAAGCTCACAAAACCGTCGGCTCGACCAAAGATGCCAATCGATCCGCTCGATCTTTTCACCGCAGTTAGCACAGAAATTTGGACGAAAGAGCATCATCTACAGTTTTCGAAGACGTTAAACAGAAATATGACCAATTAAAATTGAACCATAACGAGACCCGCCTTGTGAATTCGTCATAATTATAAACCATATTCCAAATTCTGTTAAGAGGATTATCAATCTCTCGCGCGTGCAACTGTCCTTCGCTTAATCGCGTCTGATTGTTACTATTTTATTATGTCTTCTCGCAAAGCCGTATTTTTACTATCGATCATCTCACTCGCGGTTGCGGCGGCAGTTGCCCAGGACGATGATCCGATCAGGGTTGATTCCTCGATCGTTCGACTTAATGTCGGGGTCGTCGACCAACGCGGCCGCCCGATAACGAACTTGACGCGGGCCGACTTTACTGTTTATGAGGATGGCGTAAAGCAGGAGATCGCGAGTTTCGAACCCTCGACGGCACCGTTTAGTGTTGTGATGATATTGGATATGAGCGGATCAACACTTGGCTTTCGGCAGGTCATCATGCTGTCGGCTTTTAGATTCATCGACGCCTTGTTGCCCGAAGACCGCGTTGCGGTCGTTGAATTTTACGACAAAGTGAATTTGCTAAACGACTTTACGACGAATCGGCGATCCATCGGAAATTCGCTGAATCTTGCTAACGGCCGTGGAAAAACACAACTTTTTAAAGCCTTGGACTTCTCCCTGGACAAACTCTCGAAAGAAAAAAGCCGACGAAAGGCGATCATCGTTTTGACGGACGGCGTTGACACGGCCGTTCGCGATAAGGACAGGCAGTTTTTAGAACGTCTTAGCGACACTCAGATATCAACCGCGATCAAACCTGAAGCGAGCGATATTCTGTCGCGCGTCCTAGACCGTTCCGATGCTCAGGGCGTCACGATCTATCCACTCGCACTTCCGACCGGCGATCCCGGGAAACTAGCCGAACCAACTCTTCGGCAGGTTGCGATGTATCAAGCGGCCCGTTCCCGCTTAAAGATCGTAGCGGACCGGACCGGAGGTTCGTTGAACGCGATCAAGAATCTTGAAGACATGGTGAAACTTTACTCCACTGTCGCTGCCGAAATCAGAACTCTCTACACCGTCGAATACTCGCCCGCTAACACTAAACGCGATGGAAAGTGGCGAACTGTCCGCATAGATGTAACCAATCCGGCCCTGATCTCACGCACGCGGCAAGGCTATTTTGCGAAATAGAATTAACCCGATACTTGACACTCAGACGTCAGATTTGTAGTCTAAACGTTCGCCTCTGTGCACCCGTAGCTCAGCTGGATAGAGTACTTGACTACGAATCAAGGGGTCGCATGTTCGAATCATGCCGGGTGTACCAATCTTTTCGACAACTTACGGACGCCGCCTTGGCGTCCGTTTTTTGTTGTCGACCAATTAATCCTGGGCTGATCGTCGGTAAGCGATCGGTCGCCGCCCGCGCTTCTTACCGCATAGCGACCTATGGTAATCTTTCCCCAATTACCAACATGGAAACTGTCTACTACGGCGATAACCTGAATATCCTGCGGGACTACATCAAAGACGTGTCGGTTGATCTGATCTATCCTGATCCGCCGTTCAACTCGAACCGCAATTACGAAGTCATATTCAAAAATGAAGCGCGCCGTGAGTCAGAATTGCTAGATGTGAAGTTAACATCGAGTGTTTGACTCTCAGCTATAAAACGCATTGGTCAGTCCTAAGAATGGAAAGCCGGAGGAAATCGAACACTAAGTTTTAAGTGACGATGAGAATCAGAAGACGCTGGAAGCGATTATTTTAAAGTTCGAACATCAAATCGTAAGGGCTCTTGCCCCTCTACTATATTAAAAGGAAGCTTTGATTAACCTGACTTTGGGTTTTCCGAGAACTTATTATTAGTTTTTTTGAAAATTGGGATGATATTTTTGCTTTTTCGTTCATCATTTTAATGTTTTTCGGGTTTTATTTGGTTCATTCTTGCGGCTTTTACCTCGTGTTTTAGGTTTGGGCGCAGTTCTCCTATACGGTTTGCGGTTTCAGTAAGGAAGCCTGGCGTTTTATTAGGAAAGAGGCCTGGGAGACGTTGTAGATGATGCACGACATATCGAATCTTAAAGCGTTTCGCAGTCTGTTTTTGGTAGCCAGGACGGATATTTTTAATTTCTTTCGCATGAATCCGAGCGAATGTTCGACGGCGGCTCGGACTCTTGATTTTTGTTTATTGCGATTTTTTCTGTCGGTTGCTTAACGGATGATTTCGGGCGAAATCAGGTATCTCCGCGTCGAAATCCAACCCCGCGAACCGCTGAAAACTTAAGCGGTCGATCACCTGATCCTCTAACTCTTCGTCGCTGAAATTAAACGTATACTGCAAAAACAACATCTTCAATTTTATCTCAAAACTGATCGGCGGTCGCCCGCCTTTCCCCTCTCGCGTCTTGTCCAAAACGCTCACGATCTTTACCAATTCCGGCCAATCGATCACCTCGTCGATCTCCCCCAACGTCGCCGTCGCCTTGCTCACCTTCCGCCGCCGACTAAAACTCATCACCGCATCGATTAAACTCATCTGTTTGTTTTCCATCCTACAATTTTAAACTTTCCTATTGCCTCACTAAGAAATCTACTCGAAAGTTTAGTCGTTGCCTCATTAGGAATCTACTCCAAATGCTTCTGATAATAGAAGCGACCGTTTGATTCGTGCCAAGGGCTTCGAAAAGCGCTTGGCTCGGCGATTTTGCGTCTTGTCCGGGCGGCTGTTTTGAGGAGTTTTTCCTGTAGCGTTTCGATTGATACTTTAACGTCCGAAATGATGGAATATATGTCGTCTTAAGAAACCGGAACTTAAAGTAAAAAGTAAAAAAGTAAAAAAAAGGCGGAGGATATAAGAAATATTCTCCGCCTTTGCTCTTTGAAAATGGAGGTGTCCAAAACGAATTCCTCATCTTAAATTTTAACTCGTTTTAATTTTTGTCAAAGAGACATTTTTGTAATTCGCCGCTAATAATATAGGATAACTCCCATAATTCTGCACTGATTCTTCTTCAAAAATTAATGAGTGAACTTACAAAAATCGTCATTGCCGATGACCATCCGCTTTTTCGCGGCGGTTTGCGGCAGGTTATTGATGCGGAGGCAGCGTTTGAAGTCGTCGGCGAAGCGTCCGACGGTGAAACTGCGCTTCGGCTGATTTGCGAATTGAAGCCCGACGCGGCGATTCTCGATATTAATATGCCTCTGCTCGGCGGTTTTGAAGTCGTCAATGAAGTGCGGCGGCGAAATTTGCCTTGTCAAATCGTTATTCTGACAATGCACAGCGAAGAAGCGATGTTTAATAAGGCGATGAGTCTCGGCGTGCGCGGATATGTTCTGAAAGACGGCGCGGCGCACGATATTGTCCAATGTCTTCACGCCCTTCGGCGCGGGCAGAGCTTTACGAGCGCGGGCGTGACGAATTATCTTTTCAAACGCGCTTCGGGCGTTGCGCGACCGACAACGGGAATCGGTGCTTTAACGCCGACTGAGCGAATTGTTCTGCGCCGGATCGGTGAATACAAAACGAGCAAGGAAATTGCTGCCGAACTCGGAATCAGTTTTCGGACGGTCGAAAATCATCGGCATAATATCTCCGTCAAACTTGAGACGAGCGGAAGCCACGCCTTGATTAAGTTTGCACAACAGAATTCGGATGAGATTTAATGACGTTGAAGAAGCCCGCACGAAGTAAGGGCGATTTAGATTTACGCCCTTACTTCGTGCGGGCTTCTTCAATCATGCGTCAAAATAATGAAACTTAAATCAAACATCGCGGCTGCCTGTTTTTGGATATTGTTGATTTTGCTCGTGGAAGCGGCAAATGCCCAACAAAATTTCAAAAAGTGGACGACTGCGGACGGTTTGCCGCAGAACAACGTCATCAACATCGCCCAAACGCCGGACGGTTATCTGTGGGTGGCGACACTTGACGGATTGGCGCGGTTTGACGGCGTGCGGTTCAAAGTTTTCAATAAATCCAACACGCCGGAAATGCCGAACAACCGGATTTTCAGTATGTTCACCGATACGATGGGTAGGCTTTGGTTCAACTATGCGGACGACCGGACGGTCGTCGTTTATGAGAATGGAAAATTTAAGGTATTTGAAAACGGGCGCGACTTTGAGAAGGGCGAAAATCTAACCCCGAATGTTCGCTACGGTATTGAACACAACCGGCATCTGCTTCGCAATCCCGAAATGATGTTTCGCGCCGGACAAACCGAATACGTTTACGAGGAAGGGCGTTTCGTCGCTCGTCCGGCACAGGAAAGCGCGTTTCCGGCACGGGTTTTTGCTACCGATAATAAGAGCGTTTGGATTGACGAGCGGGACGCGATTTATCACGTTGAGGGCGAGAAAATTAGGCGCTACGCAAAGGACGCGCCGTTGCCCGTCGCTCCGAGAAATACGATTCCGGTGGACTTTGCCGAAAAAGACGGCGCTATCTGGTGCGCTTCGGGCGGCACTCTGACTAACGGGAAACTGATCTCATTCAAGGATGAAAAACTTAAAACATTTCCAAAGGTTGACGAAATTTCTGACCTTGAATTTGACGCGAAGGGCAATCTCTTGGTTTCGACTGTCAGAGGAATTGTTAAAGTTGATGCGGCGACGATTGCGTTGAACGATCCGTCAAATTTCCCTGTTACCGCCCCTTCACCGGAAATCGGGTCGAAACTCTTCCGCGACCGAGACAATAACGTTTGGTTTGGCGGCTATCAAGGTCTTCATTTAATTAATCCCGAATCGGCTGTAACTTTCTATTCTGAAGAGTCGCAGCCGCCGGTTGATAATGTTTATCCGATTGTGCAGGACGCGGAAGGCACGATTTGGTTTGCCGCGTGGACGAATAACAGATTATTCAGTTACAGCGACGGCAATTTCAAATCGGAATACGGATATATTCTGACATCGCTTTTTGTGGACAGCCGTTCGCGGTTGTGGAAAGGGACGGGCGGCGGAATCAGTTACCGTGAAAACAATAGATGGATACCGGTAGATTATGAAAATACGCTTCCGCCGCCGTGGAATAAACCGGCAGTATTCACAGGTGAACTGGCATTCATCACCGAAGACGGGCAAGGCAATATGTGGTTCGGAGTCGAAGCCGGACTCATCCGCCACGCAAACGGCGTTTCACGGCTTTTCACCGTTGATGACGGATTGCCTTCAAACGTCGTAACGTCATATCTTTTCACTCGTTCGGGCGAAATGTGGATTGGCACGAGCGCGGGCGCGGCGCGGCTGGAAAACGGGCGGTTTCGAGCCTTTACGGAATCGGACGGCTTGGCGGGAAAATACACGCGCTCGTTTTACGAAGACGCGGACGGCAACGTTTGGATCGGCGGACATGACGGCGGCTTGACGCGCTTTAAAAACGGCGAATTTAAAAAAATCACCAAACGAAACGGGCTTTTCAGCGACGGCGTTTTCGTCATTCTCGAAGACGATGCGGGCTGGTTTTGGATGAACTCGAATCAAGGAATCTACCGCGTCCGCCGTCAGGAACTCGACGATTTTGCAGACGGACGCGTCGAATCGGTAACTTCCGTTTCCTACGGTCCCGAAGACGGTTTGCTGGAGGTCGAAGGCAACGGCGGAAAACAGCCTGCCGGACTCAAAGCAAAAGACGGTCGGTTGTGGTTTCCGATGGCAAAAGGCGTTGCCGTCATCAATCCGGCGACGGCGAAGCCCGAAACCGCGCCGCCGCCGGTTTTAATCGAAGAAACTCGGATTGACGGAAAACCTTTCGATATTTCCGCCGCCGGTATTCGTTTCGAACCCAATCAGGTCGCGCTCGAAATTGATTACACCGCGCTCGGTTTTGTCGGCGCGGAGCGAATGCGTTTTCGGTATCGTCTCGAAGGTCTCGACGAAGCGTGGACGGAAGCCGGAACGCGCCGCACGGCTTATTTTTCGCATCTGCCTGACGGCGAATACATCTTTCGCGTGACCGCCGCCAATTACGACGGCATCTGGAACAACGAAGGTGCGTCGGTCAAAATCTCCATCGTGCCGCCGTTTTACCGCAAATGGTGGTTTTACGCGCTCACCGCTGCCGGTGTGTTCGGTTTGATCACGCTCGTTTACTTTTTACGTCTCAGGCAGCTTCACGCGCTCAACGAAACCCGCGCCGAATTTGCGCGGCGGCTGATTGAATCGCAGGAAGCCGAACGTCACCGCATCGCGCTCGAACTCCACGATTCAATCGGGCAAACTCTCGCCGTCATCCGCAACCGGACTTTGATGGGTTTGGACGCTGAGGAAACCGGAAAAATGCGCGAACAATTAGAGCAGATTTCCGAAGCCTCGACTCTCGCGCTTCAGGAAACCAGAGAAATCGCCCGAAATCTTCATCCGGCGCAAATCGAAAATCTGGGGCTGACGGCGGCTCTCCGCTCGCTCGTCAAATCGGTCGAAAGCGCGACCGGATTGAATTGCGTTGACGATATCGGCGAAATTTCGCAAAAAAATCTTCCCTACAATGCCTCGATCAACATTTACCGCATCACGCAGGAATCCCTGACCAACATTATCAAACATTCCGGCGCGAGCTTCGCCGGTGTCCGGTTGCGGATTGAAAACGAAAAACTCGTGCTGACAATCGAAGACGACGGACGCGGATTTACCGACGGCACAACTCCAAACGGACTCGGACTGACCGGAATGCGCGAACGCGCCCGTATGATTGGTGCCGATCTGACAATTGATTCGCACCCCGGCGAAGGCACAAAAATCCGTCTTGTGCTAAATCTCGGCTGATGATGCTTGCTCTCTCCGTTTTTTATCCCAACTAAGTATTTATACTTATCTGAAAATGAGTATTCTTGCCTATTAAAAATGAGTATTTTCCTATCTATCCCTCAAGCCCGCCACCTTTTACACTTCTTTCTTATTAGCAATGTTGGAAACAGAAAAAATGATGATTTTGATTGCCGAAGACAATCTGTTGATGAGGAAAATGATTCGTTCTTTGGTCGAAGACCTCGCTTCGGAGATTGTCGAATGCGCGGACGGCGCGGCGGCGCTTCGTTTATACGAAAAACATCATCCCGAATGGGTTTTGATGGACATTGCGATGCGTCCGGTGGACGGACTTGTCGCAACCCGGGCGATTACCGACCGTTTTCAGTCGGCGCGCGTGGTAATCGTTACTGAACACGACGACGCGGAAACTCGCCGCTGTGCATTTGAAGCCGGCGCGAGCGAGTTCTTCGGCAAAGACTATTTGCTCCCGCTTCGTTCCCTGATCAAGCATTCAAACGGTTCTGTAATTTCCGATAACGCAATAATTTAAGGAAAAGATAAAAAAATGAAAAAGAAGATTTCAAATAATTCTTTCGGCTCTCCGTCGAAAATTAAAAATATCATTACGACTCGGAGCATTTTATTCGGCGCCGCTTTTGTCGTCTTCGGATTGGCGGCGATTTTTTGGCATCAAACGTCATTTGCCCAGGGCAATCAACAAAATACTGAAAAAACAAACGAAAAGCAGGCGGAAAACGTCTGGCAGACGGTTGAAAAAAGCGAAATCGCCAACCGCGCGGAAGGCTTGCCCGATAATTTTCAGACGTTAAGGCTCGACAAACAAAGGCTCGCGTCCTTGCTCTCCGATGCGCCGCACGAATCAAACGTGCCGCTCAAAGACAGCGAATTGATTTTGCAATTCCCGATGCCGGACGGCACTTTCTCGCGTTTTCGCGTACAGGAAGCACCGATTTTAGAGGAAAGTTTGCAGGCGCGTTTTCCCGAGATTAAAAGCTATCGTGCGCTGGCGGTTGACGACGCGGGAACGACGGCGCGTTTTGATTTGACCCCGCAGGGCTTTCACGCGACGATTCTCACGCCGGACAAAACCTTCAGCATTTTGCCCGCCGACACCGGCGACACCACGCTTTATGCCAGCTACGACGGCGCACAACAGCTTGACGGTGATTTTTTCTGTCAAGTCGAACATCATAACCACGCGGACGAATCGAGCAGGCACATCACGGATGCCGTCCTCGCACCGCAAGCATCGGTCGGTTCGACGCTCAGAACTTATCGGGTTGCGATTTCGACGACGTATGAATACAGCACCGATGTCGGCGGCGGAACGATGGCGGGAACGGTCGCATCAATCAACACCTGGATGAATGGGGTCAACGCTATTTACGAACGCGATTTAGCCATCCGTTTGATTGTGATTGATGCTCCAAGCCTGATTTTCCTGACCGCCAGCGACCCGTATACCGATGATCCGGGAGTGGGCGGTAATCCACCCGTCAACAATATCGGTTTATTGATCAAACAATTTAGAAATCGACTGCGCGACAACGTCGTGGAGAACACTTACAATCTCGGTCATCTTTTTGCGAGACATCAGCCGGGCGGTGCCGCCGGTGTGGGCGTGGTTTGTCACCCCAGCAGCGACGCTGACGGACCGTTCAAAGGCGCCGGCGTTACCGGTTTGATCCCTCCGGCTGGACACTTGGGCGCGCTCAATGTATTGGCGCACGAATTCGGTCATATGTTCAACGCGCCGCACAACTTCAATTCCAAATATTTCACCTGCGCCGGCAATGACGGCACGAACCGTGTCCCGACCGGTGCTTTCGAGCCGGGCGCGGGCAATACGATTATGGCGTATCCCAACCGCTGCGGCGGACCCGGAGGTGATTTTAACCTCGGGGACAACATCATCGGCGGCGAGTATATGCGCTTTCACGCGAGCAACTTCGCGCAGATCAACAACCACGTCATCAACGGCACGGCGGCGGCCGGCACGGCTTGTTTCACGGCGGTCAACACCGGCAACACTCCGCCGACCGTCAGCGCGGGCGCGAACTATACGATTCCCAGATTAACTCCGTTCACGCTGACGGCGACGGGCAGCGACCCGGATTTGGGCGACCAATATAATCTGACTTACACCTGGGAGCAGTATCAAGCGGGCGGAACAAACTTTTTTCAGGACGGCACGGCGGCATCGTTTAACGACGCGCTCGATCCGGTCAACACGACGCGCCCGATTTTCCGCGCTCTGCCGGCGACGACCAATGCATCGCGCACGTTTCCGAGTTTGGCCTATATTTTGAACAACGCCAACGATCCGCCGGACAAGGTGCTTGAATTTGGAAGATCCGTCTGGACGGCTGAAGAACTGCCGCGCATCTCGCGCACTTTGGATTTCCGCGTTACCGCCCGCGATACGGTCGGCGGTATCAGCGATTCGTCAAATGTCGTAACGGTTGACGGAACGGCCGGACCTTTCACGGTGAATGACACAACCGGACCTTGGACGGGCGGCACGTCGCAAACCGTCGCTTGGAACGTGGCAAACACGGGCGCGGCTACAAACGTCAACACGGCGAACGTCCGAATCTCGCTCTCGACCGATGGCGGACAATCGTTTCCGATCACGCTCACGCCGAGCACGCCGAACGACGGCAGCCACAGCGTGTCAGTTCCGAACGGCATCACCACCACGGCGGCGCGGATTAAAGTCGAAGCAATCGGCAACGTCTTCTTCGACATCACAGGCCCGAATTTTTCCATCGCGCCCGGCGGCACTTGCCCAGTCATTAACGATTTCACCCCGAAAGTCGCCGCTGTCGGCTCAACCGTCGAAATTACCGGAATCGGCTTTACGGGCGCGAATGCAGTGGCTTTCAACGGTGTCAACGCGCCGACATTCACCGTCAACAGTGACACGAAAATCACTGTAACCGTTCCGATCGGCGCAACGGGCGGCGCGATTACCGTCTCCGAACCCAATTGCGGGGCGGCGGAATCGGCGAATTTCACGGTTTGCTCCGGCACGACGACGGAAGTTAAGAAAGACGACGGCATGTTGAACTTCAGCGGGGGCGCATTTCAGGGAAGAGGTTATTATGTCAACCGTCTCACGCCGTCGTCGTATCCGGCGACGCTCAGCGAAGTCAAGATTTTCCACAAGAATGGCGGTTTTCCCGTCGGAAAAGCGATCACCATTGTCTCAGCAGCCAATCCGAGCGGAAACACAAATATCAATAACGTGAGTTTAAACACACGAGAGGCGACTATCGAAACGCTCGGCACTCCCGTTCCGCCAAGTACCACGCCTCCGGGTGCTTACAACACTTATCCGGTTGACCCGATCACGATTACGTCGGGCGATTTTATCGTCGGTTACAGTTTCGTCAGCGAAACCGTGAATTTTCAAGCTCTCGCTGTTGACGATACGGACTTTGCGGATCTCTCTTACACTTCTACCGACGGAGAAACTTTCACTCCGCAAAATTTTTTCAGGGACATTTACATGATTCGCGCCGTCGCCTACTCCGGTGCTTGTTCAACCGGGAACTGCTCTCCCGTTATTTCGATTAGCGACAATACGATAGAGGGTTTCAGGGGCGGCACTGC
>Ga0105046_10006358_pt1 | contig 18647 bp, 23 predicted proteins | sample MAT03_FD_78385 | JGI IMG/M metagenome (GOLD analysis project Ga0105046, IMG submission 78385) | Freshwater microbial communities from Lake Fryxell liftoff mats and glacier meltwater in Antarctica - MAT-03 (megahit assembly) | ecosystem: Environmental > Aquatic > Freshwater > Ice > Liftoff...
CGCGCCCCGACGATTTCCGCCGCCAGCGTCACCGCATAGCCGACCGCATTCAGGGTGAACCGGCAGCGCCCGTCACCCAGCACCGCGCCGCAGGGCCGTTGGATCACCCGGCCTTGCGGCTGGTTCAACGCCTCGGTCAGCCCGCGCAATTCGGCATGAAATGCCCCTGCTCCGCGCCGAATCTCGCCAATCGTGCCACGAAATCGCAGCATCCGCTGGCTGACATCGCGCCAGTTCACCAGCCACAGCCGCACCTCGGCCCCATCCAGTCGGCCCGCGTCAATATCCTCCTCGCGCAGTGAGGTATCGCTCAGCACTCCCAACGCTTCCGAGTTGTCGACCGACAGCCCGGTGCCCTGCACGATGGCCCGCGCAGACATCCCCGCATCGGCGCGAAAGTCGATCCCGTCAAAGGCCAGCGCGCGGTCATGGTCGGTAAAGCCCAGCATCACACCGTCACGTCGCACCACCGCCCAGGCACGGCAAACATGCGTCAGTCCGCCCGACAGGTGGTCCAGCAGCGCAGCGGTCATACCCGCACCTCGATCACCGGCACCGCAGGCAGATCGCCCGCCCGGAACGACGCGACTGACACCTGAATCCGATCGGTATCAAACCGCACCGGCACGTCGAACTCGAACCCCGCGCGCACTTCGGCCTCCAGGTCGGGCGCGGCCGCAAAGGTGATGATCCCGTTCGGCAGATCGACCGCCCAGTCAATCGCCTCTTGCAGCGCGTCGCCACCAACGGCCACCCGCACAGTGCCCGCCACCGGCTTGGCCACCGGCCGGACATAGCTTTGCAGGCCCGAGACATAGGCCTTGGTCAGCCCAAAGGCCGTCTGCACCCCGTCGCCCACCCCGATCAACTGATCCAGCGGTGTCACTTGCCCCGTGGGCAGGCTGGACTTGAAATCCGACCAGTCCTTCCAGCGAAACCCGTACAATTGCCCTTGCCGCGCCTCGAAGAACGCGATCAGCGCCTCGACGTCGTCCAGCGACCGCAGGCCCAGCCCGGCGTCATAATGGCGACGCGAATGCGCCCACGGCGTATTGCGCTCCTCGAACCCGTTGGCCAGCGCCACGATCTCGGTGCGCCGCTCCGGCCCGCCGACCGACCCGAAACTCAGGCTGGCCGGGAATCGTACTTCATGAAACGACATGCTCGCCTCCTCGGTCGCACGCGACCACCTGCGTCAAGTTCCGCCGCTAGCGGTTGCGCTGCCCACGCCCCAGCGCGCGGCCCATCTGCGCGGCAATCTGCGACTGGCTGCGCTGGAATCCCGCGACGTCCGGGGTCTGGATGTTGAACGTCACGTTGACGCCGCCACCACCGCCGCCTCGCACGCCCAGCCGCCCGTCGGCTCCGCGCGCCAGCGGCATGATCGCCTCCGGCCCCGCTTCGCCCATCAGGCCCATACCGCCGCGCATCGGGAACATCGTGGCGCTGCCGACCACCCCGCCGGATGCAAACGGCATCACCCGGCCTTGCGAAAACGGCGCGCCATTGGCCTGCGGGAACAGCCCCGACACCAACGCATTGACCCCGTTCGCCAACAGTCCGCCAAAATGGTCGGTCACCGGCTGCACCGCCGCCGAATAGGCCGTGTTGATCATCGACCGCGCGACAATGCCCAAGGCATCCGACAGCTTGATCCCGTCCAGCACCAGCCCATCAAACGCCCGCCTCAGGCCGCCCGAGAACCCGCGCTCCAGGTTGCCCAGATCGCGCACCGTCGCTCCCAAGGTGCCCTGCGTCTCGCGCAGCGATGCCGAGAACGCCGCAGTCATCGCCGCCGCCTCCGACAGCGTGCGCTCCAGCCCGCCCACTTCATCGCTGAACTGGTCCAGTTGCCCGATCTCTGCCATGTCTTCCTCCCAGGCCTATTCCGCCTTGCGGTCGGGAAAGGCGCGCACCAATTCGTCCAGCCGCGACCGCCCCATCGGCGGGCCGGCCCGCTCCAGACCCAGCATCAGCATCAACTCGACCGGCGTCAGCGCCCAGAACTGGGCCGGCGTCAGCCGCAGCTGCGACAACCCCGCCCGCAGCATCCCCGGCCAATCCAGCCGAACGCTCATGCCTCGGGACTCGCAAAGGCGCGGGCCAGCAGTTCGCCCGCCACCCGCGCCGCGCCCACCGGCCCACCAGCCACATCCGCCGTCAGCAGATCGGCCGCCGTGCCCTGCCAGCCGCCGCCGCGCAGCCCCGCCACCACCAGCGCCAGCACATCCCGCCCCGAAAACGCACCGCTCTCGAACCGCTCCGCCAACTCCACCAGTGACGGCGCACCAATCGCTGCTTCCAGTTCAGCCAAAGCGCCCAGCGTCAGCTTGGCAACCCGCACTTCACCGTTCAGCGTGATCGCGACCTCGCCGGCAAAGGGGTTGACCATCACGGGCCAACCAGCGCCGTAAAGGTCAGCGCCCCGGCAGAGGCCAGCGCCATCTCGTAGGTCGCCTCGCCATTGTGCGATCCCGCATATTCCAGCGAAGTGATCTGGAAACGCCCCTCAACCGTGCCGAACGCCGGCACGATCACCTGAAAGTTGGGGGTCACGCCGTCGAAAAAGATCTGGCGGGCCCGCTCGTCGGTCGTGGCGTCCTTGAACACGCCATTGCCGCTGATGCTGGCGGATTTCACCCCCGCCCCGCCCAGCAATTCACGCCAGCCGCCTTGCGATTCCAGGCTGGTCACATCCACGCTTTCGGCGTTGAAGCTGATGCGCGTCGCGCGCAGGCCCGCCACGGTCTCGAACAGACCCGCCCCGTTCATGTCGATCTTGATCAACAGATCCTTGCCGTTCTGGGCCGCCATGGCCGTCCCTCCGTGCTCGTGGTTTCATTTGGAACCCGGGTCAGATGCTGTCAGGCATCCTCGACCCGGGCGCGAAAGATCAGGTCGATCTGGCGCTGGTCGCCCGCGCCGATCCGGGCGGCCACCGCCCGGTAAAAGTTCAGCGCCACCAGCCGTCCGCGCGCCAGAACCAGCGGCGCATCGACCAATGCATCGGACACCGCCGCCGCCGCCGCCTTGGCAGTCGCGAACCCGCTCGCCTCGGTCACGACCGAGACGGTGAATTCGTGCTCCGCCCCCCGACCCGTCTTGTCGGATCGGTCCCGCGCCGTCTCGGGGCCGATGGCCACATAGATCGGCGGCAGGATGCCGGTCGGCAGCGCGTCATAGATCGCCGTGCCCACCAACCCGGCCAGCGCCGGATGCGCCAGCAGTCGCTGATACACTGCCGCCTGCAGCGCCATCGCCACGCCATAGCTCATGCTGCGGTCTCCTCTTCGGCCTGGCAGACCAGGAACCGCCCGCCCGCATCGGCCTCGGTGACACTGATCACCTTGAACAGGCGAGTTCCGTCCCGAAACCGCTGCTCGGCCCGTGGCCGCGACGGCGCACCCACCGGGGCGGCCCGCACCGTGATCTTGTAGATCACCCGCGACAGCGCGGTTCCCACCGCCGCCACATCGCGGCCGGTTCCGGCCACGACCTCTGCCCAAAGCTGGCCCTGCGCCTCCCAGGCCGTGGTATAGCCCCCCGCCCCGTCCGAAACGCGGACCGCCGCTTCCAGTGTCAGGGGTCGGCTCAGGATCGGCGGCGTCATGTGCCACCGCCCATGGTCAGCCGGGGCTGACGATAGCGCTCGATCAACGCCGTCACGCCAAACGGCATGCACCCTGCACCCAGATTCACGTCCTGGCGGTACTCATAATAGTGCGCCGCAAGCATCATTACTGCCTGCGCCAGATCTGGCGGCAGATCGCCCCAGACCGGACCATAGCCCGCCGTGAACGTGATCCGGACAGCCCCGTTCTGCGGCACCGTCGGCAACCCGCCCGACAGCGACACCAGCATCGGCCGGTGCATGTCGGGGTAAAGCTGCCATGCACTTGCCACGATGACTGTCTGCGCCCCTTGCGCATCGACCACCGCCACACTGGCCACCGCGCTGACCGGTGCCAGCGGCAATGCCTGCCGGTCCCCGCTGCGCCAAGCCCCCAGCGTCAGGACAAAGTCACGCCGCAACAGTGCCTTGCCCGTCCGCCCCTCGACCGTGGCCAGTGCGGCGCGCAAAAACCCTTCCAGCAGTGTGTCCTGCAGCCCGTCATCAGTGAACCCCGACCCCAGACGCAGATGCGCTTTGTATACTGCCACCGGCAGCGCCCCGGACGCGACCGGCGTCACCTCGACCAACATCATGTCAAATGCCTCCGATCCGTTCCCGAACGCCGCCATTCCGGCCGGGCGGGGCCCCATGCCCCGCCCAAACCGCCGTTCAGCTGACCGCCACGCGCAGCATCTTGATCGCGGCAAAGTCGGTAACGGCCCCGCCAACGCGCTTGGAGGCATAGAACAACACATGCGGCTTGGCGCTGAACGGATCGCGCAGCAGGCGCAGGTCGGGGCGTTCCACGATGGTATAGCCGGACTGGAAATTGCCGAACGCGATGGGGTGGGTGCCCGCCCCGATGTCCTGCATGTCCTCGGCGATCAGCACCGGATAGCCCGACAACCGCGCCGGTTCGCCCTGGGCAAACCCGTCCGACCACAGGAAACGGCCATCCGCATCCTTCAGCTTGCGCAGCGCGCCCGCGGTTTTGGAGTTCATCACGAACGTCGCCCCGGCACGATAGGCAGCGCCCAGCGCATAGATCAGGTCGATGATCGGATCGACATTGGTGATCGCCGCCGCAACGCCGCTGGCGATATAGCCCAGGTTACCCCAGGTCCAGCTGGCGTTCGCGACCTTGGCATAGTCGTTGAAGCCGCGCGGTTTGTCGACGCCGTTGCCCGCCACAAAGGCCTGCGCCTCGGACCGGGCGAACTTCTCGGCGATCCGCTCGGCCAACCAGCCATCCACGTCAAATGCGCTGTCGTCCAGCAGCCGCTGCGACGCCTTTGGCATTGCCGCCAGCTCGAACAGCGGAATCGTGATCTTTTCCAGCGTGCCGGTCGCGGTTTCGGTGATCGCCCCGGTCTCGGTCGCCCAACCCGCACCGACATCGCCCCGGTCGATCAGGAAATCATAGCTGGTCGACTCGATGTTCACGACAGTCGCGATCGAACGGATCGAAGCATTGGCATTCAGCACATACTTGATGCGCTCGGCCGTCTGCGGGGCCACCAGGAACCCGCCATCCGAACCGACGACCGTGCTCATCGCCTTGCCGTCGATCTCCAGGCCGCGCAGGCCATCGTCATCACCCGACCGCAGATAGGCCGCGAATGCCTTCTGATGCGGCGCTTCCACTTCGGCGGTTGCCGACAGGGCGGGACGCGCGGCCCCCGCCAGGATGGTCTTCCGGTCCAGCTTGGTCATCCGTTCGTCCTGTTGTTGAAGTTTCACTTGAATATCGCCTGTGAACTGCCTGAAATCGCCCATGAACCCGGCAATCGCAGTGGTCAGCTCCTCGGCCGGGGACAGACCTTCCCCGGCCCGAGCCTTGGTCTCGGGTGTGCTCATCGTTCTCTCTCCCTCGATCAGCCCTGGCGGGCCTGGTCGGCCCCCAACACACGGCGCGCGTCCTGGAACGCCGCCGCCAACCGGCGCAACGCAGCATCGCCAGGGTCATCCCCCTTGGCCGCCACCCGCGCCTGCACAAGCATCGGGAACGTCACCAGCGACACCTCCCACAGCTCCAGCTCCGACAGGTGCCGCAGCCCCTTGTCGTCTTTCCTGGCCTTGATCGTGCGATAGCCGATCGACAGCCCGTCAATCGCCCCCGCCCCGATCAACGTCGCCGCCTCGCGACCGCGCGCCACCTCCGTCAGGATGCGACCCTTGACCCACAGGCCCCGCGCATCCTCGCGCACCTCGTCCCAGACGCCGATCGGTTCGGTCGGGTCATGCTGCCACAGCATCTTGACCCGCCCCCCCGCCTGCGCCAGCCGCGCCAGCGACGCCGCATAGGCCCCGGCCTCGACCACGTCACCGCCCTGATCGATCGCGCCGAACAGGCTGGCATAGCCCGAAATCGCGGTGCCGTCGGTGACGGCGACATCGCCGCCCAGCCGGGCAAACTTGTGTTCCAGTTCCAGCATGCCCCTACCCCGCAACATTGATGAACGACATGAACGCCTGGCTCAGGATCGCCGCCGCCACGCCATAGACCGTCAGCCACAACCGCTTTTCCAGCCGGTCGATGATGATCTCCAGCTTGGCAATCGCCTCGCCGATCTGCTTGAACTGCAAGGCCGCCATCCGCTCTTGCGCCTCGATCCGCAGCCCCGGCGCACAGGCGAATGGCTCGCCATAGCGCCTTGCCTCATCCGGCATCGCCCACCTCCAGGCTTGGCAGCCCCAGCAAGGCGCGCTTTTCGGCATTGGTCAGGAACGCGGCCTCTGCCACGCGCCGCCAGTGCGTATCGCGCTCCGCCGCCAGCGCCGGGATCTGGTCCACATCGGGCCGCAGATCCAGCTCCTCGCCCGAAAAATCCTCCAGCCAGTTGGCCAGCGCACTCAGAACCCGCGTCGCCAACGGCAGCACCGTCATCCGCATCAGCGCCCGGTTCGCCTCCTGATAGTTCGCATAGGTGGCATCCCCGGGGATCCCCAGGATCATCGGCGGCACGCCAAAGGCGATGGCGATCTCGCGCGCCGCCGCTTCCTTGGTCTGCTGAAACTCCATGTCGCTGGGGCTGAACCCCATCGGCTTCCAGTCCAGGCCGCCTTCCAGCAGCATCGGCCGCCCGGCATTGCGGGCACCCTGATGCTGGCTTTCCATCTCGCTGACCAACCGGTCGTATTGATCCTGGCTCAGCCCGCCGGCCCCATCCGCCCCGCGATACACGATGGCCCCCGAAGGCCGCGCCGCGTTGTCCAGCAGTGCCTTCGACCAGCGGCTGGCACTGTTATGCACATCCACCGCGCTTGCCGCCGCCTGCAGTGCCGACAGCCCATAATGGTCGTCCTGGGGGTGAAAACTGCGGATATGGCAGATCGGGCTCGCCCCGGCCCCGGCAGCAAAACGATGTTTGCGCCCGCCTACCGCATATTCAAACGCCACCGGCCAGCCATCCGCCCCCGGCACCACGGCCATGCGGTCCGACCGCAGCACATGCAGTTCCAGCGGCAGCCCCTCGGCCCCCACCGCCTCGACATAGGCATTGCCGGTCAGCAGCAACTGGCCATACAGCGCCTCCAGCAATTCGGCGCGCCCTTGCGCCATATTGGGCCGGGTCAGCAGCGCCAGCACCGGATGGCTGTCAAAGCGCCGTGCCCGGTCCTGCAGGATCACCGGCAGCGCCGCCGCCGCCTCGGCGATCAGCCGCACGGCCCGGAACCCCACCGGATTGCCCAGAAACCCCGCCTTGGTCAGCGATACCACATCGCGCGGCGTCCAGGCCGTCCGTCCCGTCCCCGCCCAGGCCACGACGCGCCCGGTCGCACTTGCCTTCACCTCGGGCACAGGCACCACCTCGGCCGAGGCGCCTCGCTTGAGAAAGTCAAACATCGCCATGTTCCCTCCGTCGCCCCGGCCACAGGTACCTGCGCTCAACAAGGCCGGTTATGCCCCTCAGGTATTGACCAGCCCCGACAGCACCGCGCGCCCCGCCCGCGCCACGCAACGCCGCTACAGCAGCCGCAGCCGTGGCCGCAGCCAGGTCTGCAACGGCGCGATCATCAACTCATGCAGCGCCCAGACCAGCGCATCCACCCGGTCAGGGCTGCCTTTGCCCGCAAACCCCCGGTTGGTCATCTGGCACATCTGATCTTCCAGTTGCACCAGCCCGCCCAGATGCCGCACCCGCCCCTGCTCGTACAGCGCCGCAACCGGCTCGGCCCGCAGCACCTTGCCCTGCATCGCCCGCACCGCCCTGAACGGCACCAGCGGGTTGATCTGGCGCACCAGGTTTTCCACCAGCGCCCCGCCCTGGTTCACCTCCGCCACCAGCCGGTCCGCACCATGCCGCTCCATCGCGGCAATCGCGACCCGCGCCCATTCGGTCGGGCTTACCCCCTGCACCGTCACGTCCTCGATCACCCAGGCCTGCCAGTCCTGCGGCGGCCCCTCCATCACCACGCCCGCCACCACGATCCCGCAGGCGTCCGATTTCTTGGTCGCACTCACCGGCGGGTCGACCGCCACGACGATCCGCCCCAGCGCCGGCATCGCCTCGCCCCGCGTCGCCTCGATCATCCGCGTTGTCCACAGCGCGCCCTCGGCGTCGTCCAGCAGCACCCCGTCCAGTTCCTGCCGCCCCTTGCGCGTGCCCGCAAAGCGGCGGCGCACCTCGTCCAGAAACCCGTCCGCCAGATTGGCCCGGTTGGCATCCGTGGGCGCATGCGTCGTCACTGTTGTCGGCTGTGCCAGCAACCCCTTCAGCACCGCCACGTTTTTGGGCGTCGTCGTCACACAGGCCTGCGGCGCATCCCCCAGCCGCAACGCGAACTGGATATTGTCCCAAGCCTCCTCGCCACGCTTCCACTTTGCCAACTCATCCGCCCAGACCGCATCGAACTGCGGCCCGCGCAAGCTGTCGGGATCATGCGCCGACAGCACCTGCGCCTGCGCCCCATTGGGCCAGACCAGCATCTTGCGCCCCGCAATCCATTCCGGCCGCCGGTCAGGGGGCGAGCACGCCAGTATCCCGCTCTCGCCAAACACCATCACCTCGCGCGCCTGATCGGCAGTCTCGCCGACCAGCGCCACCCTCCGTGCGCGGCCCGGCTGGCGGGGTCGCGCACCCTCGACCTGCGCGCGCACCCATTCCGACCCGGCCCGCGTCTTGCCCGCCCCGCGCCCGCCCAGAATCACCCAGGACCGCCAGTCGCCCTCGGGCGGCAACTGATGGTCCAGCGCCCAGAACTCGAACAGCCAGGGCAGCGCCCGCAGTTCCTCGGGCCCCAGGCCGTCCAGGAACTCAGTCTGCCTGGCAACACTCCCGCAGCCTAGAAAGGCGGCACCCGATCTCACGCCTTGCAGCGTCAAAGTCGATATCTCCGGGGGCAAGTGCGCCCGCTTCTCGTGCAAGCCAGTCATGATACTTTTGCTCCGCATCAAAAACCCGCGCCAGCGCGCGCTCCAGTTCACTCTGTTTGGTCGCCAGTTCCTTCAACGCCCCCGCCTGGCCGCCGCGCACATCGCGCAGCAGATCGGCCAGGCTGCTGCGCACGGCGCTCAGCAGGACAAGCCCATCGTCCAATTGCTTGCGCACCCCTGCATCTGTCGCTGCAAAGGCGCCATTTGTGTCATCCATGGTTGTTATTGCCTGTCATTGGGGCCTTGGTGCCCATTGCAGCCGGACAAAAGCAAAAACGGCCTCGGGGTTTCCCCCGGGCCGTTGCCCACCTTGTCCAGCATGCCCGAACCGATAGGTCAAACCGTGCGCAAAGTCAATCCGGCGCTCGGCAATGGTATCCCGCAGTCCGCTGACTTGATTAAGAAATCCTTAATTTCCGTCCGCCGCCGAGGCCTCGATCTCGCGCAGCCGCGCCACGTTGGCGTTATGCTCTTCCAGCGTCGCGGCAAAGGCATGGCCACCAGTGCCGTCGGCCACAAAGAACAGCAGATCCGTCGCCGCCGGGTTCAGCGCGGCCAGAATGCTGTCGCGCCCCGGATTGGCGATCGGGCCTGCGGGCAGTCCGTCGATCTGATAGGTGTTGTATGCAATCGCGCCATGCATCCGCTGTTCGGTGCGCCCGTCGATATCCGCGTTGGAAATCGGCCGCTCCAGCAGCCCGATCCCCCGCGTGATACCATAGATGATGGTCGGATCGAACTGCAACCGCATGCCCTGCCGGATCCGGTTCACCAGCACGCTCGACACCAGCGCCCGTTCCTCGGGCACCGCCGTTTCCTTCTCGATGATGCTGGCCAGGACCAGCGCCTCCTCGGGCGTGGCAACCGGCACCGTGTCGCTGCGCTCGGCCCAGGCCCCGGCCAGAATCCGTGCCTGCGCACTGGCCATCTGCCCCAGCACCGCGGCGACCTGCGTGCCCGGCACCACCTCGTAACTATCGGGTGCCAGCGTCCCTTCGGCCGGTATCTCGGCCACATCGCCCTCCAGCACATCCAGCGCATTCAGCCCCTGCACGACTTGCCAACTCGTCATCCCCTCGGCCACCGCAATGCGATAACGGGTATCGGACCTCTCCCGCACCGCCAGATATTCTGGCGGAGGCGTCGGGGAACCGGGATCAAACTCCGCAATCTCGACAAACCGGCTCGTGGCCGGGTCCAGTTCGCGCACATCCGCCTGCAGCCGCGCGATGCCCAGCCGATACACCACCTCGGTCCCACAGGTGCTTTGCCCGCCTCGGGTGACGATATCGACGATCTCGGCCATGGATGACTGCTCCGGGATCAGGAAACTGCCCTGCTTCAACAGCGCCGCCTTGCCGCTCCAATCCGCGCCCATCTGCAGGATCGCCCCGCTTTCGACGGCCCCTTCCTCTAGCAGCGCCTCACTCACGCCGCGCATGTTCTCGCCCGATTCTACCCGCAGACAGATCGCCTGCGCCAGCGGCCCCGCCGCGCCATAGCGGTTCACCCCCCAGGTCACCGCCCCCGCCGACAGAAACAGGATCACGATGAACAGGTTCAACCCGGTCGAGGCCAGCGCCTTCCACATCAGCGCAGCTTCCCGAATATCACGCTGGCATTGGTGCCGCCAAAGCCGAAACTGTTGGACAGCGCCACATCCACCTTGCGCCGCCGCGCCGCGTTCGGGGCCAGATCCACAACCGTCTCGACCGCCGGATTGTCCAGATTGATCGTCGGCGGGCAGATCTGATCGCGAATTGCCAGAATGGAAAAGATCGCCTCGATCGCCCCCGCCGCGCCCAACAGATGCCCGGTCGCCGATTTGGTCGAAGACATCGTGACGCGCGCCGCATGCGGCCCCAGCAACCGCTCGACTGCGCCCAGTTCGATCACATCGGCCATCGTGCTGGTGCCGTGCGCGTTGATATAGTCGATATCGCCCGGTTTCAGCCCGGCATCTTCCAGCGCCGCCAGCATCGCCCGCTCGCCGCCCTCGCCGTCCTCGGTGGGCGCGGTGATGTGAAAGGCGTCCCCCGACATGCCATAGCCCAGCACCTCGGCATAAATCCGCGCGCCCCGGGCGCGCGCGTGATCCAACTCCTCCAGCACCACCATGCCGGCACCTTCACCCATCACGAACCCGTCCCGGTCCGCGTCAAACGGGCGGCTGGCCTTCTGCGGCTCATGCGCCCGCTTGGTCGACAGCGCTCTGCAGGCGTTGAACCCGGCAATGCCGATCTCGCAGATCGCCGCCTCGGCCCCGCCCGCGATCATCACATCCGCGACACCATACTTGATGATCCGCGTCGCATCGCCGATGGCATGCGCCCCGGTGGAACAGGCCGTCACCACTGCATGGTTCGGCCCCTTGAACCCATATCGGATCGCGATGTGCCCCGCGATCAGGTTGATCAGCGCCCCCGTCACAAAAAAGGGCGACACCCGGCGCGGCCCCTTCTCCTTCATCATGATCGCGGTGTTGGCAATCGAGTTCAGCCCGCCGATCCCCGATCCTGCCAACACCCCGGTCCGCAGACACTCCGCCGCGCCCGGTTTCGTCCAGCCCGCATCCTCGACTGCCTGCACCGCCGCCGCCAGGCCAAAGACGATGAAGTTGTCGACCTTGCGCTGGTCTTTCGGCTCCATGTACCGGTTGGCGTCAAAGGTGCCGTCCGACCCGTCGCCCCGCTTCACCTCGCAGGCATAGGTTGTGACAACGTCCTTGGCATCGAACTGGGTGATCGGCCCGCCGCCGGACCGCCCCTCCAGCAGCCGCTGCCAGGTCAACTCGACCCCATCCGCCAGCGGCGTGACCAGCCCCAGCCCCGTGACCACCACTCGCCGCATGATCTGCCCCTTCGTTCACCCGCCGACCCGCCATAGCCCAAGCGCGCCGCATGGGGCAAGTCCGACCGCCCTGCCCTGCCCCGCGACTACCCGACACTGGCCTGGCCTGGCCCCATGCGCCCGTCGGTTGCAGAGTTCTCCAGACACGCATGACCCGACGCCACAAATGCAAACGGCGCCCACAACGGGGCGCCGCATTCCGGTTGCCCGGCAAAACCCGGCTATTGTGCCTTCGAGATGAACCCGACAGCATCGCCAAAAGTCTGGATCGTCTCGGCGGCGTCGTCTGGGATTTCGATCCCGAACTCTTCCTCGAACGCCATCACCAACTCTACGGTATCCAGCGAATCCGCACCCAGATCATCAATGAACGAAGCGTTTTCGATCACCTTGTCCGCTTCCACCCCAAGGTGTTCCACCACGATCTTGCGCACGCGGTCTGCAACGTCGCTCATCTGTCGCCCTCTATCCTGACGGGCCGCAGCCCGGTTGTCACGTCCCGCCTGGTGCGGCCGTCCGGCCCGCGTGAAATGGGGCCAGCCACACCGGGGGCGGGCCCCTTCGGTCAAGCGGCCTCTTAGCAGAGATTCACATCAAGGCAAACGCTTTCAACCCGGCAAAAGCGTGCACTCGCGCAAAGCCAAACCATGACTAGCGCTCAGCATGGCGTCGCCTCAAGGCTGGAGTTGCCGGACTTTGTTCACTTCTGACTGCAAGGCACCAAGTCTGCCTCAGCAAAGTCCGCAAAAAGCCCCACGCACCGCCGACACAACGCCAAGCGCTTCATTTCCCGGATGCATGGGCAGCGACAACCAAATGACTGACTTGCAGCATTTCGTGCCATTCCTGTTTGCGTCTGACGGCATCTATGGCCTCATGGTCATCGTGGGGTGCCTGGGCGGATTTTGGCTCTTGTCGGCATTGCCCCGCTTCTTCCGGCGGCACCGAACCGGGACATCACGTTCCCCAAGCCCGCGCCCGCCGGCGCAGATATTGCAATGGACACCTCCCGCACCTTCAATCGCCGATCCATCCTTTCAGATGGAGGCAGTGCATCTCAGCGCTTTTGAACGGGTCCGCCTGCTCAATCGCGAGGAAGCCCGCTACCTGCCTGCGTTTGAACGCACCGTGACAAAGATCGGCCAAGGCCATCGCGTCATGGCGCAAACCAGCCTCGGCGAACTGATCCGCCCGGTCAGTCAGGGCACCAATGACAAGGTGGCGCAGAACGCCTTTTCATCCATCAACTCCAAACGGCTGGATTTTGCGATCATCGACCGCACCGGCCTGCTGGTCTGCGCCGTCGAATACCAAGGCAGCGGGCACTACCAGGGCCGTGCCTTCATCCGCGACGCAGTCAAGAAAGAGGCCCTGCGCAAGGCGGGCGTTCCAGTAATGGAAGTCACTCAAGAAGAAACGCCCAATGCCGCCGCGAGCCGACTCGCCGCTGTGCTGGCAAAAGCACCCGACGACACCCGAAAATATGGCGTTGCTTGACTACAGCATCGCCATCCCGCCATTCACATGCAGCGTGGCGCCGGTGACATAACCCGCCTCGGCACTGGCCAGATACAGCACCGCCGCCGCGATCTCGGCGGGCTCTCCCATCCGCCCGGCAGGCACCTGCCCCAGGATCGCCGCCTTCTGCACCTCGGTCAGCTTGTCGGTCATCGGCGTGGTCACGAAACCGGGGGCGACACAGTTTACCGTGATGCCCCGGCTGGCCACCTCGGCCGCAATCGCCTTGGACATGCCCACCATGCCGGCCTTGGCGGCCGCATAATTGGCCTGCCCGGGATTGCCGGTCGCCCCCACGATGGACGAGATATTCACGATCCGCCCCCAGCGCGCCTTCATCATGCCCCGGATGACACCCCGACACAGCCGCATGGTGGCGGTCAGGTTGACCGCGATCACCTGATCCCACTCCTCGTCCGACATCCGCATGAACAGATTGTCGCGGGTGATGCCGGCATTGTTCACCAGAATATCCACGCTGCCCATCGCCTCCACCGCCCGCTTGGGCAGGGCTGCCACCGCAACGGCATCCGACAGATCACAGGCCAGCACATGCGCCCGCACCCCCAGCGCCGCCGCCAGCTCCTCCAGCGGCGCAACCCGCGTCCCCGATAGCGCAACGGTCGCGCCCGCCCCATGCAGCACCTGCACAATCGCGCCGCCGATGCCGCCGCTGGCCCCGGTCACCAGTGCCGTCCTGCCCGTCAGATCAAACATCGCTCGGCTCCTTGCCGTCCTCTCAACCCATCCCGCCACGGGGAGGGGGGAAGCGCGCCCCTTTGCGCGCTGGGGGAGGGGCGACAAGCCTCTCCCCCCTTCCTCACTCAGCCCTGCACCGCCGCCCGCACATCCTCTGGCGTGCCAACCGCGCGGCAGACAATCTGCGGCGCGATCCGTCGCACCATTCCCGACAGTGCCTTGCCCGCGCCGACCTCCCATATCTCGGTCACGCCCTGCGCAGCCATCCACAGCACCGACTCGCGCCAGCGCACCACGCCCGTCACCTGATCGACCAGCAGGCAGCGGATCACCTCGGGGTCCGTCACCCCCTCGGCCGCCACATTGGCCACCACCGGCACCACCGGCTCGGCAATCTCGACCTCGGCCAGCGCCCGCGCCATCACTGCCGCCGCCGGTTCCATCAGCGCCGAGTGGAACGGCGCGCTGACCGGCAACAGGATCGCCCGCCTGGCCCCATGGGCCTTGGCAATCGCCAGCGCGCGTTCCACCGCCCCCCGATGCCCCGACACAACCACCTGTGCGGGGTCATTGTCATTGGCCGCCTGGCATATCTCGCCCTCTGCCGCCTCGGCGGCCACAGCCACGGCCGCAGCAAAGTCCAGCCCCAAAAGCGCCGCCATCGCCCCCTGCCCCACCGGCACCGCGGCCTGCATCGCCTCGCCCCGGATGCGCAGCAACCGCGCCGTGTCGTCCAGCGTCAGCGCCCCTGCCGCGCACAGCGCCGAATATTCGCCCAGCGAATGGCCCGCCACGAACGCCGCCTGCCCGATGTCGATCCCCCCGGCGCGCAGCGCCGCAACCACAGCCAGCGAAGTCGCCATCAACGCCGGTTGCGCATTGCGGGTCAGGGTCAAGGCCTCGGCATCCTCGCCCCAGATCGTGGCCGACAAACTCTCGCCCAAGGCCGCATCCACCGCCGCGAACACTGCCGCCGCCGCCGGACAGGCCGCCGCCAGCGCCTGGCCCATGCCCGGCACCTGCGCCCCCTGTCCCGGAAAAACCCAAGCCCGCATTCCGGCCCCACCCATGACAATCCGCCCCGTACCCCTCTACAGGGCCGGGGCGTTCATCACAAGAACATGGGGATTGCTGCCCGGTTCAGGATGCGTGCGCACCCGCCAGACGCAGATCGCCCGCAACCCGCACGGCTTGGCGCTGGTCCACGATCAGATCGCGCCCCAGCCGGTCGCGCAGTGGTGCCAGTTCGCTCTCGGACGCAATCGCCAGCGCCAGGAACTGGGCCGAGTTGCCCACCCGCAGCACCAGACAGGCATGACCCGTCGGCAGCCGCCCCCGCTGCGACACCCGGTCGATCACCACGCCGCCGATCGCGTCAAAGCCATAGCGCGACAGCAGCGACGGCCGTCCGGTCCGGTTCAGCAGCATCTCGCGGATCTCCCCCCGCGTCGTGTCGATATGCCACTCGGCCGCTGTGCCCCGGTTGGCAAACCACAACAGCAGCGCCCCCAGCATCAGCAACAGCGCCGATCCCATCAGCTTCATCACCATCACATCGCCGTTGAATGACGCGCCCGGCACCAGCCATAGCGCGCCGGCCATCAACAAACAGCCGATGCCGCCGACCCCGGCCAGCGCCTGGCCCAGCAACATGGCCAACGGAACGCGCTGCGGGCTGCGAATGACATAGCCCCAATAGGTCTCGGCCAGGTTCAGATCGGGCACGACCTCGCGCCAGTCGGGCGCTTTGGGTTGATGATCTTGACTGTCGGCAAAGTGGGCCATTCGCGAATCTCCCGGGGGTTGTCGATCCAACAACTTCGCGACCGACCCTGCGGGCAGATCAGGGCAAAATCCGGGCGGTGCAGTGTCGGGCGACGGGCCAGCGCGCGAAATCATCGGGGCAATGGGCGCCGGGTTGGCCGCGCAGGCCCTTGCGCCATCCTGGCACCCCATGTATCAGGCCGCGTCCTTGCCGCGCACATCATGAACCGCGCAGCCTCTCGTGGACGGGGTGCAGCAAGGCCGTCAGCCCCGTCCTTTGAAATGCGCCCGAAAAGGAAAGTGCCCGCATGCCGCTGTACGAGCATGTCTTCATTGCGCGTCAGGACTTGTCCAACGCCCAGGCCGAAGCCCTCGTCGAACATTTCGGAACCGTGCTTGCCGATAACGGCGGCAAGGTGCTGGAAAACGAATACTGGGGCGTCAAGACGATGGCGTTCAAGATCAACAAGAACCGCAAGGGGCATTACGCCTACCTGCGCACCGACGCTCCCGCCCCTGCCGTGCAGGAAATGGAACGGCTGATGCGCCTGCATGACGACGTCATGCGCGTGCTGACGATCAAGCTCGACAAGCACGAAGAAGGCCCTTCGGTCCAGATGCAAAAGCGCGACGAGCGTGATCGCGGCGACCGGGGCGACCGGGGCGACCGCCCCCCCCGCGAAGACCGTGGCCCGCGCGAAGACCGTGGCCCGCGTGAAGATCGCGGTGGCTTTGACCGGGGTGCACCCGGCGGCGCGGACCGGGGCGGCGAACGCCGCGACCGGCGCTAAGGATCAGGAAAGGACATCACCATGGCCACCAAACCGTTTTTCCGTCGCCGCAAGTCCGATCCGTTCGAAGGCACCGGCGCGCCTGCGATCGACTACAAGGATACGCGCCTGCTGCAGCGCTATATCTCCGAGCGTGGCAAGATCGTGCCCAGCCGGATCACTGCCGTCGGTGCCAAGAACCAGCGTGCCCTCGCCACGGCGATCAAGCGCGCGCGTTTCCTGGCCCTGCTGCCCTACGCCGTGCGATAAGGAGACATAATCATGCAAGTCATCCTTCTGGAACGCGTGGCCAAGCTTGGCCAGATGGGCGAGGTCGTCCGGGTCAAGGACGGCTATGCCCGCAACTTTCTGCTGCCGCAGGGCAAGGCGCTGCGCGCCAATGCCGGCAACATCGCGCAGTTTGAAACCAACAAGGTGCAGCTGGAAACCCGCAACCTCGAAACCCGCAAGGAGTCCGAGGTGCTGGCGGCCAAGCTGGACGGCCAGACCTTCGTCGTGATCCGTTCGGCCTCGGACGGCGGCGCGCTCTACGGCTCGGTCACCACCCGCGATGCCGCCGATGCCGCCACCGCCGGCGGCTTTTCGGTGGCCAAGTCGCAGATCATCCTGCTGGCCCCGATCAAGGATCTGGGCATCCACTCGGTCACCGTCCGCCTGCACCCCGAAGTTGACGCGACCATCCGCATCAACGTCGCCCGCTCTGCCGAAGAGGCCGAGATCCAGGCCTCGGGCAAGTCGATCCAGGAACTGGCCGCCGAGGCCGAAGCCGCCGCCGAAATGGACATCAGCGCGCTGTTCGACGACATCGGCGGCGCGGCGATGGAAGAATAGACCAGGCATCTTGCCAGAGTGCCGCCGACCAGACCGCCCCTCGGGGCGGTCTTTCTTTTTGTGCGCCGATCCGTTGACGCTGCAACATCAGGCGATCCGGCTGAGAATTGCTTGCTTTGCAGGCCGGGCGCGTAGATACTTGGTCTTGCAGGCAATGCGCCTGCGACATCGGGGCCGGTTCGGTTCGACGTCTCCGACATCAACAGGTGCGAGATGCCCCTTAATCCGATCCCGGGCGACGATCAGTCCAACACCCTTGAAGGGACAGCGCTGGGCGACCTCATCACGGCGATGGGTGCAAACGACACCGTTTATGGCCGCGGCGGGGACGACGAAATCTACGGCGGAAACGACGATGACGATCTGTTCGGCGGCGAGGGTAACGACACCCTGTTCGGCGATGCGGGCAACGATATCATCTGGGGCGATGGTGGGGCCAACACCATCTTCGGCGGTGCCGGCGATGACCACATCATCGGCGTCGACGACAGCTTTGTGTCAGGACAACTCAATGCCTGGCTCTACGGCGATGGCGGCAACGACCTGATCGACGGCGGGTCCGGCAATGACCGGCTTTTTGGCGGCGACGACCATGACAACATCTACGGCAATGCCGGCCGCGACCTTATCTACGGCGGCAATGGCCAGGATTGGATCGAAGGCGGCGACGGCAACGACCGGCTCTGGGGCGATGCGGGTGACGACTACATCGCGGCTGGCTGGGGCGACGACATCGCTTATGGCGGCACCGGCAATGACGGCATCACCACCGGCTATGGCAACGACATCGTCTATGGCGGCAGTGGCAACGATCAGATCCTGAGCGGGGTCCCTTACGGGTCCTCGGCCGATACCGTCTTCGGCGGCAGCGGCGATGACGAGGCGAATTTCCGGCTCGGCGATACCGGCACATTCGATGGCGGCAGCGGCAACGACACCCTGTCAGCCTTGTACGAGTTCGGTGGCCCTCAAGGAGGTGTCTCGCTCGATGCCTCGACCGGCGACTTTGTCGTCCAGCTTGGCGGCGTCACCCGACTGACCGCCCTTTCGGTTGAACGCCTTGTCTTGCAGACCCAGGATAGCAACGACACGGTGGTTGGCACCGCCGGAGACGACTACATTTCGGTGCTCGGCGGGGCGAATTCGGTCGATGGTGGGGCAGGCAACGACACCATTGCCTTTCAGACCGGCCAGGTCAGCACCA
>Ga0105046_10006359_pt1 | contig 18644 bp, 15 predicted proteins | sample MAT03_FD_78385 | JGI IMG/M metagenome (GOLD analysis project Ga0105046, IMG submission 78385) | Freshwater microbial communities from Lake Fryxell liftoff mats and glacier meltwater in Antarctica - MAT-03 (megahit assembly) | ecosystem: Environmental > Aquatic > Freshwater > Ice > Liftoff...
CTTGAGTTGAGGGCCGCTGCTTCAACGAGTGGCCGCCGAGTTCCAAACGCGCCATGCGTCGGAATCCTGCAGTGGCACATCAATCGACCCAGCATATTGCAGTTCCAGCAGATTCGGTATGCGCGATTCGGATCCCAACGCCACTATCCCATGACGCACGTTAGATGCAGTGGAGACATAGGCAATCACTGCATCACGCTCACAGACAGCTCGAACAAACTCAATGCTTGGTTGCATGCGTTGGGCTCTGCAGAAGTGACGTATCGACGCAGCAAAAGGCGACCCACACAAGTCTTCCAACGACAAGCCACTGCCAGTCAAGATGAATGACGCCTGAAGACTACTCTCACATCCGAGGGGAACTGTGGGTAGGGAAGCGCCAGGCTTGACTGTTCGAAACGCCAAACCAATGTCATCAGCTGTCGTAACTTCCCACCCATCCTTAGCGAGGGCGCTAATTAAAAATTTTCCAAAGCTGGTGCTCGCGCTGCGAAGCGCAAAGTTCGGCTCGTAGGCATGGGCTTCGATTTCTTGCCCCGTGTTCGCGTCTGACAGTCTGCCAACTTGCCCGAGCACCCAACGTCCCAGGTTGTCGTAATACGAACACCCGTCAGATTCCCAAGTGCGCCATAGGTATAGATGGTTGTCCGGGTACCGTCACGAATCGATACGGCTCAATAACAGTGGGTTGGATGGCTCGTAGGTGTAATGCACCCAATTGCCCAGTTTGTCGCTGACACGGGTTGCCATGAGGAACATGTCTTGCCGACCAATCGACGCGCCAGACAGCTTGACCCCAGTTTGAAGTCGGCTGGCCATCCAATCGAATCGGTAGCGAACGCCTTGTGGGGAGACTGCCAGAAAGCCTTCCCCGGCGAAGTTCTGAACCAACGAGAGACAAGAAATCTGCCAGTTGCCGTGGGTGACGATGGGGTAGGAGCCGCCATCGGCCGGGCTGTTGACGTATCCCGGCGCGCGCTCCAGAAGTTCCTGCGCGCCCTGATCCGGCGCGTGCAGGTAGGTGCCGCTCCAGTAATCAGAAGCCAGAAAGGCAACCGGTCTGGGTCTTTCAGCGGCGGCGCCCGTGACTGCAGGATCCAGCGGCGTGATGACGAACGGAGGTCCAACCGGAAGGAGCGGCATGGTCGAACCCGTGCCGCTAGAGACGTTGGGCGGAATCAGCCTGTCGCTGCAGCGACTGAGGCCGCCACACGAAGTCACCCAACCTCGGGCGAGGCTGAAGGAGCCGCCAATGCGGGGCAAGTCCAAATCGCAGTCGCCAAACTGGCCGCGCACCAGAAGATCCCGGCCGGGTTCGTGGGAACGAACGAGGGCCACCGGCAATGCCGTTGAACAGATTGACCTTGTCACCGAACAGGTCAGGCCCATAGGCAGTGACAGCGTCAGGGGCAAAAGCCCAGACCAGCGCGACAACGGCCAGCACAGGCCATCGTTGCAGCCCACGCAGGCCAGAAATCCATCGCGCCCGTTCACGATGCGCATCGACTGGCCGCAGCCGCATAAAGCGGTTGAACAAATCGCGCATGGACTCCCCGGAGCTTTGGCCTTGTCGCCGGAGGCGATTTCGACCGCTTTTTGCAAGTCACCGAAGCGCTGCGAATCCCTGAGGCTGCAGGCTATCGTTCTGAAATGGATCTGCTCAAAGTCGATGCCCTTTTTGTCCACCTGTTGACCCACGGCCAGGAAGCAAATCCAAGCGCCATCCTGCGCGGCCTTTCTTTCACCCTGCCCCGCGGCGGCACGCTGGGCCTGATCGGCGAATCGGGCAGTGGCAAGTCGATGACGGCACTGGCGTTGATGGGTCTGCTGCCCGAAGGGGCGCAATGCAGCGGCGCGATGCGGCTGGGCCAGACCGAACTTCAAGACCTGGACGAAACGCAGTGGTGCCGCGTGCGCGGCAAGCGCATCGCCATGGTGTTTCAGGAACCGATGACGGCGCTGAATCCGCTGCACCCCATCGGCCGGCAGTTGGCCGAGCCGCTGCGCCTGCACCGCGGCCTGCGCGGAGCGGCGGCACGCGCCGAAGCCCTGCATCTGCTGGAACGCGTGCAACTGCCGCAGGCCGCGCGCAGGCTGGCGGCGTACCCGCACCAGTTGTCGGGTGGGCAGCGGCAGCGCGTGATGATCGCCATGGCTCTGGCCGGGCAGCCCGAGTTGCTGCTGGCCGACGAACCCACCACGGCGTTGGACACGACGCTGCAGCGCGAGGTGCTGAACCTGATCGCCACGCTGGTGCGTGAAGACGGCATGGGTCTGATCCTGATCAGCCACGACCTGGACGTGGTGGCCGACCGCGTGCAGAACCTGCTGGTGATGCGCGACGGTGCGATGGTGGAAAGCGGGCCGACCGCAGCGGTGTTTGCACATCCGACACAGCCCTACACACGCGAGTTGCAAGCAGCACGGCCACGCCTGGCAGACCCCGCGCCGATGCGCACACAGGTCGCCCCAGTCATCGACGCAACACAAGCTCCCTTGCTTCGGGTGCAAGGCCTTTCGCAACGCTATCGGCTGCCGCGCGAACACCTGCTGCAAGCCGCACCGAGGCTGCAGGCCTTGCAGGCGGTCAGTTTCGAGCTGCACGCCGGCCGCACCCTGGGCGTGGTGGGCGAATCGGGTTCGGGCAAGAGCACCCTGGGTCGGCTGGTGATGGCACTGGAAACACCGCAAGAGGGCCAGGTGCTGTTCAACGGGCAAGACCTGAACAGGCTGAACGCCGCGGCGCTGCGGGCCGCCCGCGCGCAATTCCAGATGGTGTTCCAAGACCCTTATGGCTCGTTGGACCCGCGCCGCAGCGTGTTGCAAACGGTGACAGAGCCCCTGCTCGCACTGGGTTCGATGCCGCCGCCGCTGCAGGCGCGTGAACGCGCAGCGGCGGCGCTGGCCGAAGTGGGATTGCGCAGCAGCGACCTGGACAAGTTCCCGCATGAATTTTCCGGCGGACAGCGCCAGCGCATCGCCATTGCACGCGCCTTGATCACCAGGCCCCGGTTGATCGTGGCCGACGAGGCGCTGAGCGCGCTGGACGTGCGCGTGCAAGCCCAGGTGCTGCGCCTGCTGCAAGACCTGCAGGAACGACACGGCACGGCCTACTTGTTCATCAGCCACGATCTGGCGGTGGTGAAGCAGTTGTGCGACGAGGTGCTGGTGCTGAACCAGGGACGTGTGGTCGAGCGCGGCGCGCCGCAGCAGGTGTTCACGCAGCCGCAACACGCGTACACACAAAGCTTGCTGGCAGCGATGCCGGGGCAGGTCGTACGCTGAGCCACAAATCCGCCATCCCGCAGAATCGAACGGCGTGGCTCGCAGCCGATGAGTCCTGCTCCGAAAATCAACGCTGAAAACAGGACACCAAACCATGACGATGGACAGGCGCCGCATCAACCAACTCATCGCCGGGCTGCCCGCATTGGCAGCCACCATGCCGGGCGTCTTGCCAAACGCGGCGCTGGCGCAAACGCGCAAAGACAGTGTGGTGCTGGGCATGGTGCTGGAACCGCCGGGCCTGGACCCGACCACGGCACCGGCCGCGGCCATCGGCGAGATCGTGCACTACAACGTGCTGGAAGGCCTGACCAAGATTGCCATGGACGGTGCCGTCACACCGCTGCTGGCCGAATCATGGGACGTGGCCCCAGACGGCATGACCTACGTCTTTCGACTGCGCAAGGGCGTGAAGTTCAGCGACGGCAAGCCTTTCGACGCGCAGGCGGTGAAATTCAGCTTCGAGCGCGCCCGCGCTGCCGACAGCACCAACAAGGCCAAGAAAGCATTCTTCGAGTTGATCAGCAGCATCAGCACGCCCGACGCACATACCGTGATCCTGGTGCTGAACAAGGCCGACGCGCTGGTGCCGTTTCGCCTGGGCGAAAACACCGCCGTCATCCTGCACCCCGACAGCGCGGCGCAAGCCGCCACGCAACCGGTGGGCACCGGGCCGTTCAGGCTGCAAGGCTGGCAGCGCGGCGCGGCCGTGACGCTGGTGAAGTGGGACGGCCACCGCAACGCCGCGCAGGTGAAGCTCAAACGCGTGGTGTTCCGTTTCATCGACGACCCGGCCGCGCAGGTGGCTGCGCTGCTGGCCGGTGACATCGACGCGATGCCCCGCTTTGGCGCCTTGCCGGCGCTGCAGCAGTTCAAGGCCGACAAACGATTCACGGTGGAAGTGGGCGCCACATCGGGCAAGGGCATCCTGGCCATCAACAACAAGCGTCGGCCGTTGAGCGACCTGCGCGTGCGCCGTGCCATCTCGCACGCCATCGACCGCCGTGCGTTCATCGATGGGGCCGAAGAAGGCCTGGGCACGCCCATCGGCAGCCACTTCGCACCCACCGACCTGGGCTACCTCGACCTGACGCGGCAAACGCCCTACGACCCCGAAAAGTCCCGCACCTTGCTGCGTGAAGTCGGCATAAGCAAGCTGAACCTGACGCTGACGCTGCCGCCACCCGCCTATGCGCGCAAGGGCGGCGAGATCGTGGCGGCGCAACTGGCCAAGGTGGGCATTGCCGCGAAGATCGAAAACGTGGAATGGGCGCAGTGGCTGTCGGGGCCGTTCAAGGGCAACTTCGACCTGACCTTGATCAACCACGTCGAACCACTGGACTACGCCACCGCCTACGCCAACCCGAACTACTACTTCGGCTACGACAGCGCCATGTTCCGCGGCCTGGTGGCCACCCTGGGCGAAACCAAGGATTACAAGGAAAAGGGCCGCCTGTGGCGCGACATCCAGCGCCTGCTGGCCGTGGACGCGGTGAACGTGTTCATCTGGAACCCAGCTCAGGTGGCGGTGTTCAGGAAGGGTCTGCGCGGGCTGTGGAACAGCTCGCCCATCTTCGCCAACGACATGGCCGCGGTCAGCTGGACGCCGCCGCAGGTGAAGGTCTGACGATTGGGATTCCGGGCACTCGCGTGACGACTGCCCTGCATGCACTGAGCGCCGCCGAGCTGACGCGGGCATATGCCGCGCGCAGTCTTTCACCGCTGGAAGTGACGCAGGCCCTGTTGGCCCACGCGCAGGCGTGGGAGCCGCACATCGCCGCCACCTGGGACGTTCGGTCCTGCGTCGCCGACGAAGCCTTGACGATGGCGCGCGCATCGCAAGCGCGTTGGATGCGCGGCCAGCAGTTGGGTCCGCTGGACGGCGTGCCGGTCACGATCAAGGAAAACATCGCCACACGTGGCGTGCCCATGCCGCTGGGCACTGCAGCCAGCGACTTGTTGCCGGCTGCGGCCGATGCACCACCCGCGGCCCGCCTGCGCGAAGCCGGCGCGGTGTTCCTGGCGCGCACCACCATGCCCGATTACGGGATGCTGTCTTCCGGCCTTTCCAGTTTTCACACCTTGTCGCGCAACCCCTGGAACCTGCGCAAGACGCCGGGTGGCAGCAGCGCCGGTGCCGGTGCAGCGGCAGCCGCAGGTTACGGCCCCATCCACCTTGGCACCGACATCGGCGGCTCTATCCGCCTGCCCGCCACCTGGTGCGGTGTGGTCGGCTTCAAACCCAGCGACGGCCGGGTGCCGATCTTTCCGCCGTACATCGGGCGCGCGGCCGGCCCGCTGTCGCGCACCGTGGGCGACGCCGCGCTGGCGCTGAGTGTGCTGAGCCGCCCCGACGCCCGCGACGCCACCAGCCTGCCGCCCAACGACCTGCCGTGGGCGCAGGTGCTGGACGACGACCACACCGATCCGTCGCGCGTGCTGCGCGGCTTGCGCATCGGCCTGCTGCTGGATGCCGGCTGGGGCTTGCCGTTGCACGCCGAGGTGCGCGCAGCCATCGAAAACGCCGCGGTGCTGCTGGCGTCGGCAGGCGCGCACGTGCAGCCGCTGGCTGCCTTCACCACGCCCGAGATGGCCCAGGGCATCGAGACCTTCTGGCGCATGCGTTCGTGGCTGGACATCGGCAAATTGCCGCTTGAGCGGCGCCAGCGTGTGTTGCCCTACATCCGCGACTGGGTGGCACCGGCGGCCGGCTACAGCGCCGCGCAAGTGTTCGAAGGCCACAGCCAATTCGCCGCGCTGCGCGACGCCGCCGTCACGGCCTGTCAGCCTTTCGATTTCGTGATCTCGCCCGTGGCACCCGGCGTGGCCGGCGCGGCCGAAGCGCCCAGCCCCAGCGGCGACCCGCGCCGCGCGATGGTGCACATCGCCTACACCCTGCCTTGCAACATGAGTGGCCAGCCAGCCGTCAGCGTGCCGTGTGCGCACGATGGCTCGGGTCTGCCGATAGGCCTGCAGATCATCGGCCGCCGACACGACGACCTCGGCGTGCTGCGCATGGCCCGCGCCTGGGAACGCTTGCGTCCGGCGAACTGCCTGCAACCCTGGCCGTCCTGCCCCAGCGAGCTTCCTGCGGCCGTGTAAGCGCGCCACCCAGCCGCAGCGCGCTACATTCCGCCCCATGTCGAAAACCGACGCACGCGGCAACCCCATTGCCAGCCACTCGCAAACGGCACAGGCCGCCGCCGAGCAAGCGCTGTGGCGCATGATGTCTTTCTACGACACGCCGCTGGCCGATCTGGACCGCGCCATCGCAGCCGACCCGCAGTGGCCGTTGCCACACGTGATGAAGGCCGGATTTCTGCTGAGCCTGACCGAGCCGGCACTGCTGCCGCAGGCGCAAGTTCACCTGGACCGCGCCCAGTCCCTGTCACACCACGCCACGCCGCGCGAGATGGCGCACCTGCAAGCCGTGCAAGCCGTTCAGGGAGGACGCTGGCACCAGGCCTGCCGCATCTGGGACGGCTTGCTGCTGCAGCACCCACGCGACGCGCTGGCGCTGCAGTGGTCGCAACTGTGGGACTTCTACCGCGGAGACGCGGTGCACCTGCGCCTGCGCCCAGCACGCGCCTTGCCCGATTGGGACGAAGCCGACCCGCTGTACCCGCATGTGCTGGCGCTGTACGCCTTCGGTCTGGAGGAATGCAACCTGTACCCGCAGGCCGAAGAAGTGGGCCGCCGCGCACTGGCGGCCGACGCCCGTGTGCCCTGGGCCGTACACGCCGTGGCGCACGTGATGGAAATGCAGGGCCGTTTCGAAGAGGGCGCGAACTGGCTGCGTCAGCACCAGGCCGCGTGGGTCGAAGGCAACGGCTTCAGCACCCATCTGTGGTGGCACAAGGGCCTGTTCCGGCTGGAAGCACTGGACGTGGCCGGCGTGTTGCGCCTGCTCGACACCCACCTGGGCGGCCCTGGTCTGCAGGTGACTCTGCAACGCGTGGACGCCGCGGCCATGCTGTGGCGGCTGCACCTGATGGGCCACGACGTTACGGCCCATGCCGCAAACCTTTTGCAATGCTGGGATCTGGCAGAGACCGATGCCGGGTACTACGCGTTCAACGACGTGCACGCCGTGGCCACCATGCTGGTGGCTGGCCAGGCCCAGAACGCCGAGGCCTGGTTGGCCCGCTGTGCCGAACGTGCGTTGCTCGCCACGGAAGCACGCTGCGCCAATCACCAGATGGCCCGCGAAGTAGGCCTGCCTTTGATGCGCGGCCTGCTGGCACTGCATCGCGGCCAGACCGACAGCGCCGTCGAATTGATCTACCCGGCACGCAGCACGGCGCAGCGCTTCGGAGGCAGCCACGCGCAGCGTGACCTCATCGACCAGACCCTGCTGGCCGCCGCCGCACAGTGCCGCAGCGACAGCGGCCGCGCTATCGGCCACGCGCTGCTGAACGAACGCCTGATGGCCAAGCCCAGCACGCCGCTGACGCGGTATTGGGTCGAGCGCCTCGAAACCGGCGCACGCCACCCGGCTTGAAGCGGAAATCATCCCGTTTTGTCGGGGCAGCAGCCGACCACCAGACCGGTTCGGCCTACACAAATTGCGCCGTGATGCCCTCTTTTTCGAAGGTGCGCTGCACCGCACGGCGCGCCAGCATGCGCTGCAGATAGGGCCCGATGTGCGTGTAGCGGCGCGCCGGTTCGCTGACCTTGAAACCGCGTGTCCAGCGGCACAACATCAGTGCATAAGCGTCGACGGCGGTGTAGGTCTCGCCCAGGAACCAGTCCTGCCCGTGCGCAGCCAACTGGGTGTCGAGCTGGCACAGGCAGCCGTCGACCTTGGCCTGGGCATGGGCGCGCACTTGGGCGGCGGCTTCCGCGTTGCCAGCGTCGACGATGCGCTCGGGGTAAAAGTAATGCATCAGCGTGGCCTGCATCGTGTTGGTCATCCACACCAACCACTTGTAGAACTGCGCACGTTCGGCAGTGCCCAAGGGCGGCGCCAACGCGGCGGTGTTCCAGCTGTCGCACAGGTGCAGGCAGATGGCGGCCGACTCGTACAGCACCAGGTCGCCATCGACCAGCACCGGGATCAACCCATTCGGGTTGAGCTTCAGGTACTCGGCCGACTTGTGCTCGCCCGCATCGCGGTCGACCCGCTGCTTGAGATAAGGCGCGCCGATTTCATTGAGCAGCACGTGCGGCGCGAAGCTGGCGTTGCCGGGGTGGTAGTGCAGAACGAGCATCGGGGTGGACCTTCGAGTGGCAGCCAATTGTCGGTCTGCCGGGGCCCCGTGCCCACGGGGTCTTGAAACCACGGCCGAGCGCGCCCAGATCAGCCGGTGATCGACACCTTTTTCGCACCGCTGCTGTTCCTGCCCACCTTGTTGCTGGGGGCCGCGGCTTGGTTATGGGGGCCGCCGCTGTGGACCGGGCTGCGCCGCGCGCGGGTGCAGCGCCAGCCCTTCCCGGCGGCCTGGCGCGAGATCTTGCGCCGCCGCATGCCGGCGTTCACCAAACTGCCCACGCCCGTTCAGTTGCAGCTGAAGAAACACGTGCAGGTGCTGCTGGCCGAGAAACCCTTCATCGGCTGCGCGGGCTTGGTCGTGACAGACGAACACCGCGTGCTCATTGCCGCACAGGCTGCCTTGCTGCTGCTGAACCGCCGTGCCGGCTACTTCCGCAACCTGCGCCAGGTGCTGGTGTACCCCGGGGCCTTCGTGGTCGACCGCGTGCTGCCCGACGGCCTGGGGCTGCACCACGCCACCCGGCGCGCGCTGTCGGGCGAAAGCTGGCAAGAAGGGCAGGTGCTGCTGAGCTGGGACGATGTGCTGGCCGGCGCGGCGCAGCCGCACGACGGGCACAACGTCGTCATCCACGAATTCGCGCACCAGTTGGACCAGGAAAGCGGCAATGCCAACGGCGCACCGCCGGTGGGCCTGGGATCGGCTGCGCAGCGTGCGGGCTGGGCGGCCATCTTCAACGCCGAATTTCAGGCCTTGCAACAGCGCCTTGCACAGTCCGCGTCAGCCGGCGCGACAGCCGGCGCGCCAGGCGAAAGCAAGGGCCTCATCGACCCCTATGCTGCCACCGACCCGGCCGAGTTCTTTGCGGTGCTCAGCGAACACTTCTTCGAACAACCTGCGCCGCTGGCCACGGCGCACCCGGCGCTGTACCGCGAACTGGCCCGCTACTACCGCTGCGACCCGCGTTTGTGGTGACGGACTGAGTGGCTGAGTCGCTGAAGGGACCGAGACCCCTGGCCAGCGCCACACACGACGAATGTCGAGAATGCGACCATGACCGCCGTACTCGTCTGGCTGAAACGCGATCTGCGCTGCAGCGACCATGCCCCGCTTGCCGCTGCGTCAAGGGCCGACGCAGCATTGGCGCTATTCGTCATCGAGCTCAGTTGGCTGCGCAGCCCGGAGTTCAGTCCACAGCATTTGGCGCATACGCTGGCGTGCCTCAGCACCCTGCGCGCCGAGCTGGCCGCGCGCGGCCTGCCGCTGCAGGTTGAGGTGGGCGAAGTGCCTGCCGTGTTCAGCGAATTGCGCCGCCAGTTTTCCTTCACCGAACTGCACAGCCACGAAGAGACCGGCAGCGGCTGGACCTACACCCGCGACATCGCCGTACGCCACTGGTGCCAGGCCCAAGGCGTGCAATGGACGGAACATACACAGACCGGCGTGGTGCGCCGCCTGCGCAGCCGCGCGGGTTGGGCCGGCCGTTGGGCGCAGCGCATGGATGCGCCCGAAGTTTCGGGGTCGCAAACGCCGGCCGGCTTTCGCGGCGCGGCACTCGACTTGGCCGACCTGCCCACGCTGCGCGATCTGGCGGTGGCGCAGCCCGCGCAAGCGCCGGTGGTGGCCGGCGAGCGCGCGGCCCGGGCGGCGCTGGACAGCTTCCTGGCCGGGCGCGGGCGCGACTACCGGCGGGCGCTGTCCAGCCCCTTGACGGCGGAAGACGGTTGCAGCCGCCTCAGCGCGCATCTGGCTTTCGGCAGCATCAGCTTGCGACAGGTGCACCAGGCCACCGAAGCCGCCATCGCCCGCACCGACGACCGGGCGCTGGCTTACGCGCTGCGCGGTTTCACCGGTCGGCTGCGCTGGCACTGCCACTTCATGCAGAAGCTGGAGGACGAACCGGCCATCGAGTCTCGCAACTTCGCGCGCAGCTGCGACGGCCTGCGACCCGGTGACACCGAAGGCGGCGGAGCAGCCCTGAGCGAGGCCGACCACCAGCGCCTACAGGCCTGGTGCGAAGGCCGCACCGGTTTCCCGATGGTGGACGCCTGCATGCGCAGCCTGAACGCCACGGGCTGGCTGAACTTCCGCATGCGCGCCATGCTGGTCAGCTTCGCGGCTTACCACTTGTGGCTGCATTGGCGCCTGCCCGGGCAGCATCTGGCGCGGCAGTTCCTGGACTTCGAGCCCGGCATCCACTGGAGCCAGATGCAGATGCAAAGCGGCACCACCGGCATCAACACCCTGCGCATCTACTCGCCCGGCAAACAGCAGCGCGAACACGATCCGCAAGGCAAATTCGTGAACCGCTGGGTGCCGCAATGGGGCAGCAGCGCCTACCCGCAGCCGATCGTCGACGAAGCCACAGCCTTGGCCCATGCGAAGACCACGATGTACGGGCTGCGCGCCACCGATGGGGCGCGCAACGAGGCCGACCTGGTGCAGCACAAACACGGCTCGCGCAAGGCTGGTTTGCCGCAGACGGGGCAGCGCCGACCAGCGCGCGCGCCACCTGACCAGCCGAAGACCACCACGCCGCAGCAGGGCGAGCTTTTCTGATGCCTGGCCGCACTACCCGGACCGCCGACACCAACGGCAAGCCACCAAGCCAAGGCTTCAAAGGCAACAAGTCGACTTTGCCGAGCAAGCCCTGCCTGGCCTGTGGCCGCGAGATGACCTGGCGCAAGGCCTGGGCCAAGAATTGGGCCGAGGTGCGTTATTGCTCGGACGCCTGCAGGCAGAACAAGAACGCCAAAAACGCCCTGAAGCCCAAGCCCGCGCCCAAACCCTGAGCCCTGAGCCATGCATTCACACAGCCAAAAGCAAGCCAACGCCAACGCCCCGGTCCGCAACTTGGTCGTGGTGCTGGGCGACCAACTTAACCGCGACGCCAGCGCCTTCGACGGCTTCGACACCGCGCAAGATGGCGTGTGGATGTGCGAGGCGAGCGAGGAGTCCACGCACGTGTGGTGCGCCAAGCAGCGCATCGTGGTGTTCTTGTCAGGCATGCGCCACTTTGCACAGGCACTGCGCGACGAAGGGCTGCCACTGCACTACACGGCGCTGGACGCAAGCCACAGCAGCCTGGGTGAAGCCTTGGCCCAGCATTTGCGCAACGCACCGGCGCAACACGTGGTGCTGACCCACCCTGGAGACTGGCGCGTGCTGCAGGCCCTGCGCAGCGCAGCCGAACAAGCCGGCGCAACGCTGGACTTGCGCGAAGACCGCCACTTCCTGTGCAGCCACGCGGAATTCGAGGCCCATGCAAAAGGCCGCAAGCAGTTGCGCATGGAGTATTTCTATCGCGAAATGCGCAAACGCCACCGTGTGCTGATGAACGAGCACGGCCAAGGCGAGGGGCCGGAAGGCGGCGAATGGAATTACGACGCAGAAAACCGCGCGGGCTTCGGTCGGAACGGCCCGGGTTTCGTACCAGCGCCTGTGCGATTCGCGCCGGACGCCATCACGCAATCGGTCATCGAGCTGGTGAACACCCGTTTCGCGAGCCATCCAGGCAGCTTGTCGAGCTACGGCTGGCCCGCCACGCGCGCACAGGCTCTGCAGGTGCTCGACATATTCATTCGCGAACGCCTGCCGCAATTCGGGCTTTGGCAAGACGCAATGTGGGAAGGCCAGGCCTGGCTGTATCACTCGCACATCTCGGTGGCGCTGAACCTGAAACTGCTGGACCCGCGCGAGGTAATTGCAGCGGCTGAGGCGGCCTATCGCGCCGGCCTGGCACCGCTGGCCGGAACCGAGGGCTTCATCCGCCAAGTTTTGGGTTGGCGCGAATACGTGCGCGGCATTTACTGGCGCGGCATGCCGCAGTATCTGGAACAGAACGCCCTGCAGGCAAAGCATGCCCTGCCCGACTGGTTCTGGACCGGCGACGTGCCGATGCGCTGCCTGCACGACGCCATCACGCAGACGCTGCAACACGGCTACGCCCACCACATTCAACGCCTGATGGTGACGGGCCTGTATGCGCTGCTGCACGGCGTCGACCCGAAAGCCGTGCACGGCTGGTATCTCAGCGTGTATGCCGACGCCGTCGAATGGGTGGAGTTGCCCAACACCCTGGGCATGAGCCAGTTTGCCGATGGCGGCGCGATGGCCAGCAAGCCCTATGCAGCCACCGGCAAATACATCGAACGCATGAGCGACCACTGCGGGGGCTGCCGATTCAAACCAGCGGTTCGCACGGGCCCCAGCGCCTGCCCATACACCGCGCTCTATTGGGACTTCTTGATGCAACACGAAACCCGCTTTACGGGCCACCCGCGCATGGCGCTGCAAGTGAAAAACCTCGCCAGGGTGGACGAGGCCGAACGCAGCGCCATCCGCAGCCGCGCTGCTGCCGTGCGGCGTGGCGATTGGAACGCTGCATGAGCCCACAAAACCAAAGCACCGGCAGCCTGTTCGAAAGCCCGCAGTTCGAACCCACACGCGCTGCCGCGCTGGCCCGCATCGCAGCCGTCAAACCCGCGGCCTATGCCCGCACACGCAACCACATTGAAGGCGATGTGACGCGGCTCTCGCCGTATCTGACCCACGGCTTGATTTCCTTGCGCGCGGTGCTGGCGGGTGTGCTGCAGCACAGCCCCGAGGCTGCGGCCATGCCCATCGATCACAAGTTCGTTTACGAACTGGCTTGGCGCGAATACTTTCACCACGTCTGGCACCACGAAGGCGATGGCATTTTTGATTCGCTGCACGAGGGCGTTTTGCCCGAAGGGGAATATGCGCCGCAGATGCCCGCCGATGTCCGCGCAGCGCAAACCGGCATCCCTGCCATCGATACTGCCGTGCGCACGCTGTACACCACGGGTTATCTGCACAACCACGCCCGCATGTGGCTGGCTTCCTACGTGGTGCATCTGCGCAAGGTGCATTGGTGCGCCGGTGCCAACTGGATGTTCGGCCATTTGCTGGACGGAGACCTCGCCAGCAACCACCTCAGTTGGCAATGGGTCGCCGCCACGGGCAGCAGCAAGCCGTATCTGTTCAACGCAGAAAACGTCGCCCGTTACGCACCCCCCGAATGGCACAGCGCGGGCACGTTGATAGACACGACTTACGAAGAACTGGAGGCGATGGCGCGCGATTCACGCCGCAAAGGAACCTGGCGTTCCTCGGCGCGGGAATCCATCATCTCGACGGAGCCGCCGTTGCAGGCACAGGCACCCCGGTGCGGCATGCTGCCCGACGCGGCGCTGGTGCAAGGCCGCAATGTGGTTCTGCTGCACCCGTGGTGCCTGCATGTGCCGAGTGCTGTTTCGAACGCGTCCAATACGCAACAGCCACTTCGTATCGGGCTTCTCGTTGACGAATGCCATCAGCGCTTGCCTTGGAGTGCGCAGCGCTGGCAATTCGTCGTCGCGGCGATGCAATCCGAAAGCGAGGTCATTTGGCAAGGCAGTGCGGCCACATTGAAAGCGGCCTTGGCCGGTGCAGCCTCATGGTCATTGCAAGCCGATCCGCATCTGGGGCCGGCGTTGGCCGACTGGCCGCAAGAAACTGTGCCGACGCTGTTCGCTTGGCCGGAACAACGCTGTGCGTCTTTCTCGAAATTCTGGTCGCGCACCACACGGGGCTTGCAATACGCCAGGCATTTACTGGAAAGAAATGCAAACTCGATGCAATTAACGCTTAGTCACCCGTTCATTTCATGAGCCTTGGCGATAACATCAGCCGGTGTTCACGCCATTTGCACATCCAATGACCAAAACCTACGCCCAAATCGTCAAGCAAATCGAAATTCTCAAGGCCGACGCCGAAAAGATTCGTCGCAAGGAAGTTGAAGGGGTTGTCGCCCGCATTCGCGAAGCGATCACGGTTTACAACCTCAGCGCCGAAGACCTCGGGTTCGGCAGCCCAAAGGCCAAGGCCTCCCCCAAGTTTCCTGTGCCCGCCAAACGCGGCCGTGGCAAAGCGGGCAAGCCGCAGGCGGTGGTGAAGTTCCGCAACGAAACGGGTGGCACCTGGGGCGGCCTGGGCAAACGTCCGCAATGGCTGCGCGACGCCTTGGCTCAAGGCAAGACCCTGTCGGATTTCGCCGTCAAGTAAGTCTTACCGCGCCTGGGTCTGGCGCACTGCGCTTTCCCAGGCGTTGATCTTTTCGGCGGCGGCCTCGCGTGAAAGGCGGGGCTTGAAACGCTTTTGCTCGCGCCACAACGCGGTCAATTCGGCTTCGCCGCTGAATACACCACATGCCAGTCCGGCCAGATAGGCGGCACCCAGAGCGGTGGTTTCCGTTACCGCCGGACGCAGCACCGGAATGCCGAGCAAGTCGGCCTGGAACTGCATCAGCAGGTCGTTCACACAGGCACCGCCGTCGACCCGCAATTCGGCCACCGGCGCGCCGTCTTGCGACATCGCCTGCAAAAGCGCGGCGCTTTGAAATGCAATGCTTTCCAGCGCCGCGCGGGCGATGTGCGCCACCGTGCTGCCGCGGGTCAGGCCGACGATCGCACCACGTGCCCGGGCGTCCCAGTAAGGGGCACCGAGGCCCGTGAAGGCCGGCACAAACACCACGCCTTCGCTGCTGTCCACACTGGCCGCCAAGGACTCCACGTCGCTGCTGTGCGTGATGGCCTGCAAGCCGTCGCGCAACCACTGCACCACCGCACCGCCCACGAACACACTGCCTTCGAGCGCATAGGCTGCGGGCGCGGACACAGACGGCGCGGGCGCTGAACCGCCCGAGGGCACGCCCACCTGCGCGGCGGCGGTGCTGATCAAGCCGTGGCCAGAGCGTTTCATTTCCGAGCCCGTGTGCATCAGCATGAAGCAGCCGGTGCCGTAGGTGTTCTTGGTCATGCCAGGGCTGAAACAGGCCTGGCCGAACAAGGCGGCTTGTTGGTCGCCGGCCATGCCTGCGATGGGGATGGCCCGGCCACCGCCGAGCAGTGTGGTTTCACCAAACAAATGGCTGGAAGGCCACACCGCCGGCAGCACCGATGCAGGCACCTCCAGCGCCTGCAGGAGCCCGCCGTGCCATTGCCGGCTACGGATGTCGAACAGCATGGTGCGCGAGGCGTTGCTGACGTCGGTGGCGTGCACACGGCCTTCGGTCAGCCGCCACAAGAGCCAGCTGTCGATGGTGCCAAAGGCCAGTTCGCCGTTGTCGGCTGCCGCGCGGGCGCCGGGCACATGGTCCAGCAGCCAGCGGATCTTGGTGCCGCTGAAGTACGGGTCGATCACCAGGCCGGTGGCCTCACGCACCGTTTCCTGCCAGCCCTGTTCGCGCAACTGCACACACAGCGCCTCGGTGCGGCGGTCTTGCCAGACGATGGCGCGGTGGATGGGCTGCCCGGTGCGGCGGTTCCACAACACCGTGGTTTCGCGCTGGTTGGTGATGCCGATGGCAGCAATCTGCGCGGGCGACAAGCCGGCCTTGGCGATGGCCTCGAGCGCGGTGGCGAGCTGGTCGCGCCAGATCACGTCGGCGTCGTGCTCGACCCAGCCCGGTTGCGGGAAGTGTTGCTGCAGTTCGCGTTGCGCCATCGCACAGATGCGCCCTTCACGGTCGAAGACGATGCTGCGGGAACTGGAAGTGCCCTGGTCCAGGGTCAGCAGGTAGCTCATGGCGTGAACGGGAAGCGGCCGGCAAAGGCGAAGTCGCAGTTGTAGACCGAAGCGCACCTGCCGCAACCCGGGGAAAGCGCGGCCACCGGGTGCCTCATCGCAAGCAGCGCAGCGTGGAACACCCACACGTGGGCTAGATTCGCTCGATGTCCAGCCACCGCCACGCCTTGCTCACGGGCACCCTGTTTGCCCTTGCCGCCGGCCTGATGTGGGGCCTGGTCTTCATCGCGCCGACGATGCTGGAAAGCTACCCGCCGATGCTGCTGTCGATGGCCCGCTATGTCGCTTTCGGGCTGATCGCGCTGCCGCTGGCCTGGCTCGACCGCACCCGCCTGGCCACGCTGACGCGCGCCGACTGGCTAGAGGCGCTGAAGCTCAGCGCCATTGGCAACCTGCTGTATTACCTGTGCCTGTCGGCAGCCATCCAGCGGGCGGGCGGGCCGCTGCCGACCATGCTGATCGGCACCTTGCCGGTGCTGATCGCCCTGGTAAGCAACCGCCGCGATGCCGCCCGCGACGGCAGCTTGCGCTGGGCGCAACTGGTTCCTTCGCTGCTGCTGATTGCCGCCGGCATTTCCTGCGTGAACCACGCCGAACTGCAGGCGCTGCAAGGTGCGGGCGATGCCGACTTGCGGCGCTATGCCACGGGCGCCTTGCTGGCCGTGGGTGCAGTGGCCTGCTGGACCTGGTACCCCATCCGCAATGCCGACTGGCTGCGTGCACACGCCGACCGCTCACCCAGCACCTGGGCCACGGCGCAAGGTCTGGCCACCTTGCCGATGGCGCTGCTGGGCCTTCTGGGGTTCTGGGGCTGGGAGGCGCTGTTCGGCGACGGACAGTTCGCGATGCCATTGGGGCCGACCCCGGCCAAGTTCCTGGCGCTGATGTTCGCCATCGGCCTGCTGGCTTCCTGGCTGGGCACCTTGTGCTGGAACGAAGCCAGCCAGCGCCTGCCGACCACGCTGGTGGGCCAGCTCATCGTGTTCGAAACGCTGGCCGCGCTGAGTTACGCCTTCATGCTGCGCGGCCAGTGGCCGGGATGGACCACCGCGCTGGGCGCGGCGCTGCTGGTGGCCGGGGTGATGCTGGCGCTGCGCGCCAGACCGCAACGGGCCGAGGCCAAGACTGCGGCCTGAAGTGTGAACGGCTGCCCGCAAGCGCGGATCGCCACACCGCGGCAAGGCAAGGCACGGCAAGGCACGGCAGAACCTAATCAGCCGTACAGGTTGCGCAGCGTGCCAAGCCCGTCGATGGTCACTTCGACCGTCGTGCCCGGCTTCATCGGCAGTACGCCCAGCGAGGTACCGCACAAGATCACGTCGCCGGGCTCCAGCGTCAGGTCTTGCGACAGGCGCCACACCAACTCGGGCGGGCTGAAGAACATGTCGTTCAAGGCGTAGTTCTGGCGCTCACGGCCGCCCACCAGCGTGTGCAGGCTGGCGGTGGACGGGTCGAAATCGGTGTCGATGTGCGGCCCGAAAGCGCCGAATCCGTCGAAGCGCTTGGCGCGTGTCCACTGCGGGAAGCTGGGGTCGCGGTTCAGCAGTTCGATGGCCGTCACATCGTTGGCACAGGTGTAGCCCAGGATGTGTGCTGCAGCGTCTTCACGCGCCGCGGCGCTGTGGGGCGACTTCAGGAAGTACAGCGGCTCGGCCGGCGTGGCCCAGCCGTTTTTCTCGGCTGCGGCGCGGAAGTTGTTCCACAGGCCGATGATCTTGCCGGGCACGCACGGTGTCAGCCATTTCAACCCCGCCAGCGGCAGCAGAGCGCCCTGCGCAACCGCGCAACCGCGTGGCCGTCGAACGGCGTGCCGGCGTGCCGGCGTGCAGCTGCACCGTGTCGACCTGCAGCGTGCCGAAGACGACCAGGCCCTCGCGTGCAAAGCGGATCCATTTCGTCATGACAAGGCCTCGTCGAGCACTTCGATCCAATGCCGCACCGGCGTCGTGGTGCCGCTTTGCAGGTGCTGGATGCAGCCCACGTTGGCGCTCACGATGACTTGCGGCTCCAGCGGCAACAGGTTCGCCAGCTTGCGGTCACGCAGAGCGTGCGAGAGCTCGGGCTGCAGCACGCTGTAGGTGCCGGCCGAGCCGCAGCACAGGTGCGCCTCGTTGGTGGCAACGCTGACCTCGAAACCCAAGGCGCGCAAGTGGAGCTCGACCCCGCCGCGCAGCTGCTGACCGTGTTGCAAGGTGCAGGGCGGGTGAAAGGCCAGGTTCTTCACGCGCAGCGCGGGCGGGCCACCCGCGCCGCGTGCGCCGCCGACACGCGCTGGTGCCGTGCGCGGCAACAGGCGCGGCAACAGGCGTGGCACCAAGTCAGGCAGCAACTCGCTGAGGTCGCGCGTGAGTTCGCTGACACGGCGCGCCTTGTCGGCGTACTCCGGGTCGTGGGCCAATGCGTGGCCGTAGTCCTTCACCGTGACGCCGCAGCCGCTGGCGTTCATCACGATGGCCTCGACCTTGCCGGCGGAGGTCAGTCCGCCCACCAACGGCCACCAGGCGTCGATGTTGCGGCGCATGTCGGCCAGGCCGCCTTCGTGGTCGTTCAGGTGCGTGCGGA
>Ga0105046_10006361_pt1 | contig 18643 bp, 17 predicted proteins | sample MAT03_FD_78385 | JGI IMG/M metagenome (GOLD analysis project Ga0105046, IMG submission 78385) | Freshwater microbial communities from Lake Fryxell liftoff mats and glacier meltwater in Antarctica - MAT-03 (megahit assembly) | ecosystem: Environmental > Aquatic > Freshwater > Ice > Liftoff...
ATCTTAGCCATTTGCTCGATTAACTTTGCTTTATTCATATCAAATTTCCTTTTGCATTTTCAAAAAACAAAATTTAAAGATTAAAAAAATAGCATAAAATTCTAAATTATGGAGGCGGCACCCGGATTTGAACCGGGGATCAGGGTTTTGCAGACCCGTGCCTTACCACTTGGCTATGCCGCCATAATATTAATCAATTTTTTCTGGATTTTAGCAACTTGCTTAACTCTCCAGAAGAGATAACATTGATTTCTTCTCTTTCAAACTTCACAATAGGTTTTGATAAAAATTTCAAATTTGCTGGACCTTCAACTGGATAGTCTTTGCTATCCTTTAGGGATTGAAGATACCATTCATGTATACCGCCAGAATAAACGAAAACTTTGTTAAAACCTAATAAACGCATTAACTTAGCAGCTCGATCACTTTCAGTACATGCATAATCAGAACAATAAAATATAATGTCATAACTTTTATCTAGCTTTTTTGCTAGTTCATCAAGATCATCATATTGTACATTAAATGATCCGGTTATTCTAGCATTTTCATGAAGCTCTTTATCATTCACATCTACTAAATAAAGATTTTTGTATAATGTACTAATCTCTTGTTTAGTATTTCCTACAAACCAATCACAAGCTGGCAGTAGCAGACATACTAACATCAATAACGAGCGAGAAACAACATTTATACTATTAATTATTATCATTACTTAAAGCCTGTCAAAACATTTTATCACTAAAATGTAACATAAAATCGGTCTAATGCAATAATTTTGTTAAATTTATTTCTACGTCGCCAGAAAACCAGGTATTTCAATACCTAGATGAGTGGCCGTAGAACCCTTTGTCTTGTTCTTTGTAGCTTTTCTGTTCTTCGAAACTTTAGTGAAGTAGAAAGCGAAATAGAAAGCAAAGCAGGATTTTGGCTATGAAGAATTCCGCGTGCTACTACGGTTTTTAAACTGTAGTGCGCTTCATTTTACCTGACAAACTGGAGACATCTTGACCATCGTACTTTAGACCAAAAATTTATAGGATTTTTAATCAAATCCACGATCCACCAAGATACATCACTATCAATTGACCAAATTCTAAATACTATTCTACCATGTATTAAATCACCAGGTAAAACTTTCCACATTCTTGAATCTAAACTTCCCAGCCTATTATCACCCATGGCCCAGTATTCATTAGACCCCAAAGTCTGTTCAAAAACATCTCGATTTGAGCGATCAGGTGTTTCTGGCCAAACTACAATAGGTTCTCTATTCGGAAGTAGAATTAAACGACTTGGATCAATTTTGTAAAAAATTTGCTCTTGCCATGATACACTAGGATCAAAAGATCGAAGTTCTAATGGAGATTCTTCGTTATTACAACGCGAATGAGAACTCTTCCAAATCTGAACTAACGGATATTTATTAACATAAGGCTCATCTAATTTTTTGCCATTTAAATATACAACTGGCTTACCTTCTTCTATGACACCTTTGATTGTATCACCCGGTATAGCTATTAATCGCTTAGTCCAATTAGAGACATTCCAAGAGCCATATCGTTCCCATAAATTTAATAGAGGATTTTTGGAATAAGCGTACGTTGGATCATTAAAAGCTATAATTTCATTTCTTTGCGGTTTTCTAAACCAATAGGACAGCTTATCAGCAAAAAATCTTTCACCAACTAAAAGCGTAGTTTCCATAGAACCCGATGGTACTTGATAAAGTCCAAACACGAATGTTCTTACAGCAAAAGCTATTGGTAAAATTACAAAAAATAATTCAAATCCAAATCGTATAATCGGCACATCATACAATCCACCTAATATTTTTTTTACTAAATTCATAACTGTCCTTGCGATAAATGATGTATTCTTGCTAGCCCATTATACTATATAATCAGCTAGCAAGAACAAATGATATTTCTCTTTAAATATAAGTTTTATTCTACTTAACAAATTGCAAACATCTTGACCAACGAATTCTGGACCAAAAATCAATAGGATGCTTAATCAAGTGAGCAATCCACCAAGATTCGTCACTATCTAATGACCAAATTCTAAATATAATTCTACCATGTATCATATCGCCTCTAAAAGGACCAAAGACTCTGGAATCATCACTTCCACGTCGATTATCACCTTGGCACCAGTATTGATTCTCACCAAGCTTAATATCAAAAACATCTCTTTTTGAACGATCACCAGCCTCGGGCCAAATAACAAGTGGCTTACCATTAGGTAGCAACACCAATCGCTTAGGATCTATTTTATAAAATGGTTGATCCTGCCATGACACACTCGGATCAAATGAGCGCAAAGCATAGGGAGTATCTTTTGAATAGCTTGAGCTTGTCGCAGGAAGCTCAATTTGTGTGATAGGATACTTGTTTACGTAAGGTTCATCTAATTTTTCGCCATTTAAATATACAACCGCTTTACCATCTTCAATCACACCTTTAATATGATCACCAGGAATTGCAATAATACGCTTAGTCCAATTTTCTACCTTGAAAGAACCATATTTTTCCCATAATCTAACTATTGGATTAGTTGAAAAAGTATAATTGGGCGCATTAATCGCTATTATTTCACCACGCATAGGCTTTCTAAACCAATAAGACAATTTATCCGCAAAAAATCTTTCTCCAACCAAAAGCGTAGTTTCCATAGAACCGGACGGCACTTGATAAAGTCCAAAGAAGAATGTTCTTACAACAAAAGCTATCGGTAAAATTACAAAAAATAATTCAAAAAAGAATTTGATTGCTGGGACATCATAAAAACGTCCTAATATTTTTTTTGTTAAATTCATATATTCCTTTCATAACACAGCATAATACGCAATATTAACTCAATGTAGCAAATTATACACTACTTTTTTTAACAAACCACTCTTTTACTCGTAAACTAAAATCAGCAATAGATTCATCTGGTCGTAAGGTTATTGGGGGTCCAATAACTATTTCAAGCGGATAACAATGAATCAGAAAACTATACGGCGGATATATCTTCCCATTATTAGGCATATAAACGGGGACAACTGGCATTTCAGCTTTTTTAGCAATCACTCCAAAGCCTTCAAAAAAATGATGAATCTTGCCATCAATATAACGTCCACCTTCAGGAAATATCATAATATTAAATTGATCTTTAGCCATCTTAACCGCTCGAAATAAAGCTTTAGATGCATTTATCGATTGATCTTGTTTAACAGGGATAAACATTTTTCTAATAACAAAACCAATAATGGGTATTTTAGTGTAATAATCAAGTATTAACCAACTATGCGGCATACCACTTAGTATCAATCCTAAAGCAGGTCCATCAATAGCAGATTGATGATTTGCAACAAATATTACATGTTCATTTTTGGGCACATTCTCCAATCCATAAACTCGAACTGGTATAAATAATGACAGAAGGATCAATTTATAAAATTTATCAACCAGAAAAAAAAACAGTTTATTAGCCCATTTCAATCTAGTGGGCAACAAAGCTATTAATAAAAATGGAACAATAAAGAGCACTATAAAAATCAAAATACAAAAATACGATACTAATGTTCGAATTATGTTAAAAAGCTTCATCTTCACCCTCAAACTTGCAACACTAAAAATAAATCAAAAATTGTTCATGAACCTTTTTAACATAAATATTTGTTAAAAATGAAAGGTAAAAATAATAAAAGAAAACAAATAAAAGCACCATCCATAAATTACCAAACAACTCATTTAATGAAAAAAACTTATAAACATGAACAACCAAAAATCGGAATAAATGAAACCATAAAAATGATAGTGGATAATTTAAGAAAAAAAGTTTTAATCCTCGAAACATGCCATAAATTTGATAATACAGAGTTTTCCGGCTATCTAACACACTCAAAATCAAAAAAACCATAACCGGGGAAATAAAAAAACCAGCTAATCCAAAAAGAGTAAAAAGCTGCTTATCAAACATAAACATATATAAAATCCAATGTAAAAATCTCTCGAAATTCAAATACCCCATGAGCAAGAAATGATAAATGGGACTTTTAAAGCCAATAAACGTAGCCGCACATAACAATGACAAAAAAGCAGCACTCACTATTTTTAAGCCGGACAAATCATACGGCACAAACAAGCCAAATAATGCCAAGAACAACGCTGTTGCAATAGAAACTATAGGAAGGGTTTCATAATGCAAAATCGTGTAGGGAAAATAAAAAACAAGAAAAAAAACGGATAGTATTTTGATTGCCACTAGCAAATACGTTAAAAAATATTTATAGTTTTTAAGATCCACGGAGGGTCTTAGAAAGGCTAAGCAATCAAAACATAAAAACCAATATAAAATCAAAAAAGCAATAGAACTCGTTTTTGTAAATAACAATGCAACTAAAGCAGGTGCATGAATTAGCACTATCTTTAAGCTATAATAAATCTGCCCAAATGCAGTATAGGCTAAATATAATAACTCGATTAATTCTTTTCCCCAAAAAAGTTTAAAAGAATTTACAAAAGAGGAAATTAGGGTTTTAAAAAAATTCACTGAAATCCTTTTTAATATGATATTATCCAACCTATAATATTTACATAAAATCATTTCGTTTGATACAATATCTTAACAATTAATTTTAACCAATAAAAAAATCTAATAACAACAAGGTAATTAAAGGTAACATATGAGCTCGTTTATTGAGGACCTAAGTAATAAATATTATAAGCTAGCAAATTATTTTTTAAATTTAAAAAATAAAACCAAAGTCTTATCTCTCGATTTCAAAAAAAAATGGACTCAAATAATATTTGATCAAAAAAAATATTTTTATATCTCTTTGCTTTTTGAGTCATTATCACAAGTTTTTTATACCTTACTTCCATCTGCAATTGTTTGGATTATAGAATCTCGGACTCAATTTTATTTAATTCCGTTAATGGTTGGTTGGTTTTTTGCAAATATTGCCGATTTTCTTTCTGCCTATTATAGTCTCATTTTAAGTACTCAAACGGTTAATAGCGTCCAATTTAATGCATTCAAATTCTTCATCACTGTTGACCCTGTATATCATGCGAGAAGAGAAAGTGGTAAAATTTTTGCAAAGATTGAACGGGCTGCTAGAGCATATGAAGATGTGTTAAATATGATTATATTGGATATTATGCCAATGCTAATATCATTAATTACCGCAATAGTATCTCTAACATTTATTGACGCATCACTTGGGTTATATGCACTTGGCTTATTACTAGCTATTGCCGCTATAAGTATTATCACAAACATTCTTTATGCTAAAGCTTTTGAAAAGCAGTTAATCGCTGCTGATGATAAGGTTAAAACTATAAATGTTGAAAGTTTAACTCAGGTTTCATTAATTAGATCATGCTATGCAAGCAAAGATATCATTGAAAAGTCTAAAGGTATTACCCATGATTTAATTTGCAGTGAAAGCACTGCTTGGATCACTTTTAACTTTATGACTATGTTAACCAAATTTTTATATTTAATCAGCGTCGGATTAATAGCGCATCATTTACTTAATTCTTCTTCTATCTCTGCAGCAATGGGAGTGTCCTTGATCTTAATTTATATACGAGGCACCTATGAAACAATAAAAATTGGACGACGAATTAGAGTCCTATTGAGATCTGTAACAAGAATTGTAGATTTATTTGATTTTATAGAGCAATTTGGCCTACAAACCTTTCCAGTATTAACCCCAACTGCTAACCATACACAACAAATAGCGGCGGCACGCACTGAAAATTTACTAGATATCGAACTTAAAAATTTAAATTTTAATTATAATCCTAAAGCTAAAATTTTTGAAAATCACAATCTCTCTCTTTCAATACCAAAATCTCAGACCAATAAGCTCTATGGCATTATAGGTCCTTCGGGAATAGGTAAAACTACTTTACTTTCTATACTTGGTGGTCAACTAAAGCCAACGCAAGGACAAGTCTTAATTAACAATCTTGAAGTATATGGTCTTGATGATTTAGAAAGAAGACAACTTGTTGCACTACAAGGCCAGATAGCGAGTAGTCTTAAGGGCACATTACGCAACAGCCTATTATTGGGGTTACCAGAGAAGGTTATCTATACAGATGAAGAACTTGCTTCGATCTTGAAAGAAGTGGGCATTTGGCATATCTTTGAAGAAAAAGAAGGACTAGAAACACAGATTGGTGAAGGTGGCTTAAATATTTCTGGTGGACAAAGACAACGGTTAAACTTTGCTAGCCTCTATCTCAGATCTAAATATTATCATCCACTATTGATACTGATTGACGAACCTACCAGCAGCTTGGATGAAATTAGCGAAGAAGCAATTACAAAAATGATCAATCAACTAGCGCAAGATGCAGTGACATTGGTTATAGCTCATAGGTTAAAAACAATAGAGAACGCAACCGCTATAATGGATTTCTCGCTTATTTATGAAGAAAAAGAAATGAGATTTTACGACAAAGATGAACTTACAAATAAGTCATTATATTTTAATAAGTTAGTTAAAGGTCAAGTTTCTGCAGAAGATTAGTTAATGAATATTGAGCACAAAACTTTTTGATATCTCTTATATTTTGTCCCAACATAACAAGATAATGATTGACATCAATCCATTGATTTTTTGGGACAAGCAGCTCTAACTGCTTTTCAGTTTGTTCGGGTGTTGTTGTGTTTACCCATCCCAAACAATTAGCAATTCTATGAACATGAACATCGACACAAATAGCTGGAACGTTAAACGCTTCAGCTAATACTAAATTTGCAGTTTTTTGACCCACGCCCTTTATAGACAACAATAGTTCTTTGTCATTGGGAACTTGAGATTTAAAGCGCTCTATTAGTTCCCTACTAACGCTTTGTAAAATTTTAGCTTTTCTTTTATAGGTACCTATTTCAAAAATTATAGTTTCCAATTGATCAATTGGTATCGAAAGAATTTCTTGAGGTGTTTTAGCCATTGAAAAAAGTCGTGTTGTAACACGATGAGTCACTTTATCCCTTGCTCGAAGACTAAGTAGACATGCTATTAAAATAAGAAACGAGTTTTTTCCGTATTCTTCAATCACATTAAAAATCAAAGGAGGCTCATATTTCTGTACTGCCTCCTTTATAAGATTTAAAGTCTTAACAACTACTTTGCGTTTCAACGGCAGCGATTGTTGATCGTCTAAGTCCATAGCTTCTTTACTACTAAATAGGATAATTAATTAATTTTTATGGTTTATGTGGAGGTCTTGATGGCCCTGGCATTACTTCAGGTTTACCATTTTTGATTGCTTCAGTCACAAGAGTTTTTGTCGACTGATTAGCTGCCATAGTATAAATATTCGCACTATTGAATATCAAGCATACTAAGGACAATGATAAAATAGTATTTGATAAAGTTTTAATAATATGGTTATTATGTAACATATATATCCTTCTTAATTTAAGATAGTTATTTAAAAATTATACAATTTAGTTATAAAAGATCAACAATGATTTCAAAATTAAATGATATTTATGCATTTTTAACCAGCAACAGCTTTTGGTTATTCTGTGAAGTATCATCATTAGTATTTAAATTTTATCTATTGTTTGGGCTTATACAACTTGCTAAAAAAGCAACATTAAATAAAAATCTCTATTATATATTTAATGCTCTTTTGGTTAGTTCAATGATATATTCCAACATACCAGCCATACCTTTTAATCTTTATTGGACCTACCAAATATTTGATTTTCGGTTAGTCGCACTTACGTCAAGATTAGGATGGTTGTTTTCGATTGTACAAACCATATCGATGGCATTATTACTGCAAAATTTAGCCAATCCAAAATTTAGAATCAGTAAATATAGTTTTATCGGTATGATTGTAGGTGGAATATTCGCATTGGCGGAGCTGTATTTTATAATTTTTGAATTTAACAATCCTGCCTTAGTAGGATTTAAACTTGATTTAGAAATTCAACTTACTCATTTAGAATCAATATATTTGCCATTTATGCTTATACCCGTTTTCATAAATAATTTTAAACAAATCAGAAGCAATATGTTACCCAAAATATTAGCTCGACAATTACAAATATTAATGTACGGGTTAATAATCCCCTATGTTATTGTTGACTTAATAAGTACCGAATCTTTTCTGCTTCCTTTTGTATATTATTTTAGTATCAACAAAAATCTCATGCAGAGTCTTTCAAGTCTCTTAATTTCTTATGCTTTATATTATTGCACAAGGAAGATCATAGGACTTCGCTTTTTAAATCTCAATGATCACGTTCAATCTAAAGAAAGTTTTAACTTTACAAACGATTTTAAGGATGTCCTCGAACAATTAAGTTGTGTCAATATGCCAAATGAATTAGCGGGTGTTGTTCAATTTTTCTTTCAACATGCTTTTAATGTACCTAAGTCCAAAACAGAACTTTATCTTGATTTAAAGCATTCTGATACCTTATTTAGAGAAAAGGGATATGCATCAGCAAATTCATCCATCTCATTATCAAATAAAATAGAAAATTATCTAGCGCACGAAAACAATCTGGTTAATTGCTATATCAATCAGAACAAAATCTTAATAAAAGATGAAATCGAGTTTACCAATTTTTATGAAAATTCTGAGCAAAGAATAGAAGTGATTAATTTCTTGAACGAAATAGGTGCTGATATATTTTTGCCAATATATGAAGGCAAGAATATAACGTCCTGTATCATTGTTGAGCAAGAAGCTAGAACAAACAAATTATATAACAATACCGAGCGCGATGAGATGCTAATTTTTTCTAGCTATTTAAGTAATGTGATAAATATTTTAAAACGTGGTGATTTTGAAGCTAAAATCAAAAAAGAAAAAGATCTAGAGGATGAACTTTATAAAAAACATCAAGAGATTAATCAATACAAAGAAAGCTTAAAAGTTCTTTTAAAAAACACTGAAGAGAAAAAGATTGGCATCATATTTTATAAGAATCAAAAATTCAGCTTTGCTAATCAGTTTGCTCAAGAATTGATCAATATCGATTTAAATAAAAATGTGATACACCCTCTTAAAAAAGAAATGAGCGAATTGGCAAGCCAAGCCTTAAAGTACAAATCTGCTCATAAAATAATAACAAATGATACGGCAAAAATATCTTTATACGCAATAACCGGCTCAGAATCTAACACGGTGATCATCCTAGCTCAAAAATTAGCTCTATCAGAAATGATAAAATCATATTTTGATTTATTGAAAAATCCATCATTGTGGGATTATTTAATTTATCTGGATACGACAGAATCAGGTCGGTTGATTAATCGCTTGATACCTGGCTCTAGTCAAAATCTTTTAGATTTAAAAGTGGAACTTTTATCGATAGCTCTCAGCAAGAAAGCCACTCTGATCCAATGCCCAGAAGAAGATATTATGAATATTGTTGAGATTGTACACAACATTAGCTTACGTCAGAAATTGCAAATTATTAATTTACCAAACGAAGAAAAAAACAATGAAATCGCAATAAAGCTCTTTGGTATTAATTCTATTTTTGGACAAAATGGTCATAAAGATTCTATTTTAGAGAATTTAGATAAAGTGGGCACTTTGTTTATTCAAAATGTTGAACTTCTGAGTATGGAAACTCAAAATTTATTAGCAGAATTTATATCTTATGGTTATTTCAAAAAACTTAAAAGCTTAAGTAAAATCTTTAGCGATGTAAGAATAATTTGTTCAAGTAAAAAGAATCTACAAAAACTTACCAGCGACGCTCAATTTTCGCCAACGTTGTTTGAACAATTAAAGAAAAGCAAATTGTATCTACCATCATTAAACCTTCTATCAGAAGTAGATTTACTAAACTTAATCGAGCATTATGCGACTGATGCATCTATACAAGATAATGCAATGTTAAAATTAGAGAACAAAGATTTAATGAAGATCCTTTCAGAAAAACCCAATAGTCTTCACAAGCTTAAAGAAAAAATTAACACCATTTTATCTTCAAAGATCACTAAATATTCTTTTGAAAGACTATGTATAGAAGAAGATATCACCGATCCTAATTTAGCAGAGGCAATTAATTCTGGTAAACAAGCACTTAAAAACAAGCGCTTATTGCAAATTTTATGGGATAAATATAAGAACCAAAGTAAAATAGCTTCAGTTTTAAATGTACATAGATCTTCTGTCAGCAGAAGATTTGAAGAATACGGCATTAGCTAATTGAATTGCAAATGTATTATTGGCAAGACTAGAATAGCTATAACTCTGTAAATTACATTCATACTGTATATGACAAAATTAATACAAGTACCATATTTAGCGAACGCTTAATTACAAGACTAATTTCAATTCTAAGCACTCCCTCAACTATTATTAATACGATTCACCATGAAGCTTCATGGTTATCATTCTACCGGCAATATTGATTAAAAAACAAATGTTAATAACTCGCCTATAGTTGGAGTCTAGAGTTATTCATAGATACAAGTAAAATATTGGCTTAGGATTATGAGAGATGAATTTGATGCACCCGGAACGATTAAGTACTGTCCAGAAGGGATAAATCTTATGATTTTTCAGGTCACATCTCAAAGCGATTGTCTGGTTCTCAGTTATGTTCATTTGGCTCTTAACAGAGTCACAAGAAAATCTGAATCGTGACTGATTAATAACAAAATTTGATATAAAATTTGAAGATGTTAACGCTCAAAAAACATCAAAATCCGCTCATGGTGCTTGTCCGCCGAAATCTTGATTAAGGAGGAAGTGTAGCGAAGCGTAATCAAATGCATGCGGATTCAATTGTAACGTTATATATTAATCAAGATTTTTAATGCGGAACACAAAATTATGAGATAGTCCCGAAAAAAAAGAACATTTTAATAGAAGATGGATGTGATTGGATTTTTAAAAAAATAATTGCCGCATGGCACCATGAGCGGCTTTGCGTTAAATTTGTTATTGTGGGCAAATAAATATTTCACAAAGAGCTTAATTGTACCGAATTCACGTCAAATAACAAAATTCGAAGTAGAATATCCATTAAAGAAAAAATCAGCAATAAGATTATTTATTGCTGATTTTTAAATATTTTCCATTAGCTTAAAAATTAATTTATAGTCTAATGTAAGTAGTTAGATGCTATTACGCAGCTTTTGCTGAAAATTTATTGAAACGTCTAGTTAAAACGCTTATTTTTCTTGAAGCAGTATTTCTGTGTAATACATTTTTATTTTTAGCACGAGCTATTTTTGCCGATACTTGGTTCAATAGATCTTTTGCTGATTCTACTGATACATTTTCTTCAAATGCAGACATCAATTTTTTGATGCTTGTTTTTATATCAGAACGTCTCGCTAAGTTTTTTAACCTACGACCACCATTCTGCTTAGCTCTTTTCTTTGCAGATTTTATATTTGCCATGTTTTATTTTACCTAAATTATTATATAATTTTTTGTACTTTATGTGCTTTTACACATTTTGTACAAACTTTATCATTGTGAACTTTTCTATCTCCATCATTAGCTAGAACAAAACGCATCTTATGCACATTTGGGTAAACCCATTTCTTCGTTCTATTATTCGCATGACTAACGATATTAGCCACTTGAGGTCTTTTACCACATACCGCACAAATTCGTGACATCAGTTAAAATCCTTTCTGCTGACCGTATTCTTATTCTTTATATTATAAAGCATTTTATAAAATGATCAAAATTAATTAAATGAATGTTCTTTTCTTGGTTCAATTTCTAACAAGCTATAAACTTCTTCTGGAAACAATGTCTCTTTTTCCAATAAAGCGCCGGCTAGTTTATCCAATTTATCTCTATTATTTCTTAAGATTTCTAATGCTTTTTCATAGCATACTTTAGTAATCCTACGAACCTCTTCATCAATTTTACGACTTGTCTCTTCTGAATATTGATGTTCATTAGAGTTGGTATCATAAAATACAGGGCCAAGTTCTGTAGACATACCATAAAAGCAAACCATCTTTCTTACTATTTCAGTTGCTTTTCTAAAATCACTAGCTGCTCCAACATCTAATCTGTTAAATACTAGTTCTTCCGCTGCACGGCCACCGAGTGCCATGATAACCTGAGCTTCCATTTCATCTTTTGAACAAGTATGCTTATCTCTTTCGGGAACGCAATGCGTTACCCCTAAGGCTTGGCCTCTCGGTAAAATCGTTACCTTATAAAGAGGATCTAAAAGATCTGGCAATAACAACAGAGGAAGCGTATGCCCTGCTTCGTGAAAAGCAGTTACACGTTTTTCTTCGGGTGTTAACATCATCCCTTTTCTACCTTTTCCAAGAATGATTTTATCTCTTGCTTCGTCAAAATCTGACAAGTTAACCGTTTTTTGATTTTTCTTCGCCGCATTAATCGCTGCTTCATTAACCAAATTGGCTAAATCAGAACCAGCAAATCCTACAGTGCTTCGAGCTAATCCATGAACATCAATAGCTGGGTCCATTGGAATATCTTTGATATGCACTCGTAAAATTTCATCTCTACTGCTTAGATCAGGATAAGGAACGTATACTTTTCTATCAAAACGCCCTTTTCTCAATAACGCCTTGTCTAGTATTTCAGCTCTATTTGTTGCTGCTAATACTACCACTGGTGACGTTGCTGATTCAAAACCATCCATCTCTGCCAACAATTGATTGAGTGTTTGTTCTCTTTCATCATGAGAACTATTACCACTACCTCTTTGGCGTCCAACAGAATCTATTTCATCAATAAATAATATGCATGGGGAATTCTTTCTAGCTTGTGCGAAAAGATCTCTAACTCTTGCAGCACCCACACCTGCAAAAACTTCTACAAAATCAGAGCCGCTAACACTAAAGAATGGACAATGCGCTTCGCCAGCTAAGGCTTTTGCAAGCAAGGTTTTACCATTTCCAGGTGCACCAACAAGCAATATACCCTTGGTAAGCTTTGCTCCCATCTTTTTATATTTATCTGGATTTTTTAAAAAATCCAAAACATCTTGAAGCTCTTCTTTTGCTTCATGAACACCCGCAACCGAATCAAATTTTACCTTAATTTGTGAGGGCATAAACATCTTAGCTTTGCTTTTACTAATCGTAAAAATATTATTTTGACCGCCAGTTGCAGCATTTTTTGATTTTCGGAACAGATACCATGCCATTAAAGGTGTAATCAAAAATGATAATAATGCCAAGATATGCCAAACAGTAAAATCTGCTGAAGGTGGTACAAATGATATATCAACATTTTGCTTTTCGAGAAGATCGACAATTGTTTTGGTATCTTGTACAGAAAGTTCAAATTTACCTTTATTGTCTTTATATGTTCCAGCAATTTCGTTTCCAGAAATCGAAACAGACTCAATCTCGTTTTGCATAAGTTGCTTTTTAAACTGACTATAATTAACTGCTTTTGGCATCTGCCTTACATCAGCTATTTTGGTTAAGGCAAATAGTACGCCGAGTGCAACAACCACCAGTATAAGGAGGTTGCTTGGCCCGGTCTTGAAATTTTTTAAATGAATTTTTTTCATAACTAACCTAACAATTTATTTACATAAATTAAGAAAAGATAACATAAGACTTAAAAGATTTAGCTAAAATGTTATATTTTAAAGCCAAATCTTCGTTATTATTATATATATAAAATATATTTTTGTCGAATAATTTATTTCCATCTGCGACATAAAAAACGCGGGCTTATCATGCTAAAAATATAAATCTCTTTTCGACTTAGTTTTAATTTTTTGTACAGGAAAAATAATAGTTAACTACTCTTTCTTCAATTGCTTCAAGCATTTTTCGAAAATTGCATTAGCTACATCTTCTTGAGCCTCTTTAATGGTTGGATATGGTTTCCCTTTTAATGGCTTATTCAAAATGCCTGGGCAACTACTTATACTATAAAAAAATGCACTTTTAGGATCCGTCACATTACCGCCTACGCGGCAATCTTCGTAAGAAACCTTCTCATAGCCCAAAGCATCAAGCAACTCTTTTAATAGCACTCTTGAGCTAATCTTTCCAGATTTCCTATGCTTTCTAATTCGTTCTAAAAACAGTAATTTTTTTATCCCAATAGAGCAATCTTCATTCATATCAAGTGACTTCAAAGTCTGCATTCTCCATAAATTATATGCTAACTTAGCAGTATGCTCTTTAGCCTTCTTGCTAGTTTTTTTAGCTTTTTGACCCATTATTGGCTCATGTAGACCTTCAAATACCAAAGTACAGATAAATGTGGGATTATGATGTTCACCAGTAGGAGTTGAGTTAAAATTTGGCTTTTTCAGACCAAGCATCTGAGCAATCATGTTTAACTGATAGGAATAAGGATAACTTACACGTGATTCCCATAGTGATGGATTAATAATATACTCTATATCCTTATCAATTTTATATTGAGAGCTCAAAGGCGAAACTATAAGCCGTTCTTTGTAATCATTAAACTGTTCAGGCAGATTTAAAATAAAGTTGCGGCAAGCATAATAACGAGCAACTCTTTTATTACAAGCATCATCCATTCCGTTCATATAATCACATGATATGCGATATTCAATCTTATCGCCTACTTTCCTATACGCTTCTTTCAACTTCTTATTATTTGCCTTCGCCCACATTTCAACTATATCCGGAGGACTCATAGGCATTTTTTTGCCATCATTAATCATTGGCACCCAAAATCGTTGTATAAAATTTTGAGCTGCAACCGCACCGCCATCTTTATAAATTGCAGCAATGATTGCTTCAACTACATCTTCAAACATATCGATTGTTACGATACTATTTGCAGATTTTATAATATATTTATCAAAATTTAATTTTTGAGACAACTCTGCTAAAGTTTCTTTTTGTTCCAGCACTTGGCGAGCTTTGGTTAAAAGATGCTCATTTACCGTTTCGTAACTACAACTATCTAAAAGTAAAGTTAATACTTGATGCAAAATAGAATCGCCTATAAATTCATAAATTTCATAATTTCTTTCTTTACATATAGTTCTTGGCGTAAAAGCTTTTACTAGTTTAGCAAGCTTATGAAACTCATAGCCAATAACTTTTTGTAGACCATCCAAATCAAAATAATATGGATATAAGAATGCTGCTATTTTTTTTAATTCTTTGTGCTTTACGGCATGATCAAATGCTGTTTTAAATTCTGCATCTTGTTCTTTTAAATCAACACCACTCTTCACGAAAAATTGCACTCGCTCAAGATCATTTGCTAATACTGCTTGATGTAAGGCAGGAACCTGTTCCTCCATCGAAAAGGCAATATGTTGCATAGTGTATAACAAAACGAACAATAGCCATTTAAACATTTTCATCTCTATCCCCTTAGATTTAACTATAATATTACTGCAACATTTAGCATAATTTGCCAAATTTCATTAATTAGAATAATGGGTATAAAACAATTTGCTAGTAAAAAATTCAATATATAATCTCAATAATTAAATGGCCAATATATTGTGATTTAAATCGCAATTTTTTTATTTTTGTTTATCGATTTAACATTTAGAAGAAGGCCAGTAATATGAAATTCAAGATTATGCAATATAAATTCTCTATACTTTTTTATTTTGTTTGCAGCATCACATTTTTGGCTCTCCCCCAGCTCAAGTCTATTGATATTGAAAAAAACAGCAGTTCCGAAATAAGAACGATTAATTCAATAATGGAAGCAAAAGAGTTTTTAGACAAAATCTCTCCAAACGCCTTAGTTGTTTTTGATATTGGGGAAACGTTAACAGTACAAAAAAACAACCTCCTTCGCATTATTAGAAATCAAAGAATATTTAATAATAAGGATATTCATACCAAGGACATTGTCATAACCAAATTCATGCAGCATGATCGAAATGCAAAGAGCACAATTTTAAGCAACATGCTTGTGAATAGCCCACTTAATTTTGTTGAACCCGCAACGAAAACGATTCTTCAAAATTTAAAAGAACGAAAAATAAAGGCAATCGCTCATTGTTCATCAAAAGCTAATGGATTGGGTGCAATTAAAAGTCGAAAAGAATGGCGCCAAGCAGCCCTAAAAAAACTTGGGATAGATTTTAGTTCAAGTTTCGAACAAACTGAAATTTCATTATTCAATGTACCAGATGCTAAGGGATTTCATCCTCTTTTTTATAAAGGAATATTATTTGGTAGTCCCAAAGGCAAAGCTTTATCAGCTTTTCTCGATCAAGTAAAATTTACTCCCTCAGAGATTGTATGTTTTGATGACTGCGAGGAATTTATAAAGAGATATGCAGCAGAATTCAAACGAAGAAATATTAACTTTACCGGGTTCATATATAAGGCTGCGCTTAACCCAGCTCCAAAACTGAATTCACAAATAGTTGATGTTCAAGTTGAGTATATGAAAAAAAAACAGTTTATTGATGACGTAAAAGCAGCTAAAATTATAAAAAGGCGTAATCGCTAAAATTAGAATTTAACTGCTTAATGTAATTAACTGAATACTCTTATTCAAAAGCTAAAAGAGCTTATGCCTCATAATACTGGCAATACTCGTAAAACGGCTAAAGATCACAACTATAATTGCTCAATTATTAAGCAAAAAATTATGCATTTTTGTGTTAGATGAACTTTAGATTTTAATACCATGTTAAGCTTTTTTAGCATTCCAAATCAACTATAATTAAAAAGAGCAACTGATTTAAATCTTCAAGATTTACTCATTATTTAAAATGATAGATAATAGAGTAATTGTGGAGAGTTTATGATTCGACATTAAATAAGTTTTTAGCTAGAATATCCGTTCTAGCTATTTTTTTGGCTCAACACCATTTCGGATATACAGCAAAATTGCTAATTTTCAAAAAATATTGGGTTAATCAATAAATTTTCATTAAATTATTAATTAGCAATTTCAGCTAAGTCAATTGCAGAGCTCCAGTTTTTATCTACAATAGCCCACATAATTTGCTCCCAATTCTTTATACTACGACCATATTGGCTCAATTTTTGATAAAGTGTATTCAATTGCTTCATTAGACAACTATTTTGGTCTGTTTTGCCAAGTAGATACAGCTCTCCGCCTAAAAGATTAAATGCTTTACCAGTCAGCTTATCTTTCCATGCAGCAGGATTTTCTGTTATTTCTAAAGCACCTAACCAATCATTATTTTTAACTTTTTCTAACAAACGCTTTTTGCTCTCGACATGCTTCCAATTAGAACCAACAGCATCATAAAGCTGTTTTAATAAATCAAGACTTGCAGTATCTTTTTTTTGCTCAAGGACATTAACCTCTTTTGTTATGATCCCAAGAATTTCTAAAAACATACTGCCTTGTTTTAGCTCTTTTATTTTTTTTTCCAATATATCGATTGTCATATTTAAAAATTGAGGACTTGGAATCATATCTAATGCTACATTTCGGCTTATATCAAATTCTAAACATTCTAATATACGAGTAAAATCATAAGCTTGAACCGCTCTTCCAAAATTTTCTGATTCGCTGTTTTTCACTCTAAAAGTATTAATTAATGCTAATATATTTAGTGCGGTATTCATTTTAATTTCTTTATTAGGTTCCTTATCATCTCTAATTTTTTTTAATAAATTGTCGATACTAAACTGAATAGATCTTTCATTAATATCCCATTGTGAAATATTCATTTCGCTCAAATCTAGTTCAAATGCTTTACATAATTGTGGTTTAATATTAGCTAAAGATAAACTGCTTATTATCAAACAGCTGATAATAAATTTTATGCAACACTTAATCATATAATCTCTTTCTTAAAATAATTGTAATAAAAATGTATCAAATTTAAATATTTTTACAATAAACATTCAATAGTAAAATTTTACTGGAAGCCACTCAATTCCTTTTGAAATTATTGATAAATATTAAAATTGATATAAGATCATAAATAGCAACAATTAAATTGATATTGGTGCATAAATTACACATGTGTATTATTTATTGTTTTAAACTGGAAAACAAATATGGAAGAAAACAAAACAAATAATCCTCAAAGAATTAAGACTTTAAAAGTCATAAGACTTGATAATTCCGATACTTATATAGTTTATTGTACTCAAGAGCTTATAAGTGATCCTGATTATGAATATGGATATAATCAATTTCTTGAAGAATTGTTTCATGCCATTGATGAACTCGGACCAATCATCCCGCTTTGTTTAAAAACAGATTCTAAACATTTTGAAACAGATTCTAATTGGGGAGAATTAACTGAAGATAATAAAATTATTTTTGGGGATAATTTTGATGAATCAAACTCCCACCAAGAAATGAATTTTGATGAATTTTTAAAAATTTATCATGAATATAAGACATTATGTAGCTACAAGCCCGATGAAATAATATTTAAAAGGTTTGGAAACGAAATTTCAATGCAAGGAATATGGAACGAATAACTTAATAATCAGTTTGGCTAATTTAAAATATTAGCAGCTTTTTTTGTGTAATTGCTTTTCTTATTGTAGCATCAATAATACTAAAAAGAAATTACACTTTCACCATAAAAATCAAAGGGTCTTTCATGACTATAGAGTTACTCTTGCATGTTATTGTATTAGTTTTCTGCTATATGAGTTCTATTTTTTGTATAGCTCTCTTTAAACGAGATAATAGCATAGTTGATGTAGCTTGGGGAATTGGATTTATGCTCATAAGTTATATGACAT
>Ga0105046_10006362_pt1 | contig 18642 bp, 11 predicted proteins | sample MAT03_FD_78385 | JGI IMG/M metagenome (GOLD analysis project Ga0105046, IMG submission 78385) | Freshwater microbial communities from Lake Fryxell liftoff mats and glacier meltwater in Antarctica - MAT-03 (megahit assembly) | ecosystem: Environmental > Aquatic > Freshwater > Ice > Liftoff...
ATACCGCCAAGGCCTGCCGAAACTCCCGGATGTCCTGAGTTTGCTGCACCACCTGGCGTGCGGATGCCACCACCTGCTCATCGATAATTCGAGGTCTTGCCATGAAGGCAATGTAGCACTATTAGTCTCATCTTGAAAGGGAACAAGAATTAGGCGGAGGACCAGAGTTCCTGGAGCATGAGGAGGGACCCTTCGACGACGATCTCCGAGGCGCCGGGGGCGAAGGGCGAAGTCTCCACTTCATAGCCGCCGGCGGGATATGCGTCGCGGACGGGTAAGTAGCTGAAACCGCCATTGGAGTAGCCGGAGAAAAGCGTATGCGGGAAGGGCGAGCGGGCGGCGATCTCCTGACCGATTTCGGTGAACGGTTCGCCTGGGATGCAGACGAGGGCTACGGGACCGATGCGAATGCCCTGCAATTGCCAATCGATGTGAGTGCGGCCGTGATAGAGGCGGGCGCGGTCGGCACGCATGCCGGCCTGGGTGGCCATGGCCGTGGCGGCGCGGACTTCGGCTTCGGTACCCTCACGGCGAAGGACGGCGAGTTTCTCGCGCAGTGCGGCTGCTTCGGCTTCCGCCTCGGCAGGGGCGGGGAATGATTTCAATGGCAACGGGAGAAACCGGGACCGGACGGCGAGGGCGGCGGGCGGCGGTTCGACGGGGACATCCTCAAAAAGGGCGATGGTGGTGCCGGACTCCTGAAGGCCGACGAGCTTGGGTTCGCGGGGTAGCGTATCGATACCAACGGCGAGTTTCGAAGCTTCCAGACCAAGGAGGTGGCCAAAGCGGCGGTAAATGCTGAGATCGCCGGTGAAGCCCATCTTGGGGCCGATGTTCCCGGTGGCGCCCTGGAGGAAGAGGCAGGTGCCGCCGAGTTGTTCTTCAACGACGCGCTTCGCCATGCCCGGGTAATCAGGAGTGGCGACGGTGGCGTGCCAGCCGACGGTGGTCGGATGACAGGCATAGTGAACGATTGTGGCGACGGGTTGTTCATTGAGGCCGTCGATGCGGACGACCCGGACGGTTCGATCAACGGGGCCACCGGGATTGCGGCCGACGACGACGCGGCCGTCGGGCAGTTGCTGGCGGCGGTTCATGTTGATGTCGCAGGCGCCGCTGGCGGCGCCAACGCGCACGGGCTGGAGATTCTGTTGCGCCTGCCACACGGCGCCGGCGATTTGGAGGGGGAGTCCATTCAGATACTCGAGGATCATGTCGTGTCCCTCCGTGATGACGGGGATGCGAAAAGTGTTCGGTCCGGAGTGGGTGTGCGTGCAGGAAAAGCGGATGTTCTCGAGCGGCAGGCCGGAAAGGGAGGACACAGCATCAAGGATGCGTTTGGTCCACTCGGGATCGAAGCCAATGGAATCGACATCAATGATGGCGACGGTTTGAAAGACGTCGCGGAGGACGAGGGCGGTGGCGTAGAGAGGAAGATCGGCGCCGAGCCCGCGCTGGTGAGTCTGCGCACCCCACCCGCCCTGTGGAGTACCAGGGGCGGGAGTGATATCGGCGCGGCCGGTACCTGCTAAGAGTTCATGCATGCCTCATTCTAGGCGAAGCAGGCAGATTCCACGGCCGGAGCGGGAGGCCTTTGTCCAGCCTGTTGGACCGTGCAACCAGATTTTCGTTCGAGATGTTGGACATTGCGGATGGGACCGGTGAGCGATTCCAGGAGTGCCGCTTAATCTTGGAAAGTACGCATGAAGATAACGAAGATAGAGACGCTGGTGGTGAACGCGCGGATGCGCAATTGGGTGCTGGTGAAGGTTGAGACGGACCAACCAGGATTGTACGGGTGGGGCGAGGCGACGCTGGAGTGGAAGACGAAATCCGTGGTGGGAGCGGTGGAAGATCTGGCGGTGCTGCTGATCGGCCAGGACCCGCGGAGGATCGAACATATCTGGCAAATTATGCATCGGCAGTATTTTTGGCGCGGCGGGATTGCGAACATGTCGGCGATGAGCGGGATCGACCAGGCGTTGTGGGATATCAAGGGGAAGGACCTGGGGAAGCCGGTGTGCGAGTTGCTGGGCGGGCCGGTGCGGGATACGTTGCGGCTCTACGACCATTTGGGCGGCGGAAGCCTGGAAGGCATGTACAAGACGGGAGAGGCTGAGGCCTACGCCGAGAGAATTCTGGAGAGCATGTCGCGCGGATTCACGGCTGTGAAAGCGATGCCGATTCCGGTGGCCGAACTGGTAGAAAACGCGGCAGTCCTGAAACAGGCGGCCAAGTGCGTGGAGGCCATGCGTAAGGCAGCCGGGGACGAAGTGGACATTATGTTGGATCTGCACGCGCGGACGACGCCGGCGGCAGCGATTCAGTTCGGCCGGCTGATGGCTGACTACAACCTGTACTGGTATGAAGAACCCTGCTGGCCGGAACATGTGGATGCGCTTGTCGAGGTGGCCCGGGCACTGCCGTTTCCGATCGCAACCGGAGAGCGGCTGGTGGGGCGCTGGGAGTTTCGGGAATTGCTGGAAAAGCGGGCCTGCGCCATCATTCAGCCGGATGTATCGCACTGCGGCGGAATCAGCGAAGCCCGCCGGATCGCGGCGATGGCGGAGACGTATTCAATTTCGGTGGCTTGTCACAATCCGCAGGGACCGGTGAGCACGGCGGCGAGTCTGCATGTCGGTTTCGCAACGCCGAACTATTTGATTCAGGAGGTGGTGCGGGCAGACGTACCTTGGCGGGACGACATCCTGACGACTCCCCTGGACGTGGGGCGCGGGAGTTGCGACCCACCGGCGGCGCCGGGATTGGGAATCGACATTAATGAAGCGGAGGCGCGGAAGCACCCATTCCAGCCCGAAGTTAAGATGGCCTATTTTCACAAGGACGGATCCGTGGCGGATTGGTAAATACTAGCGCCCGATTGTCTATGTCCATCCCGTTGGACGCTCAATGGGGAGGGCGATTGCCCTTGCCGCCAATCGCAATGTACTCTCCCAGGAAAGGAAGTATTTTGAACCAGCAATATCCAAAATCAGCGGAAATCCTTCAGCGTAACCGGCAGTTCATTCCGGGAGGAGTGGTTTCCGTGAATCGGGCGACGCAGCCCGAAATTGTATTTGTTCGTGGCCGGGGTGCGTACCTCTGGGACGCGGAAGGGAACCGCTACATCGACTACCATGCGGGGTTTGCACCGCACTTTCTGGGACACAACGATCCTTACGTAACGGAGGCCGTGATTCGCGGTCTGCGTGAGGATGCGAGCCTGTATGGGTCCGGGACGACGGTCCAGGAGGGTCGTTTGGCGGAGTTGATCTGCGAACATGTACCGGCGGTAGACAGCGTGCAGTTCCTGAATACCGGCAGCGAGGCGACGTACCAGGCGATCCGGTTGGCGCGGGCGGTGACCGGGAATGATCACGTCATCAATATGCAAGGGGGCTATAACGGCTGGCACAACGACGTTTCGAACAACCTGATGACGCCCCTCGCGCAGCTCGGGCCGCGGCGGGCCGGGGGCGAGTACCCTTATCATCCGATCAGCGCAGGAGTGCCGCTAAGCCATCAGCGACTGGTACACGCGGTGAATTTCAACGATCTGGCCGGTGTGGAGCATGTCTGCCAACAGTACGGGGTAGCGGCGCTAATTACCGAACCGATACTGCAGAACATCGGGATTGTGCATCCGGAACCGGGGTATCTGGAGGGACTCCGGACGCTGGCCGACAAATACAAATTCCTGTTGATTTTCGATGAGGTGAAGACCGGGTTCAGGCATGCACTCGGCGGCTGTTCGAGTCTTTTCAATGTACGGCCGGACTTGATGGCGTTCGGAAAGGCGCTGGCGAACGGATATCCGATCGCGGCGCTGGGCGGGAAGAAAGAGTACATGGACAGGTTTGTGGACCCGGACCCGGCGCGGCGCGTTTTGTTGGCGGGGACATACAACTCCCATCCAGTGCCGACGTTGGCGGCGATCGCGACGATCGAACGGCTGCTGATGAACGACGGGGAAGTGTACCGTCACACCGAGAAACTGGGGGCGCGGATGCAGGCGGGCCTGGAGGCTGTTGCGCAGGAGTTGGACATTGAAGCGACGGTAGCGCGACAGGGTTCGGCCTTCTGCCTGTATTTCATGGATCACCGCCCGAAAGATTGGCATGACCTGGCCGAGCATCACGCCTTTGCCGCTGACGACAGAATGCGGGCGGCGCTGATTGAACGCGGCGTGTATCCGTTCCCGCTGGCCACGAAGCAGTGGTCAATTTCGGCGGCGCACACCGAAGCGGATATCGACACAACGTTAGAACAGGTGGCCGCCGTGTTGCTTATATTGGAAGGGGTTCCTCTCCGCCGGGTGGCGGCAGGGTGAGATCCGGCCGTAGAATGAATGCGCGCTACGTTGCGCAGGAAAGTTACTACGAGATGCGGAGGTGGTAACCACATGTTTTCCGATTCCGGCGACTCTCATCAAGGGTCCATCGCGCGCGCGCTGGGAGTTCTGGAGTTTTTGGACACGTCGCAGCGGGGTTGGAATATTTCGGAACTGAGCCGCAAGCTTGCGGTGCCGAAGAGTACCATGCACCTGATTGTGCAGAGTCTGGAACGGTTGGGATATGTGGCGCGAGAGCCCGGTTCGCACAAGTATACGCTATCTGTAAAGGTGTGGGATCTGGGCCGCGGACTGATGCGCAATGTGCTGCTGCCGGATATTGCGTTGACGCATTTGAATGAGCTTGTGAAGCGGGTGCAACTGACGGCGCACCTGGCGATCCTGGAGCACGATCAGGCCGTTTATGTGCAGAAAGCGGACTGCCTGGGGCTGATCAAGTTCGACACATATGTGGGCAAGCGGACGAACCTGCACTGCACGGCGGTGGGCAAGGTGCTGCTGGCGCATTCCTCCGAACAACGCAGTGGGCACGTGCTGGAACGGGAGCCATTTGCGCGCTATACACGGCATACGATCACATCGGCAGTCTTACTACGGAAGGAACTGGCGAAAGTGCGGCAATGCGGGTATGCGGTGGACGACCAGGAAGAGGAATTGGAAGTGCGCTGCGTGGCGGTGCCTGTTTTCCGGCGAACCGGCGAATTTGTGGCGGCATTGGGTGTGACGGGGACGATCGGCCAGGTGCGGCCGGAGATGATTGAGGCGCTGGCGGAAGAACTGCGTGAGACAGGGCAGAACATCATTGGCGGATCACGCCGCGTTGTCCGTGACCGGATTGGCTGACGGAGGGCGGTCCGGCAGCCACAGCCACAGTGCGCCGACGCCAAGGGGTTGGAGGGCCACGAGGATCAGAAACGCAAAGAAGTAGTCTCCACTCATGCTTAGATGGCCCACGAGGGTGTTGAATAGAATGCCGCCGATGGCGCCGGCGGACCCGGCAAGACCATGAACAGTAGCGACTTCCGGCTGCGGGAAACCGTCGGCGGCGACCGCATGCATATTGGCGGACCAGATGCCGACGCCGAAGGTGCAGAGGCTGACTGAGATTAGAACGCCGATAGCGCCGGAGGCCGATTGGAATAACGACCCGGCCAGGACGAAAAGCGCGGCAATACTCATCATGATTTTGCGCGATTCGATAGGGCGCTGACGCCACTCCACCAGTCGGCCCGAGGCGTAACCGCCGGCGAGGGCGCCGAGATCGTTCCAGAGAAATGGGATCCAGGCGAGAGCGCCGACTTCCTTGAGTGTGAAGCCTTTCGAAGTGATGAGATATTCGGGGAGCCAGAAGAGAAAGAAGTAGCCGGTTGTGTCGCCGAAGAAGCGGGTGGCGACATAGGCCAATGAGCGGGGATCGCGGAGCAAGCGGGGGAGAAGCGTGAAGACTGGCGTTGGCGCGGGCGCAGGCGGCGCGTTGGAATTGCGAGTGGCGATGGACCAGAGCGGAAGCCAGATCAAACCGAGGAGCCCGGCGATGAGGAAGGCGCTACGCCAGCCGTAATGGAGGCTGAGCCAGACAACGAGCGGCGGGGCAATGACTGAACCGATGCCGGCGCCGCTTGTGAATATGCCGGCCGCGAGGCTGCGCTGGGCCGGGGCAAATCGCTCCGATACTGTCTTGACCGCGCCCGTCCATCCCCCTGGTTCGAAAACGCCGAGCAGAAACCGATAGGAGACGAGGCTATAGAAACCCGCGATGGCCGCGTGAAGCATACAGGCCGCCGACCAGAGGCCGACAAAAAGGCTGAGACCGGTGCGGGATCCGATGCGATCAAGCACGAGACCGGAGCCCAGATACATGACGCCATATGCGACGAGAAAGGCATTCACGGCGACGGCGTAGTCCATCTGCGTGAGTTGGAATTCAGCGCGGATGACGGGGCTGAGAAGCGAGAGGACGACACGATCCAGATAGTTGAGCAGGATCATGAAGAACAGCAGGATGGCAATGATCCACTGTTGGCGGGAGAGGGAAACAGAGGCCATTTCGAGGTTAGGCGGGAGCCGTGCCGTAGTCCCGTATTTTCAGGACTTCCCCACCGCGGAGAGCCGACTGATGCGCGACGATGCCGGGGAGCGTGTAGGCGATCGCTTCCCAGATGTTGACCGAAGGATGCCTGTCTTCCGCGATGGCGCTGATGAACTCGTGAGTCAGAAACGTATGCGAGCCTCCGTGACCGGATTTAACCCGCATCGGCGCGGGGAGGCGCTCCAAATAGGCCGGCTGCTGGAAGGCCTCCATGGAAACGTTCCCCTCAGGGTAACCGTTCGAGTCCAGCACTGTCTGTCCGTTCTTGCTGATGCGGACGACGGTATTGGGAGAACGTTCGGGGCGCTCCATAATGTAGGAGAGCCGATCCCCGTAGAACTGCCCTCGCTCCGTGCCGCCGGCCGCAACGTGCCAGTAGACGGCGATGCGGCTGGAGTGGCCGCCCGAGGTCTTGAAAAACGCGGTGGTGTTCCAGAAAGGATTGCGGTAGGCGTTGGTCTTGAGGACCTCGTGTCCATCACCCCAGCCGATGGCTTGCACTTCCACGAGACGCTCCCCGGTAACGGGAACCACCATGCCGGTGCAATGGGTTGGATAGAGCATCGGCGGCAGGCCGTGACGCCAGGTGGGCAGGCCGCGATCATCGAACATGAGCGGGATGAGACCTTCGTGATGATACTCGGCTTCGGAATGGAAAATTGTGCCGAACTTTCCTTCGCGAGCCCATTCGCGGCAGGTTATGACTTCGGGGCGATAGTAGCTGGTTTCCGCCATCATGTACTTGCGGCCGGTGCGTTTTACGGTTTCGAGGATCTCTTCGAGTTGTTCGACAGACAGGCCGGCGGGAACGGCGCTTATGACATGTTTGCCGGCCTTCATAGCCTCCACCGCCATCCATGCATGCAAGGGCGCGGGAGTGAAGACACCAACGGCATCGAGCTCAGGATGTTTGAGTAAATCGCGGAATGATTTGTAAGTCGTGTTACAGCGATAAACCTCTGAAAGATGCTGCAGCGCCGCGGCCTGGATGTCACAGACGGCGGTGACTTTGGCGCCAGGGTCGAGATGCCATTGAAAGGTTGAACCGAAGCGTCCGCCAACGATTCCTATTCGAACGGGTTGGGTGCGCGCAACCTGAGCGGAGACGCCGGCGACGGTTGCTCCGAAGCCTTGCACGACGGAGCGGCGGCTCCAATTCGCTGACCGGTTTTCGTTCATTCCTACTCTCCTTCGCGGCGAATTACTGGGTTATCGTATCGGCCGGACGGCGGCTGGGCAAGGCGCGTTCCGAATTATGTCCAACAGCTTGGACGACGCAGACGATACTCCTTTATGTGAACGGGAGGAGTGCCGCATACTAACCGGTATTCTGAGGAGAATTTTATGCTGAGATGTCGCAGAGTTGGTTCGATCTTACTTTTTCCTGCGCTGCTGGAAACACGCGTTTTCGGCCCACGGTTCTGCCATGGGCTAGCGGCTCTTGCATTTATCCTGATTGGGGAGTTGAACGGGCAAGTCTCCAGAGGAACGATTCTCGGAACCGTTCTCGACCCAAGCGGCAACCGCGTTCCGAGCGCCAGCATCACAGCCCGCCAGTCCGGCACCAACTTCGACCGTTCGACAAGCACGGACGATCTGGGCGATTACGAACTGGTGGGGCTTGCGGTGGGGCAATACACCATCGAAGTGGAAGCCGTCGGCTTCAAGCGGGAATCTCGCGCCAATATCGATCTAAACGCGCAAAGTCGGCTGCGGCTCGATTTCAAATTGCAGCTCGGCTCCGTCTCGGATACCGTCACCGTGGACGGACAGGCTCCCCTGATCGAAGGCGAGAACTCCGTGCGCGGCCAGATCATACAAAGCAAGACGATTGTCGATCTCCCTTTGAACGGGCGCGATTTCCTCGATCTGCCGCTGCTTTCCGCCGGCGTAAACACGGGCGCGCCAGGCAATGCGCAATCGAACTATTTCGACAAGACGATCGCCGCGAACGGCCAGCCTGCCGACAGCAACGAATATTACATCGACGGCATCGTGAGCACGGTCCCGCTGAGCGCATTGCCCGGGCCGAAACAATCGCCGGATTCCATCCAGGAGTTCCAGGTGATGACGAGCGCCTACTCGGCTGAGTTCGGAGGCAAGGCTGGCATTCATTTGAATCTGATTTCAAAGTCGGGAACCAACGCCTTTCACGGATCGTTGTTTGAGTTCATCCGCAACGACAAGCTGGATGCGCGAAACTTTTTCGCGCTCACGCGGCCCCCATTCCAACGGAACAACTTCGGCGCAGCCGGCGGCGGGCCGATTCGTAAGGACAAGATTTTTTTCTTCGGCGCTTATGAAGCAACGCGAACAAGGCAAGGAGTGATACGGGTAAGCCGCGTTCCTTCGGCGGCGCAGTTGAGTGGAGACCTCTCTTCGCTCGGGCAGGTCTACGATCCGTTCAGCAGCGTGCCGGACCCGGAACGGGCAGGTCAGAGCATCCGCGGCCCATTTGCTGGCAACATCATTCCAACCAGCCGCCTCGATCCGATTACCACCAAGATTGCCAAACAGTTCTATCCGGCCCCCAATGTGCTCGATCCGATTCGCAATTTCGTGTCCGATTTGAGCAACCGGACCGACATTGACATTTACACCGGAAAGATTGACTGGCGCATCAAAGATAACCACACGGCGTTTCTTAAGTACAGCATCAGCCACCGTCCGGCGTACAATCCTGGAGCTTTCCCTTTGCTCGGCGGAGACAACCAGCTCGTGCGCCCGCAACAAGCCGGGTTGAACGAAACCTGGGTTGCCAGCCCGCGAACGGTGGTTGAGTTCAGCGCCGGTTATAACCGGTTTATCGCGAACTTTATTCAGCAGAATGTCGGCAAGGATATTGCCGGAGAGGCGGGCATTCTCGGAACCTCCAGAGATCCGTTCACGTTTGGTGCACCCATCTTCGGTGTTTCCGACTTTGCCGGATTCGGGGATATGGGTTTTCGCCCCAACGTCGAGACGAGCAATCAATATCAGGGCCTGGCCAAAATTTCCCACCGCCGCGGCAAGCACAGCCTGAAAGCGGGGATCGACTACAGAAGGGCCGGTTGGCACCAGTTCACAGACGGCTCCTTCAACGGCAATTTCCAATTTACCGGAATCTTCAGCACCCAACGGACGGTTCTCGGATCGAATAGCGGGCTGGCGGACATGCTGCTCGGCACGCCAGCTTCGGCAAGTGTTTCCGGCGGTGTGGATCGAGTCAGGATGTTTAGTCAGAGCCTATATACATTTATCACGGACGACTGGCAGGTCAGCCCGAACCTGACAATTAACGTTGGGGTCCGATGGGAGTTCAACCAACCCTGGACCGAGGCGCAGGACCGCTGGGTATCCTTTAATCCGGCGACTGGTAAGGCTGTATATCCTCGAACGGCGAACACGTACGGCAGAACAATCCCCTTTCCGTTCGAGCAAGCCGACCAGACGCAGTTGTTTGAGGCGCGGTACAAGAATTTCGCCCCTCGCTTCGGATTCGCCTACCGCCCGTTCGGATCGAACCGAACCGCATTGCGCGGCGGTTATGGCATCTACTTTAACAACCCGTTCTCCGTGGATCTGCTGAATGTGGGCGGCAATTTCCCGTGGCGTCTGACGCGTACCGTAATCTCCGATCCGGCGACTCCGCAACTGAACGTGCGGGATGCGCTCATCAGTGGCACGCTTCCTCCCCGTTTCAACATCACCTATTCACACGACAATGAACGGCGCGAAGGCATGAGTCAGCAGTGGTCTTTTGGGATTCAGCGCGAGCTTTTCCTGGGCATAGCTCTCGACGTCAGCTATGTGGGTGCGAAGCGCGACCGCGGACTGATCTACGGCGTGCCGTTCAATCAGCCCGCTCCGGGACCGGGCGCAGTCCAGCCCCGCCGCCCGTATCCGCAGTTCAATAATCTGACGGCCTACATGACCAACGGTTCCGGCAGCTATCATTCGCTGCAGGCGCGCGTGGAGAGACGCTTTTCCGGAAACCTCGGTATTCTGACCTCTTACACCTGGAGCAAGACGCTCAACGACAATGAGGGATTCGAGGGGGCCCGCCTGATCAATCCATACAAGGAGAAGGGCCTAGGCAGCATGCATCGCTTGCATCGGTTCACTAGCGCACTCAACTACGTCCTGCCGGTCGGCAAAGGCCAAGCTATTTTGAATAACTCGAACCGCGCAGTCGACGCCGTTCTCGGCGGATGGCAGGTCTCGGGCATTCTGACGTTGCAGTCGGGCTCACCCTTCAACGCGGGAGTGGCCGGGGATCTCGCCGGATGCGCATGCGTGAATCGTCCGAACCGCATCGGCAACGGCAAACTGGCATCTGGAGAGCGAAACATCAGGCGGTGGTTTGATGCGTCGGCATTTGCGCTGGCGCCCTCCTTCGTCAACGGGAACGCGGGACGCAACATCCTGATCGGCCCAGGCATGGAGAATCTGGATTTTGCGCTTCTTAAGAACTTTCCCATTCGGGAGCGAACCGCAGTGCAATTCCGATGGGAGATCTTCAATTTGGTAAACCACGCGAACTTCGGTTTTCCCGCCGCGACCATTAATATCCCTGCCGTGGTCGGTCAGATTTCCAGCGCGGCGATGGGGAGGCAGATGCAGTTTGCCCTGAAGGTCACGTTCTGATGCCGGTGGGATCCCGCATACTCTTCGCCGTCTTTGCGGCATCGCAACTGCTTACGGCTCAGGCTCCCGCGCTGGTGATTCGCGGCGCCTCCGTCTTCGATGCGATCAACGGCGTCATGCTGCCCGGGCGCACCGTGGTGATTGAGGGCGATCGCATCCGGAGTATTGGCTCGCCAGAGCATCCGGTCCGCATACCGCGCGGGGCGCGCGAGATCAATGGACGGGGAAAGTTTCTGATTCCCGGATTGATCGACGCGCACGTGCATACCACCTATGTGCTCGATTTCGCACACATGACCGGCGATCAGATTTTTCCGCTTTTTCTCGGCAACGGCGTCACCTCGATCCGGTCTACGGGAGATCTCATGGTCGCCCAAAAACTGCTCGCCCGCTACGCCGACGAACATCCGGAGCTCTCTCCAAGGATGTTTCTCTGCAGTCCACTGATCGACGGAAATCCGCCGTATCACGGCTATTGGGGGCGGCCTATCACGAATCCCGACAAGGTTCCGGAGTTTGTCGCGGACATGGCTGAGTGGGGAGTCAGCACTTTCAAGCTCTATGTGGGGACAGAGCGTCCAGTCGGACGCAAAGTGATCGAGGAGGCGCACAAGAAAGGGCTGGTGGTCACAGGCCATCTGGGAAAATACTCGGCCCAGGACGCGGTAGCCGATGGCATCGATAGCCTGGAGCACATTTGGGGAGTCTTCGATTTCATCTTCCCGCCGGGGGGGCCGAAGCCCGGGGAGACGGCCTTGGAGCGGCGCGCAAACGTCGACATGCAGAGCCCGATGGCGAAGGATCTGATTGAGGCGATCAGAGCGCGTCAGGTCTTTGTCGATCCGACGCTTGTGGTCTTTCGCAACATGATCCTGCTGGCCGACCTGCCCGAGTACTATCAGCACGCTGATAACTCCGGCATGCCGGAACCGCTGAAGAAATACTGGTTGAAGTATCGCGCCGACAGGATGAAGACAGCGCTCAGTCCGGAAACGCTCGATCTGCGCAAGCGGGAATTTCAAAAGTACAAAGAGCTGACTGGGATTCTGTATCGCGCGGGCGTGCCGCTGCTAGCTGGAACCGACACGCCGGAGCCGTTTTGTCCTCCCGGATTCTCCCTGCATCAAGAGCTGGAATTGCTGGTGGAATCGGGGGTACCGCCGGCTGCTGCGCTGCAAGCGGCGACCATCAACGTTGCGCGAGTTCTTCACGCAGAAGGAAAATTGGGCAGCATCGAACCAGGCAAGCTGGCCGATATCGTTGTGCTGGACGCCGATCCCCTGGCTTCGATTCAGAATTCCCGCAAGATCTTCAAAGTAATCAAGGGCGGAAAAGTTCTTGATCCGCACACCCTTCTGAAGGCGGTGCGAAACAATTAACCTGGAATTGTACGCAGGAGTCTTTTGCCACGCCTGAGCAGCCTCGACGTGTTTTGTTGAAGAAGACTTCCGTCCTCTTGTCCGGTGCCGCTGTTGGCTCCGCGCTCTGGATGCGCCGCGATTCGGCTCATGTCAAACGTGGCGGCGTGATACGCCTTCGAAAGACGCTGCAGCGCTTCAGGCCCGATGTCGCAAACGGCGGTCACCTTCGCCTTCGGATCCAGATGCCATTGAAACGAGGCCCCAAAGCGTCCCCCGGCGATTCCGATTCGGACGGGGCGCGCGCGCGTTCTGTGCGTTGGCGATAGCTGCCGTCGCTCCCAAGCCTTGCACAATAGAGCGGCGGCGCCAGCTCGCCGGCCGGTTCTCGTTCATCCGTTGTCTCCTCCACTGCGAATCACTGCGCTATCGTAACCGCCCGGCGGCGGCGGGACAAGGCGCCCGCCGGATTTTTTGTCCAACCGTTTGGACAACCCTGGCGATGCATCTTTCCGTGACCGGGCGGTTGGCCGCATACTCGCCGATAACCTGGGGAGGTTTTCATGCTGAGGTGTATCCAATTTAGTTCGATCCTGCTTTTCCCCGCGTTGCTGTTTGCACAAGCCAACGGCACCATTCACGGCACGGTGTACGATTCCACCGGCGCCGTCGTTCCGGGGGTAACCGTCACCATTACCAATGCTGGCACGAACCTGGCCCGTACCGTCGCCGCCGACGAGTCGGGCCGCTATGTGGCCCCGCTGCTTCCGGTGGGCTCGTACAATGTCCGCGTCGAAAAAGCTGGATTTGCGAAATTCGTCCAAACGGGCATTACGCTTCAGGTGAATAGCAATGTGCAGGCCAACGCCGTGCTCACGCCGGGCGCCGTAAATGAACAGGTGACCGTAAGCTCGGATGCTGTGATGGTGCAGGCCACTACGACCAATCTCATGCTAGTCGTGGATGCGCGACGGATTGTGGATCTGCCCTTGAACGGCCGCAATATTCTCCAGCTCATGTTGCTCAGTGCCGGCGTATCCGACCGCGGCGCGCAAGCCGGCACCCTCCAGATAAATACCATCGGCGGCGGCCAGTATCACCAGCCGGTATCGATCAACGGCGCGCGCGGCAACGCCACCAACTTCCTGCTCGATAACGCCGACAACAACGACGGCTACACAAACATCGCCGAGCCCTACCCGAACCCCGACGCCATCCAGGAAGTCAGCGTCCAGACCAGCACCTTCGACGCCCAATACGGCCGCCAGGTTGGCGGCGTTGTTAATGCGGTGACGCGCTCGGGCACCAACCAGTTCCACGGCACCGCGTTCAACTTCCTGCGCAACTACAAGATGAACGCGCGCAACTACTTCTCCGGCCGCGATGCCATGAAACGAAACCAGTACGGCGGCACCTTCGGCGGACCGGTTGTCTTGCCCCGAATTTACAATGGCAAAGACCGCACGTTCTTCTTCTTCTCCTATCAGGGGACCAATCAGCGCGTGGCCACGCCCGGCGCGCTCCGCTTTGCGCCCAGCGAGGCGATGAAACGCGGCGACTTCTCCTCCTGGCTCACCCCTGACGGCCGCGGCGCCATCCGTGATCCACTCGCCCCCGGCCAGTACCTCCCCGGCAACATCATCCCCCAGTCCCGCATCGACCCCGTCTCGCGCGGCTTGCTCAACTACATGCCCTCCACCTCCGACCCCGCCTATCAACTGCGGCTGAATACCCCGGTGAATCCCACCGACGACTATCAGTTCATTGGCCGCATCGATCAGGCGATCTCCGCGAAGCAGCGCATCTCCGCCCGGATTTTTTACTTGGCCTTTGACCGCAAGTGGGTCTCGATCCCGAACAACCTGCTCTATGTCGTGAGCGGCCAATACGGCGGCTCCACCAGCATCACCACCAACCACAGCTACACCTTCACTCCGCGCTTGCTGAACGATTTCACCGCCACCTTCCACCAGACCACTCCCACCGCCGAACCCTCGCCCGCCCTGGACATTTCGTTCACCAAACTGGGCGCGCGCACACGCTACATCCCCGGTTTCGCCACCATGGACGTCGGTATCGCCAATTGGTCGGGCATCAGCCTGGGCCTTGGCTATTACTCGCCACAAGCAACGTATCAGTTGGGCAATACCATCAGTTACGCCACTGGGAAGCACAATCTCCGCATCGGCGGCGAAGTAAAGCGCTACCGCCTGGATATCGCTTCCTATTGGATGAGCGGCGGCACCGCCAGCTTCAACGGCCAGATGCTGAGCGACCCAGGCCGCTCCAACGCCGGAAACCCTTTTGCCGAGTTCATGCTCGGCGTCGGCTCAGAGTGGCGGCAGCAGTCTTTCTGGGACAGCCGCATCTACAATTGGAGCACCGGCCTGTTCCTGCAGGACGACATACGCGTGACGCAAAAACTGACCGTCAATGTGGGCCTTCGCTGGGATCCCCGGTTTGACATCATCGAGAAGTACAAAAAGCGCATTACATTCATCCCGGGACGTCAGTCCGAGACCTATCCCAACGCACCCGCCGGTCTGCTTTTTCAACGTGATCGTGGTTTCGAGAACGGAATCATCCCGACGCAAGGGAATCTGTTCGCGCCGCGCTTCGGCCTTGCCTATCAGGTGCGGCCTCGCACCGTAATCCGCGCTGCGTACGGCATTTTTTATGACACCTACATGGGCATTTTCAATAACCGTACGGCGGCCGGTCAACCGTTCGTCGCGCAATCGGTGGTGAACGGTCCCTTCCAACTCTCCGATCCCTACGCCGGCGGCCCGATTCTCGACCCTACTCCCGTCGTTCCGGGCAAGGACGTCCGGTTCACACCTTATGGAACGTGGGGCCTGCAGGGGCCGGACTTGAAGGTCGGCTACATGCAGAGCTGGAATTTCGTCATTGAACAGCAACTGGCCGGCGACTGGCTGGTCCGCGCCGCTTACGTAGGCTCCAAGGGCACTCGCCTGTTAAATTCGCCCGAGATCAACCCGGCCATCTACGGCGCCAGCGCCACGCCCGCCAATATCAATCAACGCCGCATCCACCAGCCGATTGGCGCCTTGCAGTTGGCGTCAGGTAGCGGCTTGTCCAATTACCAGTCAGCGCAGTTCTCCGTGCAGAAGCGCTTTAGCCATGGCTTCAGCGTGCTAGCCAACTATACCATCTCAAAGTCGATCGACATTTCGTCCTATGCAACAGCGGAAGGCAACAGCACCGGCCCAGACCCGTTCAACTTCAACAATAACCGCGGCCCATCGGATTTCGATATTCCGCAGCGCTTGGTGATGTCCGGCATTGTGGAACATCCTCGCCTTCTGGGTGCGCACCCCTTGCTGCGGACGGCGCTCGGCGGTTGGCAGAGCAACTTCATCTTCACCGGGCAGGCGGGAACGCCCTTCAACGTTTTCAGCGGCCGTGACAATGCGCTCAGCGGAGTCGGTGGCCAACGCGCGGATCTAACGGGAACGGCGATCGATTTCGGCGGCGGCCGATCGCGTGCGGAACAGGTCAACGCCTGGTTCAATCCGCAGGCGTTCGGACAGAACGCGATTGGAACAGTCGGCGCAATTGGGCGCAATCGCCTGCGTGCACCTGGAGGCTGGAATGCCGACTACTCGGTGTTCAAGGAGTTCACAATGGCGGAACGGGCTCGCCTCCAGTTCCGCGGCGAGATGTTCAACTTCTTCAACCACACGCAACTGGGAGGTCCGATTTCGACCGTGACAAGTCCGCTGTTCGGCCGCATCACCAGCGCGCGCGAACCGCGCATCGTCCAGCTCGTGCTGAAGATAATTTTCTGAGATCGCATCGCGGTCTGGCAAGAGCCCTAACTCGAAACCGGCTCGGCGCGTCCTTCTACAACACGGCGCAATTCGGGTAGCTCGATGGGCTTGGCGATGAAGTGGTCCATTCCGGCTTCACGGCAACGGGCGCGGTCGGCGTCGCATCGGCGGTCATCTTCAAGATGGATCGGTGTCCTTTCGGCAAGCATGCGTGACGGAGAGCAGCACAAAGCCGGGGGTCAGCCAAGGAATTGCCTTTGGAATCAACAGCGACCTCCAGTCGCCAAACCGGTGTGATTGCCAAAAACTCCAATGTTTCGATTGGGCAAAAACCCGAATGGGACGGGTCGTGTCCTTTGGAATCATGCGCGTACGATACTCACCCCCGACTTTGTGCTGCTCCTCTTGTAGATCGGAGTTTTGGCGATCAGTTTCGGAAGATACCCGGATGTAGCCAACAAGCATGAGCGGAAAACCTTGAGTCTAGGGTATCCGTATACTGGTTAAAAATGCCCATCGCTCCAAAACGGTAAAAGTTTTGTCCGGGGCGTTGTACCCCCCTTCTTTGCCTTCACCGCATCCGTCACATCCCCGCTCTCGCCATATATTGATAAACGGTGTCGCTGGTAATGCGGAACTCCTGAGCCAGGAGGGTTTTCGACTCACCATTCGTGACGCGACGGAGCAGCTCGGCAGTCTGTTCCGCCGTGAGGGCCCGCTTTCGTCCCCGGTATGCCCCTCGCTTCTTGGCCAGGCGGTGCGTGTCAAGAACTTTGAGACACTCGGTAAAATAATTTAGTGAGTTTTCCTTTCTGTTGTGTTCGATGAGTCGGGCTTGTTGATCCAGACTTTTTCCGGGAGCGGGTTGACGGCCGGCGGTTTGCGGACAAACCGTTCCGGGTGAGCCAGATAGGCGGCATTGAGAACAATTTGGCGCTGGGCGAGCACGGCGGGCGCTTGGCCGAAGTGAACCATGGCTGGCGTCAGTAACGCGATCCCGGAGTGGCAATGTTGGTCGTTGTACCAAGCGAAGAATTCTTGACAATAGGCGCGGCAATCCTGAATGCAGCCAAAGCGGTCGGGGAAGCCGGGCCGGTACTTCAACGTGCGAAACTGGCTTTCCGAGTACGGGTTGTCGTTGGAAGTGTAGGGTCGGCTGTGCGTCTTGGAGACGCCAAGGTCGGCCATCAGGAACGCAACTGGTTTAGAGCGCATGACTTTCCCCCGGTCGGCGTGAATGGTGAGTTGACCCATCGGTATCTCGTGTTTTTGGAGGGATTCCTTGATGAAGAGTTCGGCCAGTTCGGCCGATTCCCGTTCGACGACCATCCAGCCAGTGACGTAGCGGCTGAAGACGTCGATAATTACGTAGAGCTGGAAGTAGTTCCATTTGACCGGACCGCGCAGTTTGGTGATGTCCCAACTCCAGAGTTGATTGGGCGCGGTGGCCAGCAACTCCGGTTTCTGATAGACCGGATGAATGGCCTGGTCGCGGCGTTCGCGAGTTTCTCCTTCTTTTTCCAAGATTCGATACATTGTTCGGGTAGAGCATAGGTAGTTCCCTTCATCCAATAAAGTGGCCTGGATGGCCGCCGGGGCCCAATCCTGAAACCGTTCTTCATGCAAAACAGTGAGCACGCGTTGGCGTTCCTCCGTCCCCAGGGTCCGCGCTGGCGAGGCGCGAACCACTGGCGGCGGCGGGGAAGACTCGAGCATGGCCAATGGACCAGGAACGGGGCGGTTTCGATAGAAAGTTGCGCGGGACACGGCCAGCGCATCACAAGCCGCTTCTATGCCGATCGTCGCCGACAACGCGGCTACCGTGTCCAGTATTAGATCTTCCCCTCCTGGCCCGGCGGCAGGGCCCATCCCAGCAGCGAGCCCACTTTTTTTTGGACATCAATGATCATCTCCGCCCGTGCCAGTGCGTCGTTCAGGCGCAGGATTTCGCGCTGGAGTTTCCGGAGTTCTTCCTTATGAGAATCGGGTTTCTGTTTCGGGCCGCGAGACTTCGGCGTCAGCCCTTGCCGCATGCCTGCCTCGCGCTCCTGGCGCCAGGTCGTCAAGTGCGACGAATAGAGACCCTCGCGCCGCAGTAGGGCGGCGATCCCGCCAACGGCCTTTACTGCTTCCGCTTCCTTCAGAACGCGCAGTTTATAATCCAACGAGAAAGTCCGTCGCCGCGCATCGGCTACGACCTCCGGATTGGGCCGCGCCGGGGGCGGCGAACTGGCGGCGGGTTGGCCCGGCGCTCCACTCCGCTCGGCTTCGCTACGCTCCGCCTCTCTCCGTTCCGCGCCGGGCCAACCCGCATTCGCTGAGGCAAGTCCATTCTGCTTCTGATTCGTGATCACTCTGATTTCCATTCTCGCCCTGCTCAGTAATTAAGACCGGGAATAGTGTCTCAGCTATGTTGGCACGGAGGGA
>Ga0105046_10006366_pt1 | contig 18638 bp, 12 predicted proteins | sample MAT03_FD_78385 | JGI IMG/M metagenome (GOLD analysis project Ga0105046, IMG submission 78385) | Freshwater microbial communities from Lake Fryxell liftoff mats and glacier meltwater in Antarctica - MAT-03 (megahit assembly) | ecosystem: Environmental > Aquatic > Freshwater > Ice > Liftoff...
AAGGGCGTGAGACCAACTCTCCTCGCACACTCAGAGTGACATCCGACTTCGCGCAGGGAGCGGTCATCAAGAGGGCGCTCAGATACTGACTCGACAGATTCCCATCGACTGTCCACTCCCCGCCGGGAAGGCCCTGCGCATCGATCACCACCGGCGGGCAATCGCCCCCGAGTTCGCAGCTGAGATGCACACCGGCTGCATGGAGAGCCGCCACGAGTGGGGCGATCGGTCGCTCCCGCATCCGAGCATTTCCATCGAGCCGAAATCGCCCGTGCCCCATGCAGCACATTGCCGTCAAGAACCGAATGCTCGTCCCGCTGTTCTCCAGGTACAGCTCGGCACCTGGCTCGGAGATTTCCCCTCCACAGCCGACCAGTGAGATCGTTTTCGCGGCGAGATCCTGTTCAATCACCAGCCCCAGCCGTCGCAGGCTTTCGATCATCACCCGCGTATCGACACTGTCGAGCACCCCCGACAACTGCGTCGGTCCCTGCGCCAGCGCAGCCAGCACCAACGCCCGATTGGTCAGGCTCTTCGACCCCGGCGGACGGATCGAGCCGACCACGGGACGGCGAACGGAAATGATCTCTAGAGAATCGGACATCGATCGATGGGCAAGGGCTCGGGGGGCTGGAACTGCATCATAGCGGATACCCGAACGGGGGGCATTCGTCTGCCCGTGAGCGGCCCAGCGCTAGCCGCCGGCTCCGGTCGACGTTCGCATGGAAGAGCCGGCGGCTAGCGCCGCGCCGCTCAAAAAATGTGCCAAACGGACTTTGTGATCGTCTCCGGACTCTCCGAGTTCGGTGTCTCCGCCTCACCCACGGTTCACTGTTGCAAGCGAGGATCAACGAAGAAATCCCGCACCCTTCGCTCGTGGTGGTGGTCGGAGCTGCGAGTTTCGCCGCACTGGACTGGGAGAGTCCGGCGACTTTGCCAACCGCGTCTCGCATTCGCTCGCCGGGACTCTCGCACTTCCCCCTTTCCGGAACATGCCTCAATCGACAGAATACTTTCGACAGGAAGCCAAGGACGGGTTTCCTCGTGTTCTGGAGATTGTGTGATGACCGATTCGATGTCGCGGACCAGCCGGTTACGCCTGATGCTGGTGTTGCTGGTTTCCCTGGTCGGGTGCGATCAGGCGAGCAAGCAATACGCGGTCACGCACTGGAAGAATCAGCCGAAGCAGAGCTATTTGCAGGATGTTTTTCGCATCGAGTACGCCGAGAATACCGGGGCATTCCTCAGTCTGTTTGGCGATCTGTCCCCGACCGCTCGATATATCATCCTGGTGATCGGCAATGCCATCGGGATGGCCGTTCTGGTGGGGTATCTCATGAGTGTCTCCCAGATTGATCGCTGGAACTATGTGGCCTGGACCCTCATCTTTGCAGGCGGCATCGGCAACCTGATTGACCGCATTCGCATCAACGCAGTCATCGACTTTCTGAACCTCGGGATCGGTCCAGTTCGCACAGGAATCTTCAACGTGGCGGACATGGCGATCACAGCTGGGTTCTTCATGCTTTTCCCGCAGATCCTTCGGTCTCCGTCGACGGGACACGACGCTCCAGCGCCCCTCTTGAACTCGCCGACATCAGAGTCAGGAACCCCCACATGAGGAGGGGACTCGCGGTTGCATTCCTGGCGGGCTGTTTGATGGCATCTGCCGGAGCCGATGATCGCGTGACGCTAGTCCCCGAGGGGGCGGTCGATCCAGTCATCCTCATTGGCTCGGTCGAGGATTACACCGGAGAAGTGTTGATCCTCAAGCGCGCCGGTCAAGCGGTGGGCGATCGCTACCCAGCCCCTGCGATTCAGTCCGTGCAAACCTGGCGGTCGGCCATCCACGAACAGGGGCTGGCTGAGTTTGCCGCCGGGTCGAACGCCCCAGCCGAGCAGTCACTGCTCCAAGCGTTGAAAGACGAACCTCGCAATTGGATCAAGCGGGAGATTCTCTCTCAGCTGGTCCGCTGTGCGATTCGCCGAGGGGACTGGGGAACGGCCGGCGCACGGTTCTTGCAGATCGCGAACCAGGATCCCACTTCGCCGCATTGGAATGTCGCCCCGATTCATTGGGCTCCGCAGTCAATTGGTGACAGCCAGAAGACGCTGGCCCGCACCTGGATCAAAGAGACCGACTCCCCGTACCGCTTGATCGCTTCCAGCTGGCTGCTGCTCGATCCAGTCTATGGGGAGGTCGCCGAAAAGCAGCTCGACGATCTGGCTCGCGACCCGAATCAAATCGTTTCGAATCTCGCTCGAGCCCAACTCCGGCGATTGCGACTCGGGTTGGAGTTGAGTGAGGTGGAGATTCAGAAATGGCAACTGGAAGTCCGCCGCATGCCGCGAGCGTTGCGAGCGGGACCGCAGTATCTGGTCGGGCGCGGGTTGCTCCAGCGGAATGAACCGCGGGCCGCAGCTGCGGAGTTACTGTGGCTGTCGACGGTCTACACTGACAATGAGGATTTGTCGGCACGAGCCCTCGTCGAAGCAGCGGGAGCCTTGGAGAAATCGGGCCTGGCGAGCGATGCGTTGACGCTCTACAACGAAGCGATCCAACGTTTCGAGTGGTCCTCCTGGGCCAACGAAGCCCGAGCCGCCCGATCGGTCTTGTCCTCATCGGCCAATTCCAAAGAGAATGCCCGTTCCGAGTAGAGCAGACATTCCTGTCTGCTTTCTAAAGTGCTGGACAAACAGAAATGCCTGTCCCGGAATGAACGCCCACGTCCGTTTTGTTCGGACCTCGGGGTCCGAACGACAGTCGAACTCAACGCCAGGGAGGGCGGCATGCTCGCAGTTTCATCCGACCGACCTCGACCGAACCCCTTCCGGCGTGTGCTGCGGACGCTGGTCTGGAGTGTCGGCTTCCTGCTGATCTACTCCCGCGTGGCCCAGGCTGCAGATGGCAAGATCTTCGACAAAGGGCAACTCGACATTCGCGAGCTACTGCGCGCGGGCGGTGCGATTGGCTACATCACGATCGCGCTCAGCGTCGCAATGGTGGCCCTCATCGTTGAGCACCTGCTGACGATCCGTCGCCGGACGCTCATCCCCGATGGGTTCGCGGATCAGTGCCAGCAGCTGGTGACAAATGGGCAACTCTCCCAAGCCGAAACGCTCTGCCGGGAGCAGCCGAGCTTGTTGTCGTATGTCGTCGGGACCGGTCTGCATGAGGCCGACCTCGGTTCCGCATCAATGGTCAAAGCGATGGAGGACGCTGTGGCGGAGCAGGCGGCGCGGCTCACTCGCAAGATCGAATACCTGTCGTTGATTGGCGTCATCGGTCCCATGCTCGGGCTGATGGGGACCGTGTGGGGGATGATTCAGGCGTTCTCGGAGTTCGCCGAAAAGGTCGCCCCGCGTACCGCTGACTTCGCCCCCTCGATCTCCGAGGCCCTCGTCACCACGATGTTCGGGTTGATGGTTGCGGTCCCCGCACAAATCGCCTTTGCGATGTTCCGCAATCGGATCGACAGCTACATCGCCGAGACCGCTGTGACCGCCGAGACGATTATCGCACCGCTCAAGCGCCGGCTGCTTCAACGCAAGCCGGAGCCTCGCCCGGCCCAGGCTCCGACGGCTCCGACATCTCCACCGACAGACGGGGGACGCCGCTCGTGAGGGTTCCTTCGACTGCCTCTCGACGATCGTTGCGAATGGACATGACACCACTCATCGACATGGTGTTCAACCTTGTGATTTTTTTCCTCGTGGCATCACACTTCTCCAGCGAAGCAGAGACTCCCGTCGAGTTACCCACGGCGTCGACCGCGACCGCCGATGAAGAAGATCCCCGACGACTGGTCGTGACCATCACTGAGAACGAACAGCTGCATGTCAAAGAGCAGTTGGTCGAAATGCCCCAGCTGATGGATCTGGTCCGAGATGAACTCGACCGCCAGGGCCCGGAGTTCGCCGTACAGATCCGTTCCGACCGACGGGTGCCGTACCGAGCTGTGGAGCCATTGCTGATGGAATGCTCGCGGCTCGGGGTCACGAAGTTCGGGTTTAAGACTACCGGGGAGTGAGAGCGCCCGCTCGTAACACGGACGCCCACGTCCGTTCCGTCCGGACCTGGGTCGAAAGAATCGACGTCGTTTGGGATGAGTTACATCGCGAGCGGGCGAGTTACTGCACCAAACTCATACCATCTTCACTTTCATCACGCTCTTCCGGACCTCGGGGTCCAGGCTCCGCATGGACTGAGAATCATCACACCCAGTCGGCCAGCGGATGATTTCCGTTCGCCATCGGCATACTGACTGGAGCGTTGTGGCGATGTGACTCGAAGACGGCCAGCACCATCTCGATCGCGCCGCGTGCTTCAGTCATCGAGCATTTTGGCGAGCGGCCCTGCTCGATCGATTGAATTAGATCGCGGGCTGCTGCGGGGTTCCCACCGGCGTAGTCGAAGACGGTCAGTGTCTCTGGTTCGTCGAGACCGTGGCTGGTGATGGGGCGCCACTTTGCAGTCCCCTTGGCCCCCGACCAGTACGGGTCGTTCATCAAGAATGCCGGGTTGCCGAACCCGCTGGTGTGCTCGATGACCCCCTTCGTGCCCAGGATGCGAAGGCCGAAGCGGTTCGGGTGGCCGCCCGCCCCGCGTTGCGACGAAAAGTAACCGGTGATGCCGCTCTGGAAGCGGTAGGTCGCATCGACACGGTCCCCCAAAAGCGAGCCAAGCCCCTCATTCCCCGGCTTGATTTGCTCGCGTGTGGCGCGAGCCCGCTGCTGGTACAGCGTCGCAAAGCACGACTCCGGCTCGCCCGCAAATGCCCGCATTAAGTCGAGAATGTGAGTCCCCAGCACCCAGAGATCCTCAGTCCCGCCGCGCTGGTCTTCCTTACCGCGCGCGCGAATCTCCAGTACCTCGCCGATCTCGCCCGCTGTGATCAGTCGCTGGATCTGGCCCAGCTGGGGCGAGTAGCGGCTGATGTGGGCGATCGCGACTTTCAGGTGCCGCATGTCGCAGGCCCGCATGATCTCATCGGCCTCTCCCAGGGTCCGGCAGAACGGCTTCTCGACATACATGTGGCAACCGAATTCGGCACACGCCAGCATCATCTCGCGATGCTGATCGATCCAGCGGGGACAAACCGCGACGATCAGCGGGCGTTCCTTGTCGAGCATTTCCCGGTAGTCGGCATACCCCCGAGCGGCAGCTGTGCGGGGGATGGCCTTTTCCAAACCTGCCGGGTCGGAGTCCGCGACCGCGACGACTTCGCAATCGGGAAAATCCTTCCACACGCTGTCGAGCCCGTGCCCATAGTCACCTCGACCGGTACTTCCGATGACAGCGATTTTATACTTGGCCATGAGGTTCTCCGATGTTTGTGAAGCCCCGGTTCCGCTACCACTTACCAGAGCAGTTCGACTTCGCACACTTCATAGGGCGCGATCTCGATGATCACGCCGCCGTCGGAGTCGATGCCGAGCGTGCTGATTGTCTGCCCCATGAAGTCTTTTTGCCGGGCCTTTTTCGGTTGTCGAAAGGCACTCAACTTAAAGGTCTGCGCCCGCCCCTCTGTCTCCAGCAGTCGCAACACGCAGCCGCCAGACGCTTCGACAGCAGGAGGCCCATCCAACGGAAGAATCTTCAGCAGCACCACGTTCTTCGTGCCGACATGGAACAACCAGCCCGACGGACCCGAGGACGCCGGGCCACGATCAACGGGGACGACGACTGGCGGTGTCACTGCGGACAGCGCCGCCTGCATCGGGAACGGCTGGTCGAGGGCGATCCGCATTGTTCGCGGGCCGCTCGGCTCTCCAGCGACCAGCAGCAGCGTGTCGAGCATGCGGGGTCCGGTTCGGCGATGGAACGGCAACCCCGATGTCAGCAAGGCGATTCGCTGGGTTTCATCAGCGATCTCGATGTAGTCCGGGGCCTCGATCCGCTCGCCGATGACGGGCTGGGCGGCTTGCAAGACGCCCTTGGTGATCGCAGCGTCCTCGTTCTTCCAGGCCCACCGGACTCCAAAATAGTTCGTCCACGGCTCCCCTTCGAGCGGCTTCGCCGGGGTGATGTCGAACTCGACTTCAATCATCGGGCGACCACGCCACAGACGCACCGTCTGGCGGAAGTCGGCCAGCACGCGATCACGGTTCTGGGGGTCGAGCAAGCGGCCTTCCGTCTCGATCTCCGCCAGCGTGGTCCCGGCGGACACGACGCGCTGCCGATTGCACACCGGCACCGAGTAGTAGGTCGTCTCCTCTTCGGCCTCGTCCCCCTCGCCGACTGTGATCGTCTTCGCCGTCGGAAACCGGTAAGCGAGCAGCTGGCTCAAGCGGTTGCCCTTGACGTTCGGAGTTCGCACATCGGCGATCCCGCCCGTCGTATCACTCAGCGTGATCTCCACGAACTCGTTGCCGAGTGAGAGTCCTTCGGCCCAGGCCCCCTCGCGTTTCTTCGCTGGCAACGAGGTGGTGATCGGTCGGTCTCCGGCGACCCACACAAACCCGCAGGGAGGCAGATCAACCACCACCGCAGGTCGCTGCGCATCGGCTCGCACCGCCACGACGCTCCCTTCGACAGGCGGCAGCGACAGTCCAACCGGCCACTCCGCGACCACGCGGCGGACAAACGAGAGCGTGTTGAGCAGCAGCACCCCTCGGCGTCCCGGCTCACCGACCAGGATCGGTGCGAGCCTGCGAGCTGTGTCGACTTCGAACTGCTGGAGGTCCGCTGTGAGGGCCTCATCCACGGAGGTCGGCAGGTCGGGCCCCGCGAGCTCCACGCGCTCTTCCAGGTCATCGGCTCGCTCGACCGACACTCCGCGCAACAGGCTGGCCAGCGCGCTGCACCACTCCGCCCGGTCGAACTGGTTGCGACGAGCCAGTGCCTCGCCATACCGCTGGATCGGGCGGTCTTCTTGGCGCGCCACAGCTTGCACGAGAAACGGAGAAAGATAGTCATTCGACCGCAGATCGGTATGCCGATCGCGGGTATCGGTCGAGGCGAAGAACTCCGCAAAGGTGACGAACTTTCCGAGGACCGGGGCGTACTTGGCCATCCGCCTGAGATCATCCAGCCATGGCATGCGCAGGTCGGGCCACCGCGCGAACGAGACAGCTGCGACGTGGTCATGGTCCATCGATTCGGCCATGCGAACCGGGAACCGCAGGAAGCTCGAAGCGCTGTCCCCCGCCAGCGGAATCCGGCTATACGCTTCCAGCACGGAGCCGTCTTGCCCCTCCCAGCGCAGGCGGGTCTGCTCATCATCCGGATACAAGCCGTCATCCATGACGAAGTGCAAGCCTCCTTGGAACCCCGAGCGCGAGAGCAGCTGGGGCAGTGCGAGATTGACCCCGAACCGCCTCCGGCCCCAGATCGTCGGTGCGTTCGAGAGACGCACGAGATAGCCTCGGCGACCTCGCTCCAGCGACCAGAGAATCGAGTTGATCCCGCTGAGTTGCGTGCAGCCTTCCCGCCAGTCGCCGCCGATGAGGTCAGTGCGTTTCGTGGTCCACGCCTCGCGCAGGCAATCGACGGTGGAGGGCGACTTCTCCTGAATCGTCGTCAGGTCATGCGCGGACAACAGCACGTTCGACGGAATGGGACTCGCGAGTAACTGCTCCAGTGCCGGGAAGACAGTTGTGGTCCCCGCCAGGCAGAGGTCCATGAGATAGCACGGCACCGGGTAGTAAGCCTCGCGACATTCGAGCAACAGTTCGAACGCATGCTTTAAGTGGCGACGAGCGGTCTCGGCGTTGTGGTCTGCGGCGGCTCGCGCTGCGGAGAGGATCTCGATCTTCAGCCGCACTTCATCCGGGGAGCTGAAGTTCCGCATGTGCCGCGTCAGCAATTCGCTCAGTAGCCATGTCGTCCCAAATGCCAGGAAGTCCGCGACGAGATCATCATCAATCGCAGGTACGGAATCGAATAAGCCGAGCGCAGCGGAGAGCATTTCCTGACGGTCATGATGACCGTGAACGACTGCCGATCCGGACGACTGAGCCGCTTGCAGCCACTCGCTCGTCGCCGTGCCGTCACACGGGATTGGGACCAGCACGAGTCGCCCCGGCTGGTCCATCAGAATGCTATCGCACCGCCGCCACACGGGAATGCACTGCGTCTCCGACAGCAACGCCGGATGCCACGCCACGGCAAAAACATTCAGCAAACTCCCCGCCGGTTTCTCGCTCAACTCCGACGGAAAGTCCTCCAAGCTGTGGCTGGGAATCAGGATGATGATTTCAGAGAAGTTCATGGGCAGTGTTCAAATCCTGGCGAGCGAATCTGTCTTGTGAGCGGCACGGCGCTAGCCGCTGGCTCCCCTCACCGTACGCTTTGCAGAGCCGGCGGCTAGCGCCGATCCGCTCTCGGAATTCGGCGTCACTTCGTACTTAGGAACTCGGCCACATCGAGTTCCCCGGTGCGCACCGTCAGTGTCGACGGCTTTCCATGGAGGCCGTAGACCTTCTCGGTGAAGCCATACGCCGACTTCAACCCCGCCTCATCGAGAGCCACGCCCTCCCCCTTCACGCCGCCCGCGATCGTCAGCGGACGGGGAGTAATCAGCGCGGCGATGTGTTCAATGTCGCCGACATCTCGCAACAGCCCGGGGGCCATCAGGCCGAGACGCTGGCCTCGAAATGGTACATCGCTGATGTAACTCGCGAGTGAGTTCACTGTCGCGACCCGAGTGATCCGCTGATCCACAGCTGCAGCACTGAGCACGACCGGTCCAGCGGTTCCGACTCCAATCACGGCGACCTCACCCCCCGATGCGGAACGAGTGCAAGTAATCGTCCGCTGAAGATCATGAGTCCATTGCCCGAGCAATGGGCGATCAACCCACAGACCCCATTGACCGGAGTTGTGATCGGGAGCGTGGCCGATCTTATCTCCGGCAGGAGACTGCTGAGCCGTCGCTCGCAGGTGGGGTTCCAGAACGGCCCAACCTTGTTGTGACGCGGCCTCTCCGATTCGCTGGACAAGTTCGGCGTTCTCGGGGTCCAGGTTCACGATGATCGCGACGTTCACGGGCATTTGAGGGTCACGGATCACCGTCGCGAGCCCACACTCCAAGGTAACACCAGGCTCACTTTCGATGGATACGACCGAGTGCGATATCCCGTCGACTGAAGCGAGACTGGGGGGACTGGATGGTGGCTCATCGGGGCAAGGGTTGTTCCGGAAGACGCATGATCGTAGCAATGCTTCTCGCATCAACTGCTGCTGCGAATCCCAAGCATGGACTTCGTAGGGCACTTGGATTCGCCCCACGTATCGCTCCCCCTCGGCAGCTGCAAACTGCGGCAGCGTCACCCAGTCATTGGGGCGGGTCTCGCCGGGGTAGCAGCGGATCGATTCGGGGTCTTCGAGGGTCATGGCGGGGTCGGGGAGCGGGGAGCCGTCGCCTTCGCCCTTGAGCTTCAGCGTCATCCAGCCGTAAAGCCGTTCACGCATCGTCTGGCTGTAGTCGTGGTGCCAATCGAAGACGGTCTGTTGGAGGGCAGCGGGGGCGTTGTGGAGGTCGAAGAACGTCTGGGCCACGGCCAGCGACTTACGGGCCTCTTTGACGGAAAACTGGTTCGCGTCCTTCGTCGCACTGAAAATCATCAACCCGCGCGGGGCACACAGGCCGAGGATCTCTCCCTCGCAGCACCAACTGGCCGCACCGGGAACGACCTCGCACATGCAGCATGCCGTTCCGAGGTACGAGTTATACGTCCCGACCGAGCAGACCGGCACGACGGCTTTGAACCGCGTGTCCCACGCCCCCGCGTACATCGTCTGGTTCCCGCCGCCGCTGGCGCCGGTGATGCCGATGTTCTCGGGATCGACCTCGGGCCGCGATTGTAGGTAGTCGACCGCCCGCATGTTCTCATAAACCTGAATCCCGCTTAGCGGCTTCCCGGTCGAGACCAGCGTCGCAGCTGTCATCTCACCGTGGTACTCGCCCAAAGCTTTCCCGACTCCGCGCTCTCCAGCTCCGAACGCATCAACGGCTAAAACGAAGAACCCGTGCTTGGCCAATCCGATACAGCGAGCCTGGACCTGTGGAGCCTGCTTGGCCTCCTTCCAGTGGCCGTGGACGCACAAGACTGCGGGGAGCTTTCCGTCCTTCTTCGGGACGTAGGCATGAGCTGTCATCCAGACACCGGGATAGGTCTGGAGCAACAACTTCTCCAGCTTGTACCCGTCGCGGTCGATCTCGCCGAGTTTCTGCGGAGCGAGATCGCACGGCGTCTCCGGGAACCCGCCCCACGCCTCGAGCAGCTTCTTTCGCACCACCGCCAGCCGTCGATCTGCATCTGCAAGATTGGTTAGCGGAGCCCCGCCCGCAGCGACATCGCGCTGAGCTGAGCCACGAATGAATTCGAGGTACGCCTGGTTGGCGGGCTGTTGAGCCGTCGCAGCGCAGGACAGGCAGATCCACAGCCCCAGGGCCAAGGCCCATCGACTCCCATGTTGACTCGTCATCGACAAACTCCTCGTGGAATCGAGCCCGACGGATCAGTTCGTTCTGTCTCGTTCCGGGACCAACGACAGCATATCGACCCCCATGGATCAATGCTCGCGAGTGGGGGATCGCGCGCCTTACTCGAAGTTTCTCATGTCTTGCGGTATTGTGTGATCGCGGTTGAACAGTGTAGAAGTTCGATCGAATTCGAGATCAAAGGGCAACTTGTCATGGCACAGAACGACGACGACGACATGTTTGAAGACAACGACCAGGTGACAGGCGGGGCGGCGTCGAAGCCTCGTAAACAGAAAGCCGGGGGCGGGACCAACTGGGGCAAGGTGATCCTGATCCTACTGGGAGTGGGCGGAATAAGTCTCGCCCTGTGCTGCGGCGTAGGGTATTACTTCTTCCAGAATGCATTGACTCAAGACCCGGTGAAAATTGCCGCGATGCAAAAGGAGATCGTGGAGATCGATCTTCCTGCAGGTCTACAGCCAGCCATGGGAATGAACATGAACTTCGGCGTAATGACCATGACAATGGCCATGTACAACCCGAATCAAACGACTTCACTGATGCTGATGCAAATGCAGCTATCCGGTCAAACCGAAGAACAGATGCAGCAGGCCTTCAGTCAGCAAGCTGGGCAGCAGCAACAGAATGCTCAGTTCAAGATGGAGTCCTCGGAGACCAAGACGATCAAGGTCGATGGCCAGGATCGGAATTTCATTTTCGCCAAGGGGACGATCAGCCCTCCCAGTGGAACAGCGACTCCCGTGCGAATGGTGACCGGCATGTTCCCTTCCAAAAACGGAATGGGGTTCATCCAGTATTCGATCGACGAAACGACTTATGACGAGGCTGCCGTCATCAAGACGATCGAGTCGATTCATAAGTAGTGCGGAGTGGTTCTCTGGCTGGCCGCATTCAAAACGCACTCAGCAAGAGGAATTGCGCACTCCGCCGGAGCCAGACTCGCTCGTCGGCTGTCAGCACGCCACGTTCTCGCATGTACCGGGTTTTGGCCAGCGTTTGACCGGCCACGAAGCGGACCGTGGTCGAGAGTTTGCGGTGGCCGGCGGCTTCTTCGGCCAGCATGACCTCGGTCACTCGTTCCATCGTACGGGCTTCTTCGAGGTCCGGCTCGGGTGAGGAATTCCAGGTCGGGGCCTCCGGCGAGTTCGCAATCTGGACAACTAGCCTGGCGATGAGGCTGGAGATGCGGGCCAGCTTGTCGTACTCAATCCGGTCGGGAGTATCTCTTGATGTGTGATAGTCGGGGTGCTCGCCCGTTGAGAAAAACAGGAACGGGATTCTCTGGTCCCGAAACGGCCCGTAGTCGCTCCGAGTGCCGATAAAATCGACTCCTAGCCGGCCGACTTCCAGCCCGCTGGGAATGCCCACGCCAGCGGCTTGCGCTGATAGCCCGCCAACGTGCTCAGACCCGAACAAGAAGACCATCGGCAATGGAAGATCGCCCAGTGAGCGGCCAATCAAATCCGCTGTGACCAGGAGCTTGATTTGAGCCAAGGGGACTGGAGGATGCGCGACGAACCAGCGCGATCCGTAGAGCAGCTCTTCCTCCATGTCGAAGCCGACAAAGGCGATGCTGCGGCGAGGGCGAGCGGGAAGCTGTGACACGTAGCGGGCGGTTTCCAAAAGCATCGACACCCCACTGGCGTTGTCGTCGGCACCGGGGTGAATCTTCCCGCGACGCATTCCTAAATGGTCGTAGTGAGCGGCAAGCAGAATGATCTCGCTCTTCAGTTGAGGATCGGACCCCGGCCAGATCGCTCCGACATTCCGGCCGATGACCGGGGCGGCCCCATCCGGTTGAATAGCGTCGGGGATTGGCTGGAAGTAGTCGTTTCCGAAGAGTGGCTGCAGCCCGGCTTCGCGAAGAGTCTGGGCGATGGAGTTGGCAGCGAGTATGGCTCCTGGTCCATCGCGGCCCTCAAGCGCGGGGCTGGCGAGGTACTCCACATGGGGGCGTAACTGATTCGGAGTAATCACGAGCGGACAAATCCGCTGCGCGACGGGCGGAGCGGGAGGTCGGTCGCGGTGTGAGGTTCGGTCGGCGGCCAGAGAAGGGTACGGGCCGCATGCGAAAAGACATGCACTCATCCAGAGGATGAGCGCGAAAGCGGGACTCGCTGCTGATCTTCGAGAGCCACTTATGGAACCCTCTGCGGGACCCACGAGGGGCAGCCGATTTGGTCCGAACCCGGGGGTCTTGCGGACGGATTCTGGAGGTGTTCTGGGCCCACCAATTGGCCTTGATCTCATCATCCGTGATTCATCCGTCTGGGGCTGTGGCATTCGCAATTCAGAGTTGTACCGCTTCCAGCGAGCCCCGGACATGTCGTTCTAAGGCGCGGCGTCTGGGAGCAGAGTTTGACTCAATTCCAGGACGAGGCTGGAGTACGACTCGAGGTCGGCAGCGAGGTCCGTCGAGTCCTTAAACAGACGCATCCGCCGGGAGAGGAATCGAAACTCCTCGGACAGAAGCGGAGGAACAGTCAGGTCCATCGCATCGCCCCGGACCATCCGCAACGCGTCGATCAGCCGCCGCATGAACCGATACGCTTCGCGCAACCCGAGCCGCTGCTCGGTGGTCAGCACCCCCGCGACTTCCAGAGCTTTCATGGCCTCTCGGGTATTCGGAGTTCGAACCGAGGGCCAGGTCTGGCCGTGGATCAATTGCAAGCCTTGGACCAGATATTCGATATCGACCAGACCGCCAGGACTCAGCTTGGCATTAAAGGTTCCGGGAATCACCAATTGACGGATTTGTTTGTCGCGAATTGCCCGCATGGCGGCGATGTCGAATGCGGACCCCGTGTAAATTAGCTCGTCGCGAATGGCCACAACCCGGGTTCCCCACTCCCGGTCTCCGGCAATCGGACGCAGCTTCACCAGGGCCTGTCGCTCGAATGGCCAAGCGGCGCCCGAGGGGCCAAAGTAACGCCGAAAGGTCTCCATCGAGACCGCCGGGCTTCCCGCCTTTCCGTGCGGACGCAGCCTCAGATCGATCTCGAAGATCCCTTTCCGGCGAGAGTAAATCGACTTGACGAAGAGGTCAACGAGTCGATCGAAGAACTCTTCGTTGCTAATTCGTTCGGGTCCCGTTGTCTGGCCCGTCCCCTCGAACAGAAACATGAGTTCGATATCGCTGGCGAACCCCAGCTCTCGTCCGGCACATTTCCCCAAGGCACAGATCGCCATCCGGCAGGGTTGGCCATCTGCGAGCATGGGTATTCCATAGGGCTGCTGAAGTTCGCTTTCGCAGAGGTCCCGGGCAGCTTCGATCGTGACCTCGGCGATGTCGGTCAGCTCATTCGCAAAACCCGCGAACGACTCCTGGTGCCCGAGGATATGCCGCATATCGACCCGCAACATCTCTCGATCTTTGAAAGCGTTGAGTACCTGCCGACAACCATCGAGAGTCGTGACCCGTTGTCGCTCTTCATCTAACTCTTGCCGCAGTTGTTCTGCATTCTTGGTCAACTTTCGTAACTCAGTGTCGGTGACGATGGGGATGACGTGTCCCATTTCTTGACGCAGCAACTCTTCACCGAGGAAGTCGCTGACGCCCAGCAATCGAGAGAGCGCGCCGAGGACTTCGGTGCGATCCAGCGAGGCCACATGTTCCGACCAGTCCGGCCGAGAGAACAGTTTTTCCAGGAACTCACGAAAATGCAGAAGAGCCGCCTCGGGATTTGGGGACTGAGGCAGCATGTGCGTAAAATGCTTGATCAACATGACTGCCGCTCGCAGTTCGGTGAGTCGCCTCGAATCCGTGATCTTGAGTCCGGCGTCATCGGTCACATGCAGTGTGTCACTGGCGAGATGTCCGGTCGAACGGATCGCGACGCGTTGAATCTGGATTCCGCTGAGGGTTAAGGCATTCGAGAGTTCGTAGAGAAAACCAATGGTGTCTTCCCCCGAGATGCGCAGCACTGTGGCGTCGAGCGAGACTTCGTTATCGAATTCGATTACGAGTGGGAGCAGCACCGAAGTGGCGTCGGGCTCGAAATCGAGCAGGCTGGCGACTCGTCTCGCGAGACGCCCTTGATTGGCGGCGCGGGCCTCGGGTTGGCTGTCGTGAATCAGACCCGCCAGGTCGGACTCATACCGCGACCAGAACCCCGTGTCGGGCAGCGGCCCTCGGGTTCGGACTTGGAGTACGTCTATAAACTTTCGATGCGACGTGGTTCCCGTGGACGGTCCACCCACGGATTGCCCGGTGAACACGTCGCCCGATTCGATGTTCATGCCATGTGAGAGTAACAGCCCGCAGATCGCGGAGAGTTCGCCCGGTTCGTCATATCCCACAATCGTGAGGTTCCACAGGTTCTCCCTGATGTGTGTGGCTGTCACGCGAACTCGATTCGCGGGGCTTAATCGTTCCAATTGTGACAAATGTTGGTGCTGCATCGACTCGTCGAATCTCTCGGTATAGCTTGGGATGGCCCCGCCCAGATGCTGCGCGATCGATGGGTTTTGAATGACGGTTGAAGACGCGGATGCCCGACGTTCGACATACTTGCTGAAGATCCGGCGGATCCCCGCGCGGTGTCGATCGTAATAGGCCATGAACTCTCGGGGCCCCGGAAAATCGATCCGACGGGCCAAATATGCCAGCTCGCGCTGAGACTTGGGAAGTGTGTGCTCCTGCTTGTTGTGGAGGAGCTGGAGGGAGTGCTCCACCGTGCGTAAAAAGACATAACCGCTCGTGAGCTGGCGATACTCGTCGGCTTGGATGAAGTCTCGATCGGCCAGACGGACCAGTCCGTCGAGCGTGTTGATACTGCGGATATTGGGGTTCTCTCCTCCGTGAACCAATTGAAGATACTGGGCGGTAAATTCGATGTCACGAATTCCGCCACGGCCATTCTTGATCTCGGTCTCCAGGAGACCTTGGGCCTGCAGCTTGCTCTCGATCTCGCGTTTCATCATCAACACGCTTTGCCGGGCGACTTCGGCGTCGACTTGAAAGATCTGAGATTCGAGTCCTTGGAGTGCAGCGCGTCCCACCGCCATGTTCCCAGCGATGGGGCGGGCTTTCAGCAGGGCCTGTTTTTCCCACAGTCGGCCGTCCTTGCGAATGTAGTCGAGATAGGACTGCCGGGGAGTCACGAGAGCCCCGGCCTTGCCCCAGGGACGCAACCGCATGTCGACCCGGTACAGGAAACCGGTCACCGTCATATCCGACAGACCGCGAATGAGACGCTGGGCCAGACCGGCATAGGCTCCTCCGTCTGCCTCGCAGACGAAGACCAGATCGATATCGGAGCTGTAGTTCAACTCCTCCCCGCCGAGCTTCCCCATGGCCAGAACACACAGATCTGGAGCCGGGCATTGCAGATCCTCGCTCGCGAATTTCAGTGCGAGTTGAACAATGCTATCTGCGAGAAGCGACAGTTGAAGCGTGGTCGCCTTGAAGTCCAGCAGTCCAAACGTGTCGCAAGCTGCGATCCGCAGCAGCTCCCATTTCTGAAAGTGCCTCAAGGCAATCATCCGGCCGGCCCAGTCATGGGCTGTGTCCGTTGCCGCGAGTCCCTCTTCAAAGAATTGTGGCCGACTCTTAATCTCGGAGAGTCTTTTGTATTGAGTCAGGCGTTCCAAGTAGGCGGGATTCTGGAGCAGGATTTCTGTCAGATAGTGACTTCCTACAAACAAGCGAACCAAGATTTCGATTGCTCGCGGGTGACTCGCCAGAAACGCCAAAGTGTGCGTCACGTCTGGGCCGGACCGCAGGAATCGGTCCAGATTCACCAGAGACAAATCCGGTGTGGCGGCCTCTTCCAGTGCCGCCAGCAGGGCGGGCATCCCGCGGGCCAATGACTCCCGGGCAGTACTCGTGTTGGCCAGTGCTTGTAATCGCTTCCGCGCCAAGACCGGATTTTCAAACTGGACCGACTCGATGAGTGCGAGACCCTCTGCGTCTGAAATGACACCGGGGGTTAAGAATCGCAGGTAGGACGATGTGTCGTACATGCCAGACATGGTATGCGATCAATCAACTGAGACCAGCGACGAGGCAGAACATGAAGCACTCCACCGCGCGTCTTGCGTCATTCAACCCTTAGAGCAGATTCAGAATCTGCCTTCAGTCGGGACAGACAAGAATGTCTGTCCCACTTCAGTCGAGCAGACATTCCTGTCTGCTTTTCTGACTGAAGACGATTTCTGAATCTGCTCTAGCCTCTCATGCAAACAGCCCTCGACGGATCGAGGGCTGTGGCAGGAGGACGTGATGATACGACAGCTGGAGGTTACCTGCCGCGAGTGCGAACGACCGTGCGGAATGGACCGCTTCGGGCGTAAACGCTGGGACCAAATCCGTGGCTATGAGCCCGGTAGGTGGCCGAGAATGGGCGAACCGTCAGTGACTCATGCACAATTGGAGAGTAGATTGGACGCGACACGAAAACTGGAGCGGCGGTCACGTAGACAGGGGCGGGGGCGGCGTAGACTGGATCTAGGGAAATCGGAGTGGGCTCATAGCTGGCATAGGAGATCGAGGGTGCAGGAGCCGCGTAAGCGACCGGGGCCGAGTAGACCGTCTGCACGATCGGAGCGTATACCGGGCGTGAGACATACACCGGAGCCGGGGCGTAATATGACAGGCCGACCGGAATCGGAGCCGAGTAGATCGGCCGGACCACGGGGGCCGCGTAGTACTCAACCGGGGAGTAGAAGAACTGAGCGTTTGCGACGGAGGAGGCCATGCCGACCACCAATCCGAGAACGCTCAACAAGGCTGCTCTGATCATGACTACACTCCAAGGGTGCCTGATGCGGGAGGAGCCAACCTCACCGGCTAGGACAAGCCGCTCGATCCGAAGCGAGTGATCCACTCACCGCTGCGGGGAGGTCTGCGCATTTGGCAAATGAAGCATAATCGGCAAAATGCGTAAAGTCACCTGACCGGCGGCAAAAACTGCCGGTGCGCTAGTGGCCAAGACTTGGGTTAAGTGACGACGCACGGGAGAGAGCTGGCTGGCCAGAGCGTCTCAGCCAGAGTTTTGCCGTAGTGCAGCAAACATTTTCAAGGAATTGGCTTCACTCTCCCGCAGCGTTGCGACACGCGGGCCACAGCGTGCGGAAGACAGTTCTCTCGGCAGTCGAATGCACGCCGATGCGGCCACCGTGACCGGTGACGATACGCCAGCATTTGGTCAGGCCGAAGCCAAGTCCTCGACCCGCGTCGCGGCCCGAGTAGAACGGGTCAAAAGCATGGGTTCGCTCGGCGGGGGTCAGCTCGGGGCCGTTGTTGCAGAGGTCGAGTTCCAGCCATTCGTGGCCTTGCCAGCTGCGCTGCCTCGCTCGAAGTCCAATGCGGCGGTTCTGGCCAGCTTCATTCGGTAGCGGAATAGAACCCACCGCTCGAATGGCATTGCGTAGCAGTTCAATGCAGACGACTTGGAACTGCTCAGGGTCGAGGGGGAAGGTGGAGAGTTGAGGGTTGAGGGTTGAGGCAGAGCCGGAGATCGGGGACGCGATGCGGATGTGGAGTTGAATGCCGACTTGGGCCAGTTCCTTATCGAATCGATCTGTGACCGAGTGAATGAGTGGCTCGATGTCGACGGGACGGGGCTTCGCGATAGGAGGCCGCGCGTAGACCATCGTGTCGGAGATCATGTCCCGAATACGCAGGGCCTGGCCCCCGATGGCGGTCAGCCAACGGCGACGTTCGGGGTCTGCCTCCTGGCGTAGCAGTAACTGGGAGCGTCCGAGAATCGTCCCGAGCGGGTTGTTGATCTCGTGCCCGGCTCCGCCTGCGAATTCGGCGAGTGATTTTAGCTTAGCGTCCCGCAGTTGGAGTTCGCGCGCGGCGAGGTGCTCGATGAGGGTGGAGAGCCATGCGAGTTCGGCGGCCGTCACAACGGGGCGTTCGGACCTGACCCAGCAGAGGGCTCCGAGGCTCGTAGAACGGACGCCCACGTCCGTTCGTATTGCTGGTAATTCCTGGGCATTGGAACGGACTGGGGGGTCCGTTCTACATGGCCTGATCTCCACTAGAGCGGGGTCGATCTCGGGAAAAGACCAGTGGGCCAAGTCGCCGGGAGCGGGCAAAGAGCCAACGAACTCCTGCTGGCGGACATCGTAGAACCGGGAGGAGCCAATGATCCCAGTGGCGGCCAGTTGGGGTCCGGGCCAGACCCAAATGGCGGTGCGAGTTGAGGCATCTCCCTCGAAATACGAGAGAAGCCGTAC